>Ga0247727_10000862_pt1 | contig 73687 bp, 61 predicted proteins | sample WisWelCaveWW1625_FD_202498 | JGI IMG/M metagenome (GOLD analysis project Ga0247727, IMG submission 202498) | Biofilm microbial communities from Wishing Well Cave, Virginia, United States - WW16-25 | ecosystem: Environmental > Aquatic > Deep subsurface > Groundwater > Cave microbial mat | place...
CCCCTTGTATTTCTCCCCCATTTCATAGAAAATATCCCCCGTGTCCATCCCCGCCCCCATTGACGACGCGACGCTCCACGCCGCGCTCGAAAAATATTTTCACTATCCCGCATTTCGCCCCGGACAACTCGACGCGCTGCATCATGTTCTCGCGGGGCGCGATACCCTCGTCGTCATGCCCACCGGTTCGGGCAAGTCGCTGATTTATCAAATCGCCGCGCTCGCGCGTGACGGCACCGCGTTGGTCATTTCCCCACTCGTCGCGTTAATGAAAGACCAAGTGGATTCCTTGACGCGGCGCGGCATCGCGGCGACATTCATCAATTCCTCGCTCACCGTCGCGGAACAAGATCGGCGTCTCGCCGCGCTTGCGGCGAACCAGTACAAAATTGTACTTGTTGCGCCCGAACGCTTACGCAGCGCGCCTTTCATCGGCGCATTGAAACGCGCGCGCTTGAGCATGTTGGCGATTGATGAGGCGCATTGTCTTTCGCAGTGGGGTCACGACTTTCGCCCCGACTATTTGCATATCGCCGACGCACGACGCGAATTTAATCCGCCCGTCACGCTTGCGCTCACGGCAACGGCAACGATTCGCGTGCAAGATGACATTATCAAAATGCTCGGTCTCGCGCACGCGGAAAAATTGGTCACGGGATTCAATCGCGAAAATTTATATTTGGAAGTGTTGAACGCGCCCGATGTAAAAGCAAAACTCACACTCACGCGCGAATTTTTGTCGAATGTTGAGGGCGCGGGAATCATTTACGCGGGGACGCGCCGCGACACGGAAGAAGTTGCCGATTTCGTGCGGCAAGTTTGCAAGTTGCCCGCGCAGCACTATCACGCGGGTTTGGAAAATGACACGCGCACCGCGATCCAAGACACCTTCATGGCGGGCGATCTCCCCCTCGTCATCGCCACCAACGCGTTCGGGATGGGCATTGATCGTCCCGATGTGCGTTTTGTGCTGCATTACACGATGCCCGGCACCCTTGAAGCGTACTATCAAGAAGCGGGGCGCGCGGGACGCGACGGTTTGCCCGCGCGCGCGACGCTGATCTATTCCCCCAAAGACACCGCACTCCAAGAAAAATTTATCGCCAGCGATTCACCCACTGCCGACGATTTGCGCGCGGTGCATCAATATCTCGCCCGCGCGCCGCAAACCAATTTCGATGCGATGGAACGCGCGATTGGGTTGCGCCAAGTGACCGCGCGCGTCGCGGTGGAACAACTCGAACGCGCGGGTTTATTGAAACGCGAGCCGTATGATGAATTTGGTGTGATGCGTTTCCAAGTCGCGCCGATGAGCGAGGGACTCTTGCGCCAAATCGCCGCGCAAGTGCAAGCGCGCCAAGAACACAAACGCAAACTGCTCGGCAAAATTGTTTCGTATGCGGAAACAAACGCGTGCCGCCGCCGCGTCATTCTCGATTATTTTGGCGATCACGGTCCCGCCGACGCGCCGTTGTGCTGCGATAATGACATTGCGCGCGCGGAATTAAAACGCGACGCGGAAAATATGCGCGCGGCAACGACGGACGCAGAACAAATTCCGCTCACGGTTCTTGAAGCCGCGCAAACATTTTCTAGAAAGATCGGCAAGGGCAAACTCGCGGATATTTTGAGAGGTTCACGCGCTAAAGATATACAGCCCTTTATCAAATCACCGCATTACGGAAAACTTGCCACGTTCCGCAAAAGCGATTTGGAAATTTTGATTCAACAATTGTTTGATGACGGTTACTTGAAACAAGTCGGCGGTGAATATCCCACCCTCGTCCTCACCCCGCGCGGCGAACACGCCTTGAAAACGCGCGCGGCGATTCAAACAAACCTTTGCCCTCCGCAGCCCATTACTCTGGCGCGCGCGTACGCGGATCGCGAAGCGGGCGGCACCGTTGCATTGACCGCACAATTATTGGCGCAAGGCAATTCGCCCGAACAGATCGCGGCAGCGCGCGGTCTCTCCATCGGCACAATCTATTCGCATCTCGCGCAATTGATTGCGTTGGGCAGTGTGGACGTGAATCACGTTGTGCCGCAGCCATTACAAAATGAAATTCGCGCGGCGATTGAACAGGTGGGCGCGGTGGGCTATCTCGCGCCGATCAAGGCGCTGCTGCTTCCCGAAGTTGATTACGGCGCGATTCGCTGCGTAACCGAAGCGTGGAAACGCGAACAGGGCATCGCGCCCGTTGTGTCAACGCCTTTGCCCACCGTTCCCGCGACCGTCCCCTTGAAGGATTTGCCGCTAGAGCCGTTACGCGAATGGCGGCGTCACGAAGCCGAAGCGCGCGGCAATCCCGAGTATTATTTGTTTAGCGATGAAACGTTGCGACGACTCGCGATTGGCAGACCGCAAACGCTCACCGAATTGCGCAGCTATAACGGCTTGGGCGCGGAGGTGATTGAACGCTATGGCGAGGAAATTTTGCGGGTGATTCAAAAATTTGATTCGACGCGCGCGATTGATTTGATTTTGGAATGTGTCAAGAGCGCGCCCGCGCAATTACCGCGCAGTGGGATTGCAAAATTGTTGGTGGGTCCGGAATCGGAACGCGTGGAAAAATATCAAACTAATCCTTTTTACGGACGCTTGCAAGGGCAGAGCCGCATTGACGTGACGCTGCAAGTGGATGTGTTGATTGAAAAGGGATTGTTGAAGCAAAATGACAAGGGCTATTTGTTTCCAGCTGAAATGGAAACACCCGCGCGCCAAGCCGAAGCGCCCGTCGCGCTCGAGTTTGATTCCGAGTTGTTTCAAAAATTGCGCGCGTGGCGCACTGCCACCGCGCGTCAAGAAAATGTTCCGCCGTATGTGGTGTTTTCGGATGAAACGCTGCACGAGCTCGCCATCCACAAACCGCAATCCGCGCAAGCGTTGTTAAACATCAAAGGGGTCGGTCCAAACAAACGCGAAAGATATGGCGCGCAGGTTTTGGCGATCCTAGCGCCAGAATACAGTGGGCAGTCGTCAGTTTCCAATCGTCCAACCCACGTCCCGAGCGGTGCCGAGGGGACCCAACCACCGCCCCCCGACGATGCGATTGATGAATTTCTCGCGCAGCCGCATACGCGCGCGTTATACGGACCGTGGCGCGCGGGTTTTGCATTGGACTTTCACACGCGCTTTGACGGTGACGTTGCGAGTCGCGGTGTGATTGGCGATCTGGTGTTTCGGTACAAATATCGCAACGAAAAAAATCTCGCGCGTGAACTTGCATCTCGTTGGGCGCAGTTGCTGCGCGAACAAGCGGGCTTGCCGAAATTCGATGCCGTGCTGCCCATTCCCTCCACCACCGTCCGCGAATTTGATCCCGTCGGCAATCTTGCTACCGCGTTGGCGGCAGAATTGGGCATCCCTGCGCTCTTTGGCGTACTGGTGAAAACGCGCGTGACGCAGCCGCAAAAAGAATTGCACGCGCTCGCGCAAAAACAGGCGAACGTGCGAGGTGCATTCACCTTGAAAGGTGAGATGCAGGGCGCGTTTTTGTTGAAAGGCGGTTTGCGCGGCAAACAAATTTTGTTGGTAGATGATTTGTACGATTCGGGCGCGACGCTGCAAGAGGCGGCGCGTGTGTTACAGCGCGCGGGAGTGGCGGGGATTGTGGTGTTGACGTTGACGAAAACGGTTCACACTGACTCTTGATCGAGAAACCTTGTTCTAAAAAATTTCGGAAAATTTTTTAGAACAAGGTTGGGTACCGTTTTCAAGTATTGTATTCGTGACGGATCGAAACCTTGCGCCAAAAATTTTTGCAAAAATTTTTGGCGCAAGGTTGGTTTTCTTTTTTATGTCGAAATCTCACTGGCTCGCGCTCGCGTCGCTATCCGGTCTCGGCGGCGCGACGGCGAAAAAATTGATGGAACAGTTTGGCGATGTCAAAGCTGTTTTCGACGCGACGGATGATGAGCTGATTGAAATTCCGCGCGTGACGGAAACCATGATCGAAAGTTTGCGCGCGCTGAATCCCGAAAAGTATGAACAGGAAATTTACGCGCTGGCGGAAGATGACATTGATTTGTTGACGTGGGACGATGCGCGGTTTCCAAAAAAATTGCGCGATTTAAAGGATGCGCCTGTGATTTTGTTTGTGCGCGGGGCGATCAAGAAGGGGGACGAGAACGCGGTGGCGATTGTGGGGACGCGCGAGCCATCGGGGGGAGCGATTGAAATCGCGATTACGTTAGCGTGTGAATTAGCATTGCGTGGGTTGTGTGTGGTGAGCGGGTTGGCGGCGGGGATTGATACGGCGGCGCATGTTGGCGCGTTGGACGCGGAGGATGGACGCACGGTTGCGGTTTTGGGTTCGGGCATTCGCGTGATTCATCCGCGCGAAAATGCGGAATTGGCGGAACGGATTGCTTCACACGGCGCGCTGATTTCGGAATTGATGCCCAATGCGCCGCCGCGCGGTCCGCAATTGATGGCGCGTGACCGCTTGATTAGCGGTTTGAGCCGCGCGGTGATTGTGATTGAAGCGGGCGCGAAAAGTGGCAGTCTGGACACGGCGGAACGCGCGCGCAAACAAGGACGCTTGGTGTATGCAGTACCGGGCAGTGAAGGAACGGAGGCGTTGTTGAAAGGCGGCGCGCGGCGCTTGGATATGGAAGGGGTGGATTTGGATGCGTTGGCGGAGGAGATTTACGCGCATAATACGGAGAAAGAAAAAACTAGCGCGTCGACAACATCGCAAGGGACGTTGTTTTGAAAGCTGCACCGTGATTCGATGTCCGATGATTTGCTGCCCCGTGATTAGAAATCACGGGCTAAAAAAGGTTCAAATCCCCAAGCGATTGAAAAAAAATTCAATGCCGAAAGGCATTTGAACTTTTTTCAGACGGCGATTTATAATCGCTGAACTATGTCCAACGTCTCCTCCCCCACCTTTTGGAACGCGCTCTATGCCAGCGGCGAAAAATTACCGTGGGATTTGGGCGCGCCGACGCCGGTGTTTCAACGGCTCATTCGTTCGGGCGAATTTCCGCCGGGGTGGATGATGGTATTGGGCGCGGGACGCGGGTACGACGCGCGCGAATTTTCCAAAAATGAATTTAATGTGATCGCGGTGGATTTTGCAAAAGAGGCGATTACGGCGATGTTGGATTTGATGGAAAAAGAATCGCGCCATGATATTTTGGGGCGCGATCTTTTTACAATTGATGAGTTTGAAAATTTTTTCGATTACGTTTTGGAATACACCTGTTACTGCGCGATTGATCCAAAACGACGCGGCGAGTACGCGGACAAGGTCGCGTATTTTTTGAAACGCGGCGGCATGTATATCGCGCTCGCGATTCCGTTAGACGATCACGCTGGGGGACCGCCATTCGCGGTTAACGCGGATGAGTTGATTGGGTTGATGGAAGAACGCGGTTTGAAATTGGTGCGCCGCGAATTTCCAGAGGATTCGATCAAGCCGCGCAAGGGCAAGGAAGAACTGATTGTGATGGAGAAAACGTGATAGAATCAATGTGCAATGCCAAATGCACAATGCCAGATGCACAATGCACAATGAAAATCTGAAATCCGAAATCTCCATGCTCCAGCCCCTCATCTCCATTCATGCCCAAGCCCAACATTTTGATCGCCGACGACGAACCCGCGGTGTTGAACGCGGTGTATCGTGATTTGAATCCGCGTTATGCGAAAGAGTACAAGATCGTGCGCGCGGATTCGGGCGCGACGGCGTTGGACGCGGCGCAAAAATTGCAGCAGCGCGGCGAAACGGTCGCGTTGTTTCTCGTGGATCAACGGATGCCGCGCATGACAGGGACAGATTTTTTAAAAGAGGCGCGCGAAATTTTTCCCGAAGCGAAAAAAGTTTTGCTCACCGCGTATGCGGACACGGAAGCGGCGATCAGCAGTATCAATCAAGTGGGGCTCGATTATTATTTGTTGAAACCGTGGGACCCGCCCGAAGAACGCTTGTATCCGATTTTGGATGATCTGCTCGCCGATTGGAATTCGTCCGCGCATATTCCATACGAAGGCATTCGCATCGCGGGAACGCAGTGGTCGCAGCCGTGTCACGAGGCCAAAGAATTTTTTGCGCGCTATCAAGTGCCGTATCAATTTTTGGATTTGGAAAAAGATGCCAAAGCAAAATTGTTGGTCGAAGGCGCATTGAATGGCGTCGTAAAAATTCCAACCGTATTTTTTCCCGACGGCTCTTTTTTAGTAGAACCCACAACGCGCCAACTCGCGGAAAAAATTGGTTTGCAAACGCGCCCCGCGCGCGAGGTGTACGATCTCGCGATTGTGGGGAGTGGTCCCGCGGGACTTGCGGCGGCGGTGTACGCATCATCGGAAGGTTTGAAAACGATTGTGATCGAACGCGAAGCGCCGGGCGGACAAGCGGGCAGCAGTCCGAAAATTGAAAATTATCTAGGATTCCCATCGGGATTGTCGGGATTGGATTTGACGCGGCGCGCGTTGACGCAGGCGCAGCGTTTTGGCACGGAAATTTTGGCGACGCAAGAAGTGAAAGCGTTGCGCGTCCAAGACCCGTACCGCATTATCGAATTGAGCGACGGCACGGAAATTATTTCCAAAGCGGTGTTGATTACGACGGGCGCATCGTTTCGGCTTTTGGATTTGCCGAACGCCACGGAACTTTTGGGCAAGGGCGTGTATTACGGCGCGGCGTACACGGAGGCAATGTTTTTTCAAGGGCAAGATGTGTTTGTCATTGGCGGCGCGAACTCTGCCGCGCAAAACGCGCTCTTTCTCGCGCGCCATTGCCGCAAGGTGACGGTGCTGGTTCGCAGTGAACTTTCGACTTCGCAATATCTCACGGATGCGTTGTATGCGACACCGAATGTGGAGGTGCGGCTCGGCGTAGATTTGCTGGCGCTGCATGGCACAGACAAATTGGAGGCGGTGACGATTTGCGATGTGAAAACGCGCCAAGAGGAAACTTTGCAAGGCGCGGCGTTATTTGTTTTTATTGGGCAGCGGCCGCGCAGTGAATTTGCGGCGGGCTTGCTGCGTCTTTCGCCAAAGGGCAACTTGATTACAGGACAGGGCTTGAAAGATGAGCATGGAAAATTGCCGTCCGAATGGAAATTGGCGCGCGAGCCGATGCTGTTGGAAACCAATGTCCCCGGCGTTTTCGCGGCAGGGGATGTGCGCTGGGGCGCGCGCAATCGCGTTGCGGCGGCGGTGGGCGAAGGGAGTACGGCAATTTCGATGGTGCATGAATATCTAACTACTGTTTAGCGGTTTTGCTGTATTGGATATGGTAGGCAACGAATCTATCTCACGCTTGCCGGGCATGGCTGTTGCGATCAGCAACACAGGTCCTTTGATTTCTGCGTTTCAATCCAATAGCTTTGATCTCTTCCAAGAACTCTTTGAGACGGTTTGTATTTCTACGGTGTGCAATTCGGAATTGACGCGACATGGCTGGCACGATCATGTTGAAGCAATGTCGCCGCGACTCGTTGTCTTCAAACTGAATTTAGCCGAAGAACAGCATGCCAAGAAGATTGCGGAGGAGATTGTGCGCCATCCAGATTGTAACGATCCGATATTGGAAAATCATCTGGGCGAAGCTCAAGCCATTACCCTAGCAGAACGTCAGGAGTTCCAAGACGACCTGTTGTTAATTGATGAACTTGCGGCACGAGCTGTTGCAAGAGAACGAGGGCTCAAGCTTTCAGGGTTCGCAGGCGTCTTGTTATCAGCCGCTAAAACCAAATTGATTTCACCCGAGGAAGTGAAACAACGCATGGAAAAATGTCGCGCAGAAGGCACGCATTATCGCGCGAGTTTTATTGATTACGTTTACGAAATTGCAAAGCAAGAGGGGAGGGGAAAATGAAAACGCGGACTGTTCACGAACCGAACGCTAAATTGATGAACGCCGACGAAGTTTGGGAGGACGCACAAACGATCGCGGCTGTTTTGCGAAAAAATCTGTTAAAGGCAGATGCAGAAACCCGGCTACGAATCCCACTTTCAGTTTTCTTGTTGGCGATGGATTCGTTAGACCGCAACGAGTTACTTGTTTTGCAAGAACGCGTCCAAGAAAAACTAGCGGCTTAACATTCTCGCCCCGCTACCCGCCACCCGTCACCCTCCCATGAACGACTTTCTCCGCGCCACCCCTCTTTTTTCCGGACTCGACGATCATGCGCTCGAACGCCTTGTGGCGATGAGCGATGAAGTCGTGTTGAAACCGGGCGAGTATCTCATGCGTGAAGGTGAGATGGGCGATGCGATGTACATTGTCGTTGAGGGCAATTTACAAGTGCGAAAAAAAGCGGGGGACAGCGAAGTGGTGTTGGCGGAACGTGGCGCGGGCGAAGTGCTGGGCGAAATGTCGGTGGTGGATCAAGCGCCGCGGGTTGCGTCGGTGATGGCGTTGACGCCGACGCGCGCGTTGAGAATTGATCAAGAAATGTTCATGGCGCTTTTGGATTGGAGTCCAAGTTCGGCGCGCGCGATTTTGAAATCGTTCGGGCAGCGGCTGCGTTCCACGAACGCGATCTTGCAACAGCGCGAAAAAATGGCGTCACTGGGAACATTGGCGGCAGGCATCGCGCACGAATTAAACAATCCCGCGGCGGCGGTGAAACGCGGCGCGTCACAATTGGCGGACGATTTGCGGCGGCTGGAAGAATTGACGGTGCAGCTGGATGGCTTGGATGTGCCGCCCGCGCAGCGCGTCGTGTTGAAAAATTTGCGCGCGGAGATTGATGATAATTCGCGGCAAGCGCAGACGCTCGACGCGATCACGCGTTCGGATTTGGAGAGCGCGATTCAAGATTGGCTCGATGAGCGTGGGATTCCTGAACCGTGGGAAGTCGCGCCGCGTCTTGTCGCGCTGGGCTTTACGGGTGAAAAATTGCAAGCCCTTGACGCGCAGTTTGACGACAACACGTTTCCGTTGGTGATCGAATGGGCGGCGGCGCGCGGCAGCGGCATTTCGGTGTTGCGCGAAATTGCGGACAGCGCGGAACGCATTTCCAATATCGTCAAAGCGATGAAAGAATATGCGTATCTCGATCAAGCGCCGCTGCAAGAAGTGGATGTGCATGATGGCTTGGAAAACACCTTGACGATTTTGCGGAACAAATGGAAACAAGGCATCACGATCAACCGCAACTATTCGCGCAATTTGGGCAAGATCGAAGCATACGCGAGTGAACTGAATCAAGTGTGGACGAACATTCTGGATAACGCGATTGACGCGATGAAAGGGCAAGGCGAGCTCACGCTTTGCACGTATGGCGAACCCGATAATCTGTGCGTGGAAATTTGTGATAACGGTCCTGGCATTCCGCCCGAAATTCAATCGCGCATCTTTGAGGCGTTCTTTACGACGAAACCGGTGGGGCAAGGCACAGGTTTGGGTTTGCACATTTCGTACAACATTGTTGTTTTGAAACATCACGGACGCATCACCGTCGAATCGAAACCGGGCTACACCTGTTTCAAAATTGCGCTGCCGTTTCAGCAAAGTAAGGGATGAGGGATAAAGGATGAGGGATGAAAAAATCGCGCCTCATCCTTCATCCTTCATCCTTCATCTTTTCTTATGTCTCCTGATCAAGTCAAACAAATTCTGCTCGACACGAAAACCATCGCCGTTGTTGGCATGTCCACGCGGGCAGATCGTCCGAGTCAAGACGTGCCAAAGTATTTACAAGAACACGGCTACAAAATTGTGCCGATCAATCCAAACGCGGCGGAAATTTTGGGCGAGAAAGCATACGCGAATTTACTGGCGATTCCGCGCGAGATTCATATAGACACGGTGCAAATTTTTTTGCGCTCGGAAGAGGTGCTGCCTGTGGTCAAGGACGCGATCGCGATCGGCGCAAAAGTGATTTGGATGCAAGAAGGCGTGCGGAATGAGCAGGCGGCGGTGCGCGCGGAGGAAGCGGGTTTGAAGGTGGTGCAAGATCGCTGTATGCGCGCGGCGCATCGTTTCTTTTTTGCGGAACCGAAAAAAGGATAAGCCCTTTCCAATTTCAAAATCAAAAATCAGAGATTTTTGATTTTGAAATTGGAAATAACTCTATTCATGTCAAAAGTCATCGTCTTTGTTCACGGCGCGGGCAAACATAAAAAGGATTATTACAAAGAGACGCTCACAGGTTTAACGGAATTGCTGGGCGCGAAACCGCCCGCAGTCGGGGTGTGGTATTCGGATTTGGCGAATGGGGAAACTGCGCGCGGCGTGGCGGGGAAACGGAAAAAGGGGAACGGGTCGGACGGCGACGAAGCGGCAAATTTCAATGCCGCGTTCTCAATGCTCGTCCACAGTGATTTTAATTCGCTGCCGCATCACGAGCGTCACAATGCCGCGTTCATCATGCCCGCGCAATTTCTCGCGCAAATGATCGCGGCGGATTTGCGGCAGGTCGCGGGGTATTTGTTTTCGACAAAAATGTACAACGCGATTCAAACGCGGGTGCGCGATGGGTTGAATCAAGCATTGGGCATGGGCGATGAAATCGTGATTGCGTCTCATTCGCTCGGTTCGGTGATCGCGTTCGATTGCTTGAAAGAGACTGCCGCGCAAACCAACGTTTCTACATTTTTCACGCTCGGCTCGCCGTTGTCGAAATTGCGGCGTTTGAACATTCGCACGAACGATCTCGGCGCGATTCCGGGAAACATTGGCGAATGGCTGAATCTGTACGACACGACGGATCCGATTGCGAACGCGTTGGGACCGATGTTTCCCTCGCGCGCGTTCCGCTTGCGCGATGTGTTTATGGATGTGGATTCCGATCCGATTCGTTCGCACGATTATTTTCACAACGCGGAGACGTTGGCGGAATTGGCGGCGGCGTTGTTGTAAAGCGATGCGCGCAAAAAAACAAAACCCGATTTCGTTTAACGAAATCGGGTTTTGTTTTTTGCGCGTTTTTTATTGCGTGAAAGAGGATTGCAGGCGTTTGATTTCGGATGGAACGTATTCCAAAGTGAAAAAACTCTTGATCGTTGTTGTCGCCTCTGCGCGTATTTTAGCGAGCCATTCGTCAAGTGCGCCGGCGCGTTTCCGCGCGAGACCCGCTTCATCCAACGCGCGCGCGGTGTCCTTTTCGACGAGTTGAATGAGATGCACACCGAACGTTGTCGTCACCGGCGCGCTTACCTGCAAAGGATTCAACGCCCATGCGGCATCTTCAAACTCCCGCACAAAGTTGCCGCGCGGTGCCCAACCCAAATCGCCCTTGTTCGTTTTCGCGCTCGGATCGGTGGAAAGTTCAACCGCGAGTTTTTCAAAATCTTCGCCCGCTTTCAAGCGCGCCTCGATGGCTTGCGCTTCCTCAAACGTTTTGACAAGAATGTGGCGCGCGTGAATTTGTTCTTCGGTTGCTTTGATTTCTTTGCCCAGCGCGGCGTTCAATTTTTCACGCAAGAGATTGATTTCTACGATTTCTTTGTAATCATCGTACGAATAGCGCGCTTTGGTGACATTTTCTGTGAGCTTGCCAACTTCTGTCGCGTACGCTTCCGGACCCAACGGTGTTTGTGTTGGTTCGGGTGTTTCGGTTGGACCGAGCGTTGGGGTTGCGGTCAGCGTGGCAGAAAGCGTCGCGGTCGCGGTGGGCGAAATGGAGGGCGTTGCTGTGCCTGTCGGCGTCACGGTTGCAGTGGCGGTGTGGGTGGCGGTTGGCGATGGTCCTGTGGTTGCGGTTTGCGTTGGACGCGCATACCCGAGATTTTCTTTGATCCCGTATTCAATTTCACGATCCACTTCTTCCGCCGTGACCGTAATGCCGCGTCTTGTTGCTTCCTGCCGTACGAGTTCGTCGGCAATGAGATCTTCCAGCGCTCGACTCGGCACTTGAATCAACTGCTGCTGCTCTTGCGCGTACTGATTTTCATAATATTGACGGATGGACTGGAGCGAAGTGTCGTTGGGATCGAATTGACTCACCGCTTCTTGAATCTGCGAGAGGCGCGCGAGGATCACTTGCGAATTGTAACGCGCGCGCGCTTGGTAGGCGCGTACTTTAAGCGGAACGGTGTTGACTGTCGCGATGGTATCATCGAGAACTGCAATCGTCGTGCGCCAATACCCAAACGCGAGAATAATGACAATGACCGCGGCGACGATGCCGAGTGCGATAAAGATGATACGCCGTTGTTCTTGTTCGCGTTCACGGAGCCGCGATTGTTTGCGTGTCGTGGTAGAGGTCGAGTTCTTTTTTGCCATGATTGATCGAAAAGGGCATAGACGCGCGCGCGGCTATGCCCTAGCGAGGGAGTCAAGACCTGACAGGTTTTGGCGATGATTACATCGCACAAACCTGTCAGGTCTGCTTTGCCTTAGGCGTTCATCCCGCGCACATGTTCAGGTGAAAGCGGCAAGAGCGCGAGCTGCCGCGCGCGTTTGATGGCGAGCGCGAGTTCGCGTTGATGGCGCGAGCAAGTGCCGATTTTGCGACGCGGGCGAATTTTGGCGCGATCGGTCAAGCTGCGGCGCAGCGAATCTGCGTTCTTGTAATCAATGAATTTGGTTTTGTCTTTGCAGTAAATGCAGACTCGGCGTATCGGCGGACCAAAGCGACGTTGTTGCCCATCGCGTCCGCCATCGCGTCCACCGCTGCGATCGTTGCGTGGACCGCGTGAGCCCCCCGAGTAGCTGCGTGATTGATTTTCCATATATTTGGTGAATTACTCCTTAAGCGTTACACAGTAGGCGATTAGTCATCCGGATTCAATTGTCTGATGATCAGATGGCGGGTTCGTCCGCGCTCGCGGGCCCCACATCTCCCAACGCGGAATCCATGGCGCTGCTGTCGTCGCCGTGACGACCTTTGCGTTCCAAAATGTTGACGTCATTGGCGACAACTTCGGTGCGATAATTTTTCTGGCCGTTCTCGCTTTCCCAGCTGCGCGTTTCGAGTCGCCCCTCCACATAGACCAATGAACCTTTGGCGAGGTACTGGCTGCAAATTTCCGCGAGCCGTCCCCACGCGACGACATTGAACCAATCGGTGACTTCGGTGCGTTCGCCTTCGGGCTTCATGTAACTGCGCGAAACCGCAACGCTGAATGAGGTGACGGGCTTGCCACTGGGCGTGTACCGCATTTCAGGATCGCGTCCCAGGTTGCCCATGATCATTACTTTGTTAAGACCGCGTGCCATAATTAACTCCCTTCTGCCGCTGTTTCTGTACTCGCTTCAGCGACAGGCGCAGCTTGTTCAACCACTGCCACTGGTTCCGACGCGGGCGCGGCGGGAACGGATTCAGCTGCAGCAGGTGTTTCCGTCGCAGGCGTTGTGGGCAACCGAAAGGTATCCACACGGACTACGAGATAACGCAGAATGTCTTCGCTCAATTGCAGCGAGCGCTCGATTCCGCGGACAGCTGTGCCGGGCAGATTGAGAAACAGCGTTGTGTAATACCCGTCGTTGATTTTGCGAATGGGATACGCGAGGCGGCGTCTGCCCCAATCATTGCGGGCGACAAGTTCGCCACCGGCGTTGCGTACAATGGTATTGACGCGTTCGCTGGTGGCGGTGAGGTTTGCTTCTTCGAGGGGGCGTACGATGTAGGTTAATTCGTACTTGGACAAGTTGACTCCTTCCCGTGGGTTTGCGATCTGCGTGGCACAAAAACGCGCCCGCGTTCTTGGCGAGGCGCAGAGCGAAAAGGTGATGCGAAAAATGATTTCGCGTGTATTTGATTTTTCCGAACGGCGGTGATTATAGCATGGCGGCGGCGCGCGCGCAAATTTGGCGCGCAAAGGCGCAAAGGATGCCACGCACTTCCGAAAGTGCGTGGCATCCTTTGCGCGGGCATCTTTGCGCCTATGACGCAGTGCGTCATAAACCTATTGACACGCGTTGCAAGCTATGTTATTCTCTACCTACCGTTCGGTAGAACGATTTTGCATGACAGGGCGGGATCACCCCGCCCCGACCGATCGGTAGAACGATTTTTGGATGACAGGGCGGGATCACCCCGCCCCGACCGATCGGTAGAACGATTTTTGGATGACAGGGCGGGATCACCCCGCCCCGACCATTCGGTAGAACGATTTTGCATGACGGGGCGGGATCACCCCGCCCCGACCATTCGGTAGAACGATTTTGCATGACGGGGCGGGATCACCCCGCCCTACCGTTCGGTAGAACGATTTTTGGAGGACGGGGCGGGATCACACCGCCCCGACAGGAGCCGATGACGTCTCGCCCTCGACGAACGAGCAGCTCGCGTGTCAATGGACACGCGCAACGCAATCCCCTCTCGAAAAAAGATGGCGCGTCTGCGCTGGCAGCTCACGCGCCTTCAATTTCCCTTGCCACCAAATCGAATAATGGTCACGACAAGCCCGCCGAAATTTTTTCCGCGGCGTTACACCTTTTCCAACAAAGGGGTTATCACGGCACTTCGATGCAAGACCTCGCCGACGCGGTGGGAATGCAAAAGGCGTCGTTGTACTATTACATTCGCAGCAAAGAAGAATTGCTGGTCACGGTGTGCGAACGCGGCACCGGCGCGTTCACACAAGAGTTGAGCGAAATTGTCGCGTCCGATGCGAACGCGACGGAAAAATTGCGCCGCGCGCTGGAATGTTATCTGGTCGCGTTGTGCGAACAACTCGATCTCTTTACCGTTTTTTTGCGCGAACAAAAATTTCTCGGCGAGAAACAAAAGAAACAATTGCGCGGGCAAGGCAAACAGCACGGCGAATTGTTGGCAGCGATCGTGCAGCAAGGCATCGCGTCGGGTGAATTTCGACAAGTGAACGTTACCATCACGACGCTTGCGATTCTCGGCATGTGCAATTGGTTGTATGAATGGTATTCGCCGCATGGCGCGCTGCAGCCGCGCGAAATCGCCGCACTGTTTTCGGAATTGGTGTTGAATGGTTTGGCAAAAAAGTAAAACAGTGATCGGTAAATCAGTATTCAGTATTCAGTTACTGATCACTGACCCACTGATTACTGATCCCACTGAATACTGACTCACAGGAGGATTCTCGAATGGCACTCTTGGCAGTTGGCGCAGCAGCTCCCGCCTTCAAAGGCATGAATTTGCTCGGCGGTGAATTTAATTTAGCAAATGTCACTGGCGCGCGCGGCGCGGTCATTTCCTTCGCCCCCGATCAAATCAATCCCGCGCAAGTAGCGTGGGCGAAAAATTTGTACGAAAAAAATAAAGCGGAGGTGGAGATGATTTCCATTGTTCGCAAGATTCCGAGTGTTTCGATGGCGAAAGCATTTTTGCAACAACTCGGCATCAAGTTTCCCTCGGTGTACGATCAGAAGCAAGAAATTTTTCAAATGTACGGCGTCGAAAATCCCGTTGTGATTTATTCGATCAACAAGGACGGCGTCATTACCAACGTCGCGCAGCTCGAACCCAAAGCGTTCAATCAAGCCGCGATGGAAGCGGCGATTGCGAAAGCGAAATAAAACCGGTGGTTAGGTGGTTCGGTTGTTGGGTGGTTTTGAATCACGCCTAACCACCTAACCATCCAACTACCCAACCACCAATTCCGGAGGACAAAATGGACAGACCATGGCAAAAAATGTACGAACAAGGCGTGCCGGGCGATATTGCCTATCCCGAAGGCATGGTCGTTACCGACATATTGGATCGCGCCGCGGCGCGTTTTCCAAATAATCCCGCGACGATTTTTCCCGCGGCACTGGGGAGTCGGCTGCTGGCAGGCAAATTGACGTACCGCGATCTGGATGAGCAAACGAATCGGTTTGCGAACGCGTTGATCCAACTCGGCGTGCAAAAAGGGGATCGCGTCGCGCTGCTCTTTCCCAACTCGCCGCAATTTGTGATCGCGTTCTTTGGCGCGTTAAAAGCGGGCGCGGTGGTAATTGCGTTCAATCCCGTGTACACAGAACACGAAATCGAACGCCAACTCATTGACTGCGGCGCGGAAACTGTCGTCACGATGACGAAATGGTATCCCGCGATCAAGAACGTGCAAAAGAATACGCGCGTGACGCGCGTGATTGCGACAAACATCAAAGATTATTTTCATCCCGTCATGTCGCTGCTGTTCACGCTCGCCAAAGAAAAAAAGGAAGGATTCCGCGTCGAGCTGGATCCGAAAGATTATTCCTTCAAGATGATGCTGGCGAACGCGAGCGCGGCGAAGCCGAACGTGCAAATTTCGCCCGACGACATTGCATTGTTGCAATACACGGGCGGCACAACGGGCGTGCCAAAAGGCGCGGTCTTGACGCATCGCAACCTCGTGTCGAATTGTTTGCAATGCGTCGCGTGGTTCACCACCGCGCAAGACGGCAAAGAAGTGACGCTCTCGATTGTGCCTTTCTTTCACGTGTACGGTTTGATGATTGCGATGCTGTTCACGACGTACAAAGCGGGCGCGCTCGTGATCTTTCCGCGTTTCGATCTCGCGCAAGCGTTCATGGCGATTGATGCGTACAAGCCGACGATTTTCCCCGGTGTCCCCGCGTTGTACATCCAATTCATCAACAGCCCCGATGTGTCCAAACATGATCTTCATTCCGTAAGAACCTGTTTGTCGGGCGCGGCGCCATTGCCGCAAGAAGTTCAGACGGGTTTTGAAATGCTGAGCGGCGGGCGGCTCGTGGAAGGATTCGGCATGACGGAATCGTCGCCGCTTGCCACCGCGAATCCGATCAACGGCGAACGCCGCGTGGGTAGTATCGGCGTGCCTGTGCCTTCAACAGACGCGCGCATTGTGAATCCTGAAAACGCGGATGAGGTGATGCCGCCCGGTTCCGTTGGCGAATTGGCAATCAAGGGCCCGCAAGTGTTTCAGGGCTATTGGAATCGTCCTGAAGAATCGGTCAACACGTTACGCAATGGCTGGCTCATTACGGGCGACATTGCGCGGATGGACGATGACGGATTCTTTTATATCGTCGAACGCAAAAAGGACATGATCATTATCGGGGGTTTGAAAGTGTTTCCGCGCGATATTGAAGAAGAATTGTTCAAGCATCCCAAAATCAAAGATGTGACGGTGATCGGCATACCGAATGCAAAAATGGGCGAAGTTCCAAAAGCGTTCGTGGTGTTGAAAGACGGCGTAACTGCAACGGAAGACGAAATTGTGGAATACATGAAAAAGAATGTGGCGGATTACAAAGTGCCGCGTCAAATCGAATTTCGCGACGCGCTGCCGAAAACGATTATCGGCAAAGTGTTGAAGCGGCAGTTGGCGGAGGAAGAAAAGGCGAAGGTAAAGGCGTAGAACGACGACAGACGACGATACGCGTTGTCCGTCGTCCGCTGTCCGTCATCGGCATTTGGAGTTTATATGTTAATGGATCACAAAACTTCAACAATGACCCAAGCCCCGCAAATTCATTTTGATTTGTCGGAGGAGCAGCGGCAATTTCAAGAACTGGCGCACGAGTTTGCGGAAAAAGAAATTCGTCCCGTCGCGCCCGATTACGACGAACGCGAAGAATTTCCGTGGGACGTAATCAAGAAAGCGCACGCGCTTGGACTGATGACCTATGCGTTGCCCGAAGAGTACGGCGGGACGGGCGCGGGCGCAATGACCGCGTGTGTGGTCACGGAAGAAATGGCGTGGGGCTGCGCGGGCGTGGCGACGGCGATTGGTGGCACGGGGCTTTGTGCGACGCCGATTGTGTTGGGCGGCAACGACGCGCAAAAGAAAAAATATCTGAATCGTTTTTCCGATACGCGCAAACTCACACTCGGCGCGTATGCGATCACCGAACCTGAAGCGGGCAGTGATGTTGCGTCAATGAAAACCACCGCGAAAAAAGTTTCGGGCGGATACGTTCTAAATGGCACCAAACATTTCATCACGAACGGCGGACTCGCGGACATTTACGTGATCTTTGCCACGATTGATCCGTCACAGCGCGCGGACGGGATTTGCGCGTTCATTGTGGAAAAAGAGATGGGCGTGCAAGCGGGCAAAAAAGAACGCAAGATGGGCATTCGCTGTTCACACACCGCGCAGATTCATCTGGAAAATGTTTTCGTGCCAGAAGAAAATTTGTTGGGCGGTGAGGGCGAAGGATTTTTGATCGGGATGCGAACGTTCGAGCATACGCGTCCTGATGTCGCGGCAATGGCAGTCGGCGTTTCGCGCGCCGCGTTCGAGTACGCGATGAATTATTCGCAAGAGCGCGAACAATTCGGCAAACCGATTGCGCGTTTTCAAGCGATTGGTTTCATGCTCGCCGACATGGCAACGGAAATTGACGCGGCGCGTTTGTTGACGTGGCGCAGCGCGTGGATGCTCGATCAAGGTTTGCCCGTGAACAAAGAAGCGAGTATGGCAAAACGTTTCGCGGCAGATACGGCGATGAAGGTGACGACGGACGCGTTACAAATCATGGGCGGCGTCGGTTACACGCGCGATTATCCCGTCGAGAAATGGATGCGCGACGCGAAAATTATGCAGATTTATGAAGGGACGAGTCAGATCCAACGGGTCGTGATTTCGCGGATGTTGACGGGGTGGTAGAACATCTGAAACAGCACAGTGTTTGTCACTGTGCTGTTTTTGTTTTCCTACTTATTCACCTTTTGTTCACTGGAATAATAAAGAGAGCTTCCCCCGTTTGCGAGTTTCCCCGCGCGGCTAAAAGTTCTCCATTCGGTGCCCAGGGACCGGGAATAATCGAATAAGCTCCTGTGTCCCAAAATTTTTCCTGCCCACCCTTTGAGACAGATAAAAGCTGTATCCCATGGTTCGAACTGATCGCGAAAAAATCTCCATTGGGTGACCAAGTGATCGGAAAGGGATTATTTTTTTCAATGGAAATACGGTGTGGCTCGTTTCCGACAGGTTCGACTTGGCGTATCCAAAGATGATTAGTGTCATCGTAACCAATCAAGCCCAACCCGTTGGGTGAAAAATCACCAACAAATGGAAATGGTAATTTTTCCACTTGTCCATCTTCGGAATGGTACAAGAGAGAGTGTGTGTCCTTGTTAGGTCCTAACCCTGAAACGGCAATATGATAGTCGGACGTACCTTGCGCTGAAGCTGCCGTGGCTCGTGTACGTGGCTCTGACGCAAGTCCAAACAATCGAGACGCGATAGCGACGACATCTTTCTTGACAGTGACGAACAAGGGACCCCGATCAAGCGTTTGTTGAATAACGAACTGATCATCATTCAACCATATCGGTCCAGCAAATCTTCCTTTGCCATCATCATGATTCCACATAATGACATCCAGGACCTTGCCAGTTCCTTGATCTACCGTAAATGTCTGTGCAATAAACTTGGGTGGTTGATCTGTGGAAGTGACAACGAACCGTTCCCCAGACGGAGACCAGGAAATGCCTTCTCCCTTGACTTGGGCATCAACCTTTCGAATAGATTGCGGCTGTGGCTTGTAGAGGAAAAATCCTTGATCGCTATCGAGGAGAAAGACAGTACGATTTGAGGTATTGCTTGCTACACTGTAAATTCGCGCAGGAAAAACATTTGTGATTGTGTCGTATGTATCACCGCAAGGGGAACCAAGTTTGACCTGTCCATCTTCGGTTATGATTAAAACTTGCCCATCGTGCAGCCAAGTAAGTGGCTTTGAAAAATAGCCATATCCAATTTGCAACGCGGACTGGCAGGATTGCCCTGAGCGGGCGTTGATAAAGTGCAGCGTACCTGGCGGATACGTGAAATCCTTGTTGACTTCATCTGCCGTAAACGTCCAATAAGCAAGAAACTGGCTATCAGGAGACCAGCTCTGCGGGAAAATCCTTGCCGCAATGACCAAGGGACTAATCAGCGTGCTGCTCGGTTCGGGTGAGATTATTTTCGCGGAGGTTGTCTGGGGAGTAGGCGCGGCGGTGGATGTGGTATTTGTTCCCACACACGCGCACAATCCGATCATTGCAATCCATCCCAAAATGATACAGGTCAAATTCTGCTTTCTGAGGGGAGATGACAACATGAGTCGCGCAAAGAGACGTTTTGATTTACCTGACCATTGTACTTGACAACGTCAAGCTCTCCTGCCCAAGAGATGCTCACCGGTCCACATCACAACTTTGGGTGAGAGTATCAAGCAATTTGTTCGGCACGAATTTGATTTTCGTTTATAATGTTGTTATGGAGGTAAATATGGCGGTCTTGACAAAAAAGGTAAAAACACGCGGCACAAAAAAAGCGCGGGTCATAAAAATCAAAGCTCCAACCAAGAATGGGCATCGCACGACAGAAGCGGTCAAACCGGGGGACGTGTATATTTTACGCCCGCGTCGGACACCCGAAGCGTTACGGCGAGCCAAACGACTTGGGGCGCTCGTGCGGAAAGAGCTCGAAGGCAAAGATCAAGGCACACTTGAAGAAACCATGCAAAAGTTGCGAGGACGTTCGTGGTCGTAATTGACACCGATGTCATGCTGCTGGAATTTGCCTATCATCGTGACGTGCGACAAGCGTTGAACAAGGATTTTTGGTCGCGTGTCATGAATGTCGAACCTGCGACTACCTTGTACAATTTGATGGAATTTTTGGGACATTGGATGCGCTCGCCCTTGATTTAGCCGAACGCACACCAAACGTCGAATACTTTGTCACGTAGAACGCCAAGCATTTCAAAAATAAATCAACCCTCCAAGTTGTAACTCCAACCGAATATCTTGCACAATAAAAAAAGCGGCGAGCATAGCTCGCCACTTTTTATTTAGCGCGCCACCTCGCGCGGCGTCTGCGGTTTCTTTAACGGCATGCGGTACAGATTCAAACCGATCAATACCGTGACCAACATGATCACCGACGCGGCGATCATGGGCGCGTTCGGGCCAACGGCGTCGAATAAAAATCCTGCAATGAGCGGACCCAAAACACTGCCGAGCGCGTTCGCGGATTGATTCAAACCAATCACCCCGCCCCGCGCGTTGGGCGGCGCGGCGAATGTGAGCAGCGCGACGATAGAGGGCAGCGCAACACCCGCGCCGATTGCAAGCAAGGGGATAGTCACAATGGACGTGATCAGAAATGGGAACGCGGCGAGGATTCCGAACGCGAGGGCGCGCGCGAAATTTCCGCCGATGGTGAGATGGAGTTCCCCAAAGCGTTTGACCATCGGACCGACGATCCAAATTTGAGTGATGACGCTGCATATACCGATGAGGGTGAGAATGAGCGCGACCACTTGCGTCACATACGCTTGGGATTCGGTGGGAAACAACATGCGCTCAAACCACAAGACAAAGGTGGTTTGAAAGGCAAAGAAACTGACTTGGGTGCCAAAGCCGACAAGTACAGGGCTTTCGCTTAGTTGTCATTTCGAGCGGTTTTGCGAGAAATCTCGCTGGGCAAAACGAGATTTCTCGCTCCGCTCGAAATGACAAGCGAAAGTCCTGAAGTAAAATCAACGCGATGGCGGGGATGGCAAGCAATTGCCAGTGACTGCGGTGCGGTGTCAGTTGGGCAGCTGCATGTTCGTGTTTGCGGCGTTCGGGCGGCAGCGATTCGGGCAATAAAAAGATGGACAACAAAATCGTGGTAAGCGACATGGCAGCGGCGGCGAAAAAGGGAATTTGCGGTCCGAACTGCGCGGCAAGCAAGCCGCCCATTGCAGGTCCAAAAATAAAGCCCGCGCCAAAAGCTGCACTGATCATGCCCAATCCTTTCGTGCGATTTTTTTCATCGGTAATGTCGGACAAGTACGCTTGCGCGACAGTGATGTTGCCGCCGGTGAGTCCATCAATCACGCGCGAGATGTATAAAAAAATTAACGTAGGCGCAAGCCCATTCATCAAGAGTGCAGTGAGTGTTCCCGCTTGCGAGAGAATTAACACGGGTCGGCGTCCGACGCGATCCGATAAGCGTCCAAGTAATGGCGCGGCAAAAAACTGTGCGCCGAAAAAAATGGAAGTGAGCAGCGTAATTTGCCACGCCGCTGCACCGAGTTGATTTTGCGCGAACAATGGCAGAACGGGAATGATGATGCCGAGTCCCAACACATCTACAAACACGATCATGAAAATGGGGAAACGGGGCGAGCGTAAAAATTGTTTGATGGCGGAGAGATTCATGGCAAGATTGTATCACGATTGCGCGCGGGGGATGTGTAATGAGGTGCCACGCCCTTGTAAAGTGCTACGTTCTCACCGCATGCTGACGCGGCAAGCGCGCCAAAAATTTTCCGCTGCCGCGCGCGTGTCCGCGAACGCGGCGGGATGCTGTATCACCTCGCCAACTGCGGTGTGTACTCTATCCGCTGTCTGTTCTTCCCGCGCGGTTAGGGGTGTAACCCCATGACAATAGGTAAGGGTTCAGTGTAGAATGTTCAAAATGCACAGGCGAGATTTGCAAGTTCGCTTGGCAGGAACGGGAACCGCGAATCTACGCGAATCTACGCGAATAGGAACAAAGATTAGCGCAGATTCGCGTAGATTCGCGGTTGCTCTAAGGAGGAACGCTATGCAAACCACAAATTTCCGCGCCGCGCTATACGGCGCAATCATCACCGTTGTCACCTTGTTTGGCGGACTGCTGCTGGGCGTGGCGGTGGGCAATTTTGTTTTTCAAATTTTGCCCGGACACAGCACCTTTAATCCCAAGCCCATACACATTCTGCTCGCCGCGTTGCCCGCGTTCGCGGGATTTCTTGGCGGGAGCGCGTTGTGGGGAATTTTGATGGGACGCATTGCGCGCGCGCCGAATCGCAAACGGATGGCGCTCGCGGGCGCGCTGGGTTTTGCGCCGATTACGGTGGGGATGGGGATGGCGTTGAGCGCGCTAGAACCTGTTGCGGTTGAAACGCTCGGCGCGCAGTTTCCCATTCACCGCTTGTTCACAATTTTTTTCGCGCCCACCGCGTTCTTCATCGCGGGCGTGAGCGCGTGCGCGCTTGGTATTGGGTTGGGCGACATCAAGCTCGCGTGGAAATTATTTTGGCGCGTGGGGCTTGCGGGAGGACTCGCGTTTTTGATCGTGAACGTGGTGATGGAAGCGAACGGCTGGGTGGTGGGCGCGCCGCGCGCGGCGGAACGCGCGACGATGCTGACGGTGATGTTTGCGGGCAATCTCGCGGCGGCGTTGGTGGGGGGCGCGGTCTTGGGCGCGCAGCTGGCAAAACAATCGTCTGCGACGGTGCGGCACGTCCCACCGGTCATGGCGCATAACAGCTAGCGCAAATTTCCGTTTTCATGGATAATCTACAAACCGTCTATGGCGGGGTGAATTGCCTCCCATCCTACCGAACCGGTGACGTTCCCTATCAACGAAAAATTTCAACGTAGATGCCGCGCACAAGTGCATGGCATCTATTTCATTTTTTATGGACACTCTCGGCTTTATCGGTTTGGGTCTCATGGGCAAACCGATGGCACAAAATTTATTGCGCGCGGGATACCCACTCATCGTACACAATCGCAGCCGCGCATCTGTTGACGCGTTGGTGGAACAAGGCGCGCGTGCGGCACATTCGCCGCGCGAAATGGCGGAACTGTGTGATGTGATTTTTACGATGCTGCCCGATCCCGAAACAGTCGCGCGCGTTGTGGATGTGATGCTGGAATTTGCGCGTGGGGGAACGATTGTAATTGATTGCAGTACGAGTCATCCGCAGCTCGCGCGTAAATTGGCGGAACGCGGCGCGGCGCGCGGAATTTTTGTGCTGGACGCGCCGGTATCGGGTGGTGAAATTGGCGCGCAGCAAGCAACACTTTCGATCATGGTCGGCGGTAATGCGGATACGTTTGCGCGCGCGTTGCCGATTCTAAAACATCTCGGAAAAAATATCGCGCATGTGGGCGACGCGGGCGCGGGGCAGATAGTGAAAGCGGCGAATCAAATCATTGTGGGTTTGACGATTGAAGCGGTGGCGGAAGCATTGGCATTTGTGATGAAGGCGGGCGTGGATGCAAACAAGGCGCGCGAAGTGATGCTGGGCGGATTCGCAACGAGTCGCATTTTGGACGTGCATGGGCGCAGAATGTTGGAGAAAAATTTTGTGCCGGGTGGACGCGCGGCGACGCAGTTAAAAGACTTGGTGATTGCGTTGGATGTGGCGCAAACGAACGGCGCGCAGTTGCCGATTACGGCGCGTGTGGCAGAGATGTATCGTGAGTTGGTGGCGCGCGGTTTTGGCGATGAGGATCATGCCGCGTTGTGGCGGATGGTGGCGGAGGATTGGGAAGTTTGAGGCGAAAATTTTTTGGAATATAATTACTATGTTGTGAAAGGAGTTAAACCATGCTGCAAACCTTGAGTCGAGTAGAAGTGGTAGAACGAATGACGGCTAAAGAATTTTTTCGCTGCGCGCCCGAAGACCAGAAAGCCGAATTGATTGATGGAGTGATGATTATGCCCTCACCGCCAACTTATGCCCATGAGAGACTCCAAATTTTTTTGCTACGACTGATTGGTGAATTTGTGGAACGCAATGAGCTAGGCGAAGTACTTGGCTCACGCACTGCTGTAGAGCTAGAGAAAAATCAAGCGCCCGAGCCCGATCTGTTGTTTGTGGCTAAGGAACGCGCGGAGATTATTCGCAAGGAAGGCGTTTTTGGCGCGCCCGATTTGGTGATTGAAATTCTTTCCGTTTCGACGGCGGGCTATGATCGCGGCGGGAAATTTCGCGCGTATGAACGCGCGGGCGTGCGCGAGTTGTGGTTGATCGATCCGTATGGTCCTGCGGGCACGGAATTTTTCCAACGCGATGGAGATTTGTTGAAACCGATCATGCCCGATGCAAGGGGCGTGATTGTTTCCAATGTGCTGCCAAATTTTCAATTGCAAACGGTGTGGTTGTGGCCGCAAGAAAAATTTATTGCCGTGCGCGAGGCGTTGGGCGCGATGCGAGAAACGTGAAACGGGAGGCGTGAAACGGGAGGCGTGAAACGGGAGGCGTGAAACGTGAAACGGGAAACGAGAAATTGACACGCGCGTTTTTTTTTGTTATAAACGCCCTGCGTTCGACGTTTGAACGCCACAATTTCATAGATTCAGTCCGCGCTTTTTCATCCAGAGAGGTGGAGGGATTACGGCCCAAAGAAGCCCGGCAACCAGTTGCAGCAAAGCTGCTGCAAGTCTCGGTGCCAACTCCGGTGGAATCAACTCGATTGCGAGAGATTCTGCAAGATGAAACAAGCGTTGTGAAGTTGCATTGCAAACGCGGCAATGCAATTCGTCACTAAACACATCCACCTCTCCATTTGTTTATGGAGAGGTTTTTTTGTTTCAGCAGTTGTCATTGCGAGGAGCGCACTTGGCGATGCGATGAACTCAATCGCCGCAATCTCACACGCGTGGGATTACGCGGATGCGCGGGGTTGGCACACAGGGCATCGTGTAGCGACTCGCGCTGGGATTGCGGCGATGATTACATCGCATCCCTCGCAATGACAAGTGGAAAAAGCAGCGGACGCAAAGGAGCAGAGAGATCATGTCTTGGCTACGCGGTTTGCGTTGTCGGGAATGTCACGCGACGTACCCGATTGACGCGCTGTTTGTATGTGACGAATGTTTCGGTCCGCTCGAAGCATTTTACGATGACGCGGCGCGCAACGCGCATGTGACGCGCGAGAGTATCGCGCAGGGTCCGCGCACGCTGTGGCGTTATCACGATTTTTTGCCGAGTGAGTACACGCCGCGCGTGGATTTGAATGATGGTTGGACGCCGCTGCTGCGCGCGCACAATCTTGGGCGCGCATTGGGTCTCAACAATCTGTATCTGAAAAATGATACGGTGAATCCGACGTTCTCGTTCAAGGATCGCGTGGTGTCGGTCGCGGCAGCGAAAGCATTGGAATTTGATCTACCCGCGTTGGCGTGCGCGAGTACGGGAAATCTGGCGGGTTCGGTGGCGGCACACGCGGCGCGCGCGGGTTTGCCGTCGTATGTTTTCATTCCCGCCGATCTGGAACCTGCCAAAATTTTGAGCGCTGCGATTTATGGCGCGACGATTGTGGCGGTGCAAGGCGATTACGATCAGGCGAATCGTTTGGCGACGGAAGCGGCGGAAACGTACGGTTGGGGTTTTGTGAATATCAATTTGCGTCCGTATTACGCGGAGGGATCGAAAACGCTGGCGTATGAAGTCGCGGAACAACTCGACTGGCGCGCGCCCGATCGCGTGATTGTGCCGATTGCGAGCGGCGCGTTGTACACCAAAATCAATCGCGGTTTTGAAGAATTGTACGAGGCGAATTTGATTTCTGGACCTTTACCGAAAATGATCGGCGCGCAAGCAGCGGGCTGCGCGCCCGTTGCCACTGCGTTCGCGCACAGCACGCGCGAGATTACACCAGTCAAAGCGCGTTCGATTGCGAAATCGTTGGCGATTGGCAATCCCGCCGATGGGCGATATGCAATTGACGCGGCGCGCAAATCGGACGGCGGCATTTTTTCGATTCCCGAAAGCGCGGTGGCGGAAGGGATGTCCCTGCTCGCGCGCACAGAAGGCATTTTTGGCGAAACGGCGGCGGGCGTGACGATCTCGGTTTTGAAAAAATTGACAGATGCGCGGGCGCTTGATCCCGATGAAACCATCGTCGCGTATCTCACAGGCAACGGTTTGAAAACGCGCGAGGTAATTGAAAATGTTTCGCACACGCGCATTGACACGGAACCGAATCTCGAAGCGTTTCAGGAACAGTTTGAGCCGAAAATTTTTGCGATTGCATAGAACGATCCACGAATAACACGAATCTCCACGAATTTTTAAAGTTAGTGTAATTCGTGTTATTCGTGGATAAAAATAGGGGAACTGACATGGCAACCAAAATCAAAATCCCAACGCCGCTTCGTCGTCACACGAACGGACTCTCGACGGTGGAAATTACGAATGGCGCGAATGTGCGCGGAACGTTGAATACGTTGACCGCGCAGTATCCGACAATCAGTGAACGATTGTTTGATGCGCAAGGCGCGGTGAAATCGCATATCAACATTTTTTTGAACAATGAGGACATTCGCTTTTTGAATGGACTCGAGACGAATGTCAAGGACGGCGATACGGTGGTGCTGCTGCCCGCGCTGGCGGGAGGGTGATACGCTGATTACAGCGCGGAAAAAAATGAAACCCGTTTTTTTGCAAAAAACGGGTTTCATTTTTTTTCGGGTTTGGTGCGACAAATTTTTTATTTGTTCATCAGACGGACAATTTACTGCGATGAACTCTATCGCCATTGTCCTACGGTTTCACACATGCAAAAATTTGCGCGAGGATGGCGAGCATCAAATCGGCTTGGTCGGCGGGGATTTTGTTGCCGCGTTGAGCTTGAACGCGTTCTTGAAATTTTTCGAGCGCGTCCAAGCCCGCTTTGTTGTCGTGGTTCTTGAACGCTTTGTTCGCCTCTTTTAAGAGTTCCATCATGCCGCCGCCGCTGCGTCCTTTCAAACCCAATGCTTTGACTTGCTTGATGAGTTGGCGCACAGCAGCGCGCGCGTTGATTGTGACCTCGAGCGTGGCTTGACCGCGTTTTCCACCGGGCTGGAGCTCTAAAATGATTTTGTGTGTGCCACATTCCTGCGCGTGATAAATTGTTTTGACTTGATGCGCGTCGCCGCCGCGAAGGTGTGAGATGCCTTCGTACTCGAACGCTTTGCCTCCTTTGTCGGGATCGCCATCGTAAAAAAGAACGGTCAAATCTTCGCGCGCAGTGTTGGTGCGGATGTTTGCACTGACAATCACTTTATCGTTGAGCAGCGCGGTTTGTTTCGAGAGCTGAATCGGATCCATTTGCAAACGCGCTTGGGCGGAGGTGGAACGCGGCGATGAATACATCGCGAGCGAGCGTTCCGTACCCGACGCCGCGATGTAAAAAAGGGATTTGTACAAACCAACATTGTTGCTGTACTCTTCCGTCCACTCTGTCGCCTCGGTGATGCTGCTAAGGGTGGGGGGAACGCCGTAGAGTCCATGCCCGGGCATTTCGGGGAGGGGATTGCCTTGCGCGTCTTTGAGAACGACCAACACCCAGAACGCGAGATATTGGTCGCCGTACGCGGCGGTGTTTAATTGGTCTGTTTGTGCGAGAGCCCAATTGGGCAGCGTGCCGCCGCCCGTCGTTTGGGAATTGAAACCGGGGATGGCTCCAATGGTTACGTTTTCAATGAGAAACGCATCTCCCGTGGGCTGCAGCGACGTTTGATCCCACGGCTGTCCATAAAACTGAACAACAACACCGCTGTTCGGCGGCATGTCAACCAGCGAATAATTATAGACGCGCGCTTGCAGCAGAATTTCATCGCCCGCCGTGGCTTGATCAATTTGCGGACCCGCGCCGTTCGCGTCGGCGGGCGTAATGAACAAACCCTTCATCCACAAAAATTCGTTCGTCCACGGATCCGCGTTGGGGATGTTGGCGTTAAAGGTGACGCAATCCACGGCTGTTACAGTGCTGCTGACGGGGAGGCACGTCGCAGATGGGGCGTTCACGTCGTTCTGCACCACATTCCAACGCGCGGGATGATTGAGCGCGATGTCGGGGAGGGTGTAGGTTGGCTGCCACCACGAACCCGCGTTCGGGTCGGTGGGGTCGGCGGTAAATTCCGCGCGCACGATGCCGTTCGTTTGAACAGCGGTGTTGAGGTTGAACGTTTGAAGTGTGCCTGTGACAGGATTATCGCCCGTGATGAACGGGAGGATGGCGTACTCATATTCGCTCGTTTGGGTAAATGTGCCGGGCTTGTTGATGCCGATGCCTGTAGATTCACCCAGCGTCAGCGTCGAAGTGTTGAGCGTGCTGAGCCCTTTGCTGCCGTTGTACGAAAATTTCAAGCTGCCCGAAAAGCCGCCCGTGACCCCGGCTTTTTTGGAAATGGAAATTGAGGAACCCCAGTTGATGTTGGTGGTTGAACCCGTGGACGCGTTCTCGCTATTTTGGCCCGTCCATTGCGCGCGCTCTGTGTTTGTCGAACTGTCCGTGTAAAACGTCGTCGGTGAACTGGAGGTGAGCAGTGGGCTGTCGGGATTAATCAATTGGAGCTGCTGCAAATTCCACGGGTACGAAAAGACACTGCCGGGTTCGCGCACGGGTTGATACCATTCTACATTGCCGCCGCCGATGCTCGTTTGCGAAATACTGTCGGGTCCCGAAAACATCACCACGAGCGGAACCATATCGGAGGCGCCGCAATTCGGTTTGGTTTCGGGACAAGTGAGTTGACCAATGACGGGATAGACATAGACGTTGTGCTGTTCGCTGTTGTACCAAATTTGATCGTCAAAGCCCGTCTGCGTCGAGGCGTCAAAACTTTCGCTCGTGTAGGTGTTGTAGGTTTTCGAGACAACGTTTTGGTGCATTGCGCCAACGCTGGCGGTGACTTTGACCGAAACACTCGGTCCATCCGGCACGCCCCACGAATAGCCAGCCGAAGTTGTGAGCTCGGCAGCGTTGGTGAAACTGGTTGTGCCTTGATGCGAAGATTGATTTTGATTGGTGACGGAGGTTGAATAGCTGGAAAAAAATCCGTCGGGAATGGCGGTCAGGTTTAGCACTTGAGGTTCCGTCTCATTCACGGGCGGCACATAATCCACGTGCATCGGCGGCATGGCGAGAATGACGTGCGGCTGTTTGTGTTGGACGACAAGTTTGGAAGGCGGACCGAGAATCAGCGAACGTCCCTGCGTATCACCCGCCGTGATGGACGCAGTAAAAAAATCGTCGTTGCCTTGCCCGCCGGGATAAATTACAGTTTGTTGACCGGCGGAGAGGGCAAAGTTGTTGGTTGGATCCACCTCGATATAAATGGGAACAAAATTCCCATTGTTGTACGTCATGGCATAAATTTGCAGCGCGAGCTGCTTGCTGCCATCAATCGATTGATCAAAATTTCCAACCGCCATGCCAACGATGGTTTGATTCTCGGGCATGGTGGTTGAACTTGCAGTATTCAACACGAATTGGCTTGAAGTTGTAATGACGGCGACGATGCCATGTGGGCTGTTGTAACCGACAATCAGCTGATCCGTTGGCCCAAAAAAATCTAACGGCGCGCTCGCGACACCCTCCAAAATGTTTCCTTCACCGACATTATTTTTGATGACGAAAGATTGCGCGGGGTTCGGTTGAATGTTCGCGGCAAATTCCAGCCCTTGCGCGATCAATTGATTGCTCGACGTATTGAGATACACGAGCATCATTTGTTCTTGCGGCAGCAGGGTGGTGGGATTGATTTGATTGACAAATCTGCCCGCGACGATGCTGATTTGGTCAACAGAGAGAAAGGGAACGGAGAGCGTGCCGCTGCCGATTTGGTTGAGGGAAAAATCTTGCGCTTGACCATCTATGATGGTGATCGAAACATCATAGACGTAAATTTCAATCGCGGTATCCATGACGACGGCGACGGCGAGTTCTTTATTTCCGTCGCCGTCAAAATCACCAGCGGCGAGGGTGGTTAAATTGGTAAAGCCCAAGGTGGGCGCAGTCGTAGTGTCTAAAAAAAGCCCCTCACTAAAGTTTTCGATCTCGTACGGCATGATGGGAAAAAGCTGCCCGGTCGCCGCGAGGACAAATTCCTCAAAGCCGTCGCCGTTGTAATCCGCCATCGCAATCGCATCTTGATACGCTTCGCCGGGGAACGGATACGTTAGCGTTTGGGTGCCATTCGGATCAAAATCAGTCACCTGCACAATGTTGGTAGTGGCGGTCACAACGACATCACGCGGCAAATCAAACATGCGCCCCAGCGCGGTGGCAAAATTGCTCTGCTGATTCGTCACCGTGTAGCTCGTCAACTGGTCAGCGAATCCTTGCAAAATGGTCACGCGATTATTTGTCACGGGTTGCCCGACATAACTCAAGGTCAGCACATAATCATCATCGGGAAACAATGTGCGGCGTCCCGCCAGCACATCGCTCACATTTGAAAAATCGGGATTGTCGGCGCGCGCGACAGAACTGTTGAGCAAAGAAAAAAGCGCGGCGACGAGAGAGAGGATGAAAACGAGGCGAAGGAATGAATGTGACATGGTGAGCTCCTTGAGTTGGTGGGCAGTGGGCAGTGGGCAGTAATCGGTGGTCAGTAATCAGTAATTGTGAGATTTGCGATACGCGATTTGCGATACGCGATACGCGATACGCTGTCACCGTTTCACGCAGTCAAAAATCTGCGCGAGGATCGCGAGCATCAAATCAGCTTGGTCGGCGGGGATTTTGTTGCCGCGTTGGGCTTGCACGCGTTCTTGGAATTTTTCCAGCGCGTCGAGTCCTGCTTTGTTGTCATGATTCTTGAACGCTTTTTTCGCTTCTTTCAACAATTCCATGAATCCGCCGCCGCCGCGCCCGTCTTTCAAGTCGAGCGCTTTGATAAGCTTGAGCAGTTGGCGCACGGCGGCGCGCGCTTTGATCGTGACCTCGAGCGTTGCTTCGGAACGTTTCCCACCGGGTTGGAGTTCTAAAATGATGGCGTGGGTGCCGCATTGATCGGCTTGATAAATCGTTTTGACTTGATGGAAGCCATCGCCGCGCAAATGCGAGATGCCTTCGTATTCAAACAGTTTGCCTTTTTTGTCCGGATCGCCATCGTAAAAAAATACAGCGAGCCCTTCGCGATCACGGTTCGCGCGCACGTTCGCACTGACGATTATTTTTTCGTTCAGCAGCGCGGTTTGTTTTGAGAGCTGAATCGGATCCATTCGCAAGCGTTCTGTCGCTTCTGCCTGCGCTGCGGTGGAACGCTGCGGCGAGCGTTCGCTACTGGGCGGCGCGACGTAAAACAGACTTTTGTAAAAGCCGATGTTGTTGCTGTACTGTTCGAGAAGGGGCGTGACATCCGCAATGCTGTCGAATGTGCCGGGCTTTTGCGTCAAACCGTGGTCTTGCATTTCGCCGCTGAGATTGCCATTCGTGTCTTGGATCCACACCACAATCCAGAACGCGAGATATTGATCTGCGTACGCGGTAGTGTTTAGATTTTCTGTGCTTGCCATTACCCAATTGGGAAACTCGCCATTGTTTGACAACGAGTTGAACGCGGGAATGGGCGCGAGCGAAACTTGGTCAATCAAGAACGCGTCGTCCGTTGGCCCAAGCGTCGTTTCATCCCACGGCTGTCCGTAAAATTGAACTTGAACGGTGCTGCCCTGCGGCATGTCGGTCAGAGAATAATTGTAGACGCGCGCTTGCAGCTGCACTTGGTCGCCCGCTTTGGCTTGTGTGATTTGCGGACCTTGTCCTTTTGCTTCTTTCGCCGTAATCAACAAACCCTTCATCCAATAGAATTGACTCTGCCATATATCAGAGGTGGGCGCGTTGAATGTGGCGCAATCCAGAGTCGTCGTGCCGGGGCCAATCGCCAAACAGTTTGAAGTCTGCGTGCCGCTGGTTTGGGGCGATATTTGCCAACGCGCGGGATGATTCAGCGCCACATCGGGCAGGGTGTACGGATTTTGCTGCCACCATGCGCCGCCATTGGAACCGGTGGGATCGGCAGTGAAATCGGCGCGCAAGATGCCGTGGGTTTGAATATCGGTGCCGAGTTGAATGTTTTGAATCGTCCTCGTAATGAGCTGGCTGCCGTAAATGTACGGTCCCACCGTGTATTCGTACTCGTCGTAATCGAGAAACGTGCCGGGCTTGGTGACGCCAATGCCCGTTGATGCGCTCAACGACGTGGTCGTGCTATTCATTGTGCTGAACCCTACGCTCCCGCCGTACGAAAAGGTTGCCGAGTTCGCCGCGCCAATCCCTCCGGCCTCGGGAATCTCCGCGTTTGTCGAAAGGGAAACGCTCGTGTCCCATGAATAGTTGTGCGTCGAACCCGCGGTGACGGTATTCCCTCCGCCCGCCTCCCATTGCGCCTGTCGCACTTCGACGGCATCGTTCGTGGTAAATTCGTTCTCCGAGCTCGAGGTCAACAAATCCATGTGCGGTTCGAGAATCTGGAGCTGCTGCAAATTCCACGGATACGAAAGAATGTTGCCGGGTTCGCGCACGGGGTGATACCATTCGAGCAGCGCGCCGCCGCCGTCCATTTGTTGAATCCCGCCATCGGGCGCGGAGAACATGACATTGACCTGCACAAGGTCGTCGGGGTGGCACAATGGAATCGGCGGCGGCTGCGGTGGATCTTTTGGTGGGCAAGTGTATTGCCCAATCACGGGATAGACGTACACATTTTGCGTTTCGATTTTGAACCAGAGTTGATCGTCGAAACCGGTTTGGGTGGACGCGGTATAGTGGTCGGTGCTGTAATTGTCATATTTTTTGGAGGTTGTGTTTTCCCATTTCTGCGTCGCGCTAAATTTTACATTGACCGAAACGGAATCCACATCGGGCGCGCCATACGAAAAAGTTTGGTCGCTGCTTTCGGTGAACGATTGGCTGTAGCTGGACGTGCCTTCGTGCGACGATTTTTTGGTGGTGGAATCATCCGTGTCGTAGCTGGCAAAGAAACCGAGCGGCACGGCGGAGAGATTCAACACCTCGGGCTGAGTCGCGCCGCTCGGCGTAATCCAATCCACGTGCATCGGCGGCATTGCCAAAATCACTTCGGGCTGCGTGAACGTAGAAATCACTCTAGTTGGCGGACCCAAAAGCAAGGAACGTCCCTGCGTGTCGCCCGCGTTCAAATTCGCAGAGAGAAACGGATCTGGATTTACCACAGAGCCAACATAGCCATTGCTGTATTGTGTGAGCTCGAAATTATTCGTCGGGTCAACGCGATAGAGCAAGAGTTCCGCTTGCATGTTGAATCCGAGTTCCGAGTAATAGCGCAGCACGGCAACATCCAACTGGATCGGTTCTTGCGGGTTGAGGTCTTGATCGAAATTGCCCACCGCCAACGAAACGACATTGCTGGAATTTTCCTCGTGAATTTGTTCTGTCGCGCGCGTGAGATTGAGATTGTTGTCGAGCGTAAAAACGGCGAGATGCGAATAATTGAGCGGTTCCTGCACTGTCGCCACAATCTGATCCGTGTCGCCAAAAAAATTCAGGCGCTCACTCACCATCGAGAGAAATTGCAGGTCATGATCCGATTCCACCCACGTCAGCGTGTCGGCAACACTCAAAGAAAACGTGGTCGGATCAAGCGTCGCGATTTCGATTTGCAACGAAGCTAAATCCGCATAGTGTTTGCCTTTGTTATAGTGATACAAGACGACAAGATCGGCAAGCGGCAGTGACGTTTGCGCGTTCGCGCCATCTGTATAAACACCTGCCACCAGTTCCATCCCCAACACATCCGCTGGAATATCGAATGTCGTCGAACCCGACGGCGTGAGGGTGATGCTGGTCAGGTGTCCTTGAATGTTCTTGAACACATCCACGTTGTAAAGCGTGACCGTGATGTGGTTGAATTGCGCCGCCGCCAGCGCGACTTCGGGTCTTCCGTTTCCATCAAAATCACCCGCTGCCAGCGAAACCCATTGCCCCGTCAAATCAAACGGCGCCGCGCCCGCTTGACTAAAAAACAAGCCGTCGTCCATGTTCTCTACATTTTGCGCGGTGAGAATGTAAATGCTGCTGCCGACAATGTACGCAAAATCCGCGAACCCATCGCCCGTAAAATCTGCCATCGGGAATTGATTTTGATTGGGAGCGCCGCTCACGTTGAGCGGAAAGGTTTTTGTGGTTACGCCATCGGGGTTTTGATCGCGAATGACAACCGCGCCATTGCCCACTGTGACGACGACATCGCGCGCGGAATCAAACATGCGTCCGACGCCGTTCGCGAATTTCGAGTCCAGCCCCGTACCGTAGGTATCGTGCGAACCAAGCAAGCCGTTTTCCGTCTCGACGATGAGATTGGTTACGGACGATTGCCCCGGTAATGCTTCGCTGATGACGAGATCATCTACGGGAAACAACCGCCGCTGCCCGCCGAGTATGTCCGCGACGTTTGCGAGATCGGGACTGTCGGCGCGAACGGGGGCATTGTTGATGAGCGAAAAGAGTCCAAGGAGAAGGACGAGGGCGAACGTGAGACGAATGAATAGGCGCGGCATGGGAGACTCCTTGAGTTAGTGAACAGTGGTCAGTGGTCAGTGGTCAGGATCGTGTGATTTGCGATACGCGATTTGCCATACGCGATACGCGATACGCGATACGCTATCCGCGCCATTATATTCCCGCGCGAATCGTTTGGTCAATCGCGATGTGCGATGGGGATGCGCGGCGCGTTGTGAGGGGGATTGATAAATGGTTGGCAAGATGTTTGTGCTGCCGCTTTTGTTTTTCTTGAAAATGTGTTTGAATGAGATATGTTAACCAACACCCTTTTCTACGGCGACAATTTGCCGATTCTACGCGAATACATTGCGGATGAAGCGGTTGATCTCGTCTATCTCGATCCGCCGTTCAATTCCAATCGTTCGTACAATGTCTTGTTCAAGGATGAAAGCGGTCACGAAGCGGACGCACAGATTTCCGCGTTTGAAGATTCGTGGCACTGGAACGAAACGGCGGAACGGACGTACACCGATTTGGTCCAAGACGGACCCGCACGCGTTTCAGCAATGATCGGCGCGCTGCGCGGATTCATTGGCGCAAATCAAATGATGGCGTACTTGGTGATGATGGCGGCGCGGCTTGTGGAACTGCATCGCGTTTTGAAACCGACAGGGAGTTTGTATTTGCACTGCGATCCGACGGCGAGTCATTATTTGAAAATTATTTTGGATTCGATTTTTGGCGCGCAGAATTTTCGCGATGAAATTAGTTGGCTGCGAAGTGGGCGCAGATCGTCAATCTCCAAAATCTATCGGCACGCGCACGATGTAATTTTGTTTTACACAAAATCCAGTGACTATGTTTTCAATATGATTTATGAGGACAAAGACGAGACGTTGCTAAAAAAGTACACATCTGAAGATGCGCGCGGCAAGTATCAACTTGTGCCTCTGATGGCAAGCGGGCGACGTGGTGGTGAGACAGGGAAACCTTGGCGCGGTTACGATCCGAATACGCGCGGGAAAGGTGGCATGCATTGGCTCACAATACATTCAAAACTGGAAGAATATGTGAATCAAGGGCTTGTTGATTTCCCACGCAAAGCAGATGGTATGCCGCGCCTGAAATATTATCTCGATCAGAATAAAGGCGTTCCACTTTCAGATTTTTGGTACGACATTGACATCATCAATGCAATGGGCAGTGAAGGGTTGGGCTATCCGACTCAAAAACCCGTCGCCCTCCTCGAACGCATCATTAGCGCGTCGAGCAACGAAGGCGACATCGTGCTTGATCCGTTTTGCGGCTGCGGCACGGCGATTGCGGCGGCGCAAAAATTGAAACGCAAATGGATCGGCATTGACGTTACGCATCTCGCCATCGCGCTGCAAAAAAATCGCTTGAAGGATATGTTTGATTTGAAACCGCACGCGGATTATCGCGTGATTGGCGAACCTGAAGATGTGGCGAGCGCGGAACAGTTGGCAAAAGAGGATCGGTATCAATTTCAATTTTGGGCGTTGTCGTTAGTGCAGGCGAGACCTTTGGGGGACGGGGGACGGGGGACGGGGGACGGGAAACGAGATGGAAAGAAGGGAAGTGATCGGGGGATTGATGGCGTGATTTCGTTTATTGATGATCCGCGCGGGAAACCGAAACGCGCGCTGGTCCAAGTGAAAAGCGGGCATGTGAAATCGGGCGATGTGCGCGATTTGCGCGGGACGCTGGAACGCGAAGAAGCGGCGTTGGGCATTTTTATCACGCTCGAAAAAGCGACGCGCGAAATGGAACGCGAAGCGGTGGCGGCGGGCTATTATCATTCGCCATTGACGAAACGCGATTATCCGAAATTGCAAATCCTCACGATTGAGGAATTGTTGAACGGCGCGGAAATCAAAATGCCGATTGAACGCGGCACATTCAAAAAGGCGGAACGGGTGAAAGGGGACGAGGGGAAACAGGCGCGGCTAGAATGGAAGGATGAGGGATGAGGGATGAAGGATGAAAATCAAACCTCCGAAGTCTCCAAGACTTCGGAGGTTTGATTTTCATGGCTGAACCTCCAACGCATCCAGCACAATAATCGAATCCGTCGCGCTGGCATTTTTCTTGCCCGCGTTTTTTATTTTCAAGGAGTGCGCGCCCGGCGCGAGGGTGAACGTCTGCGAAAGATCGAAGGTGACGGTGGGTGTGTATTGATCGATCATGCCCACTTTGACACCATCAACGATCACTTTTGCTTTGCCGCGATTGGCATAACCGATGTACCAAACGGTGATCGCGCTGCCATTGAAATCGTGCGTCAACGAAACGGCTGCGCCTTTCGCGCCGCGCGCGTAATGATACGTGCCGTTCCTCGCCCGCGAATCATTGCCCTGTGTCCACGCGCCATTGTACTGAATCGCCGCGTCGGTGTCGTCAATCATTCCGCCGTTGGATGGCACATCGGTTGGGGTGGGCGTATACGTTGGCGTTGCATTGGGCGCGTCGGTTGGTGTGCGCGTAGATGTTGCGGTGCGCGTGTGCGTTGCCGTTGCGGTGAAAGTTGGCGTTGGTGTATTTGTCGGCGCGCCATTTTCACCCTTGATCGTTTTTTGAAAATACAAAATAAAACTCACATGATTGTTCGCGGGCAAGCCCATGCCGCGCACGACATCGCTCGGCAAACCGTCCACATAGCCGTTGTACGGACCCGGACCATTTTCGGGAAAATAATTTGCCCACATCGCAATATCCGCAATGCCTTGTGCATTGGTGAACGCCGACACGGCATCGTCGGGCCACGACTGCCACACTTTTTGATTCGGCACGCGCGTTCCCTGTTCATTCGTGACAACATAGTACATGTGATGATCGCCGCCAAAATCGCCGCCGTGTTGATTCGGATCGTGATAGTCCGCGCGGATCAATTTCCAATACAGCGCGCCGGGCGAAACATTCGCGGGTTCAAGCGAAACGTTCAAACCCGCGAGTCGTGAATCCCAAATCACCGAAGGGTCGTCGGGCGTCGGTGCAGCTGGCGACGCATTTTTGAAACGAATGACGCGCCGCTTGGTCGGCGTCGCGGTTGGCGTTGGATTGTCGGAAGTGAATTTGAAAGCGTTGATTGAAGTGGTCGCGTTTGGAATTTCGAGCGCGTCGAGAACAATGATCGAGTCAATGGAACTCGGATTTTTCGCGCCCTTGTTTTTTATCTTAATTGTGTGCGCGCCCGGCGCGAGATTGCTAAACGTTTGCGAAAGATTGAATGTCACAGCGGGCGTGTATTGATCGATCACGCCCACTTTGATCCCATCAATACTCACTTTCGCCTTCCCGCGATTTTTATAGCCGATGTAATGCACAGTAATTTCGCTGCCCGTGAACGCGTAGGTGATCACGACGGGACTGCCCTTGACGCCGCGCGCGTAATGGTAGGTTGAATTGATCGCGCGTGAATCATTGCCCTGTGTCCACGCGCCCTTGTACACAATGTTCGCGTCCGTGTCATCAATGAGCGTTGGCGTTTGCGTCGGCGTCCATGGCGTTGAAGTCGGCGTGCCACTTGTGGAGGGATACAAACACGCGGTATCAAAAAAAACTTTGTTGCGCCCATCCAAATGTTTGTTTTGCGCGCGCAAGAAAAAGGTTGCGGCGGAACTCGACGCGGTAAAATACAAATTCCATTCCGCGCGATTGAATCCGCTTTCCCCGTAATACGGCACGCTCCACTGCACATTTGGCGATGTCGCATCCGTACCGCCGGTGAGGTCAACCCCGATCTGGCGATTCAGCATCGTCGCGCGATCATTCGCGCCGTTAATGTCGTGTAGCGCTTGGCCCCACACGATCCAAAAATGATAATTTTGCCCCGCTGTGAGCGTCGTCACTTTTTGATAAATGCCCGCCTCCCACGCTTCGAGGTCGCGCCAAATGTATTGGGAACCGTTCGGGTCGTATCCTTCATTCGCGGCGTTTTCAAAATTCGGGATCGTGCTGCCGACGACGAAGGGCGTCCATTTGTCCGCAACAATGCCGTACTGGGTCTGCGCGCCCGCCGCCATCGTGCCATTTTGCAAAAGGTTGTTGGCATCTTCGGCGCATGACGCGGCAGAAAGACGCGCGGGGTTGTGCAATGCGAAAAAGAATGTGGGTAAGAGGAGGGCGATGAGGAGGGCGATGAGGAAGGGTTGGTGAAAATTTTTTGAACGCATAATTGGAACTCGTTTTTGATTGCGACTATCGCGCCGCGCTCCATTGCGCGCAATAGGACAAGCGCGTAGAAAATTGTATCGCTTGAAGCAAACGATTGGATTGTAACGATAAAGTTTGAAAACACGCGTTACAATGCGTTGGCGCGAAGGTTACAATATGCTGTCAGAGAAAATAAACGAGGTGTGCTAGAATGGGGGCGCGCAAATTTGCGGCGCGAAAGTGCGCGCGTGAGGAGGGAAGGATGACGGTTAAAGAATTGGAACAAAAAGTGGCAGCCATCGAAAAGCGGTTGGCGAAATTAGAAAAAAAGAATGCGCGCCCAAATGGGCATAAAGCGAATAGCGCGCGCAAAACGCGGGCGCGGCAGACGATTCGCTCAAACACGCCACCACTGACGGAACAAGAAAAACAAAAACGCGTGTTGGAAATTTTGCGTGCCAAGGGAAAAATTTCAGAGCCAACGGAACGCGAAAAGCAAATCGCGGCGGAGTGGATGGCGCGTCCCGAGGAAGAACGTAGGCGCATTTTAGACGAGTTCTACAACCTAAAGTTGGACAAGTCACTTTCAGACATTGTGATTGAAAACAGGCGTTAACGATGGCAACGTACTTTATGGACACGAGCGCGCTCGTTAAACGCTTTCACCACGAAGCGGGCAGCGAGTGGGTTAGAACGATCTTTGCCGCCGCTTGGGTAGATGAGAACCAGCCGAACCATCTCATCTATGTGTGTGCTTTAACTGTCGTCGAGGTGCCCGCCGCGTTAGCGATCTTGGAGCGCACGCGCGAATTGAGCGCCGCGCAACGAGACGAACTGTATCAAGCATTCCTTGCGGCGCGCCAAATCGAGTTGATTGTCCTTCCGCTCACCGATGAAATTCTCTCAAGTGCGGCGGCGCTGACCCAACAACATCCTCTCAAAGCATACGACGCGGTTCAATTGGCAAGCGCGCTTGATTTGCAAAACACGCTTCGCGAATTTGAAGTGGCTTTAATTTTTGTAACAAGCGACAAACAACTCATCCGCGCCGCGCAAGCGGAAGGATTGCAGGTCGAGAATCCACAAGCGCATTAGAACAAATGGTATACGCGGAGGCAAAAATGACGATGAAACAGTTGGAACAAAAAGTGGCAGCCATCGAAAAGCGGTTGGCGAAATTGGAAAAAAGGAACGCGCGCCCGAATGGGCATAAAACGAATGGCGCGCGCACAACGCGGGCGCGGCACACGCCGCGTGTGAAGCCAACTCTGCTAACAGAGCAAGAAAAACAAAAACGCGTGTTGGAATTTTTGCGCGCCAAGGGAAAAATTTCAGAGCCAACGGAACGCGCAAAGCAAATCGCGGCGGAGTGGATGGCGCGTCCCGAAGAAGAACGAGAGCGGCTCGTCCAAAAATTTCGCGACAGCGCCCCTAATATTTCACTTGCCGATATCGTGATTGAGAATCGCAGATAGCATTATGGCTACTCATTTTTTGGATACAAGCGCCGTCGTCAAATACTATCATACCGAGCGCGGCAGCGATTGGGTTCGAGCATTGTTTGATGCACAGGATCAACAAGGTTTGTATCTGCACCAACTCTTGCTTGCGGAAATTAGCATTGCAGAAGCAGCGGCTGCGTTTGCAATTTTAGCGCGCACCCAGCAAATTGAAATCGAGTTTCGAGATGCCATCTATCAACGTTTCATTCGCGACCTTGTGGCGCGTTTTCAAACGATTGCCCTCACGCGTTCAACCATTGAAACTGCCGCAGCGCTTACACAACGTTACCCGCTCAAAGGGTACGACGCAATACAACTTGCCACCGCACTCGATTTGTATAAAGAACTGCAGCAAGTAAAAGGTGATTTGATATTTGTTACAAGTGACAATCAACTCATCCGCGCCGCGCAAGCCGAAGGATTGCAGGTCGAAAATCCGATACAGCACGATTCACAATAATTCCAAACTCAACGAGGAGTCCCATGTCCAACTATCTCACACGCGCCGCAGAAATGCGCGCCCAACTCGTCGCCATGCGACGCGATCTACATCAACACCCCGAACTCTTTTTCCAAGAAATTCGGACGGCAAAAAAAATCACTGAACACCTCGATGAGCTCGGCATCGAGTACGCGACGGGCATTGCCAAAACGGGCGTCGTCGCGCATTTGGGCGAAGGCGCGCCCGTGATTGCGCTGCGCGCCGATATGGACGCGCTGCCCATTTTTGAAGCGAACGAGGTTTCGTACAAATCCGAGAACGAAGGCATCATGCACGCCTGCGGACACGACGCGCATGTGACGTGCTTGCTCGGCGCGGCGACGATGCTGGCGCAAGATTTCGCGGCAGGGCGTCTGAAAGGCACTGTGCGCTTTTTGTTTCAACCCGCCGAAGAAATGAACGACGACGAAGGCAAAACGGGCGGACAGCGTATGGTGGAAGAAGGCGCGCTCGAAGGGATTGACGCCGTGATCGGAATGCACGTCTTTAGCACCATGCCTGCGAATCAAGTTTTTGTGCGTGAAGGTGCCTTTATGGCGGCGGCGGATAGTTTCACTGCAAAAATTATTGGGCGCGGCGGACACGGCGCGTTTCCAGACAAAGCGCTCGATCCGATTTGGTTGTCCGCGCAAGTGATCAATGCAATTCACGGTGTCGTTTCGCGGCGGATGAATCCCATCGAGCCAGGCGTCATCACCGTTGGCGCAATTCATGCGGGCAAAGCGAGTAATGTGATTCCCGTTGAGGTAGAGATGGCGGGCACGATTCGTTCGTTCTCGCAAGAGACGCGTCTGCTCTTGCACCGAGAATTGGAAAACGCGTGTCGTCTCACCCAAGCGTTCGGCGGCGATTATCATTTGCAAATCGAATACGGCTACCCCGTTACGGTGAATGATCCCGAAATGGCACGCTTTGTGAATCGGATGGCGACGGGTTTGATTGGCGCGGAGAATGTGAATGAAGCCTCCATCGAAATGGGCGCGGAAGATTTTTCGTTCATGACGCAAGTCGCCCCCGGCGCATTCTTTTTTCTAGGCGCGAAAAAAGACGGCATAGATCGTCAACATCACGCGCCCGATTTCGATATTGATGAAAGCGTGCTGCCGACGGGCGCGGCATTGATGGCGGAAGCCGCGCGGAAATATTTGGAAGAAAACGCGAGAGCTGAATGAACAATGGACAATGGACAATGGACGAATGAAAGAATTTCACCTCGCGCAACTCAACATCGGGCGCATCCTCGCGCCGATGGATTCACCGACAATGGCGGGCTTTGCCGCGCGGCTCAATGACATTAACGCGCTCGCGGACAATGCGGACGGATTCGTCTGGCGTCTGCAATCCGAAAGCGGTAATGCGACGGACATCAAAGCGTTCGACGATGATTTTCTTTTGGTCAACATGTCCGTTTGGGAATCGGTGGAACAATTAAGAACCTACACCTACCAAACCGCGCACGCGGAGGTGATGCGAAATCGCCGCCAATGGTTCGAGCCGCATACCGAAATGTATTTTGTCTTGTGGTGGATTCCTGCGGGACACATTCCAACCGTTGAAGAAGCAAAAGAACGTTTGGAACATTTGCGCGCGCATGGCGAAACCGAATACGCGTTCACGTTCAAAAAAGCGTACGAGCAGGAGGCAGCGTATCGCTAATCGCGTATCGCGAATCGCTCGGGCTGTTTTCGCGATACGCGATTAGCGATACGCGATATGCCATCTGCCATGAACTATCTCAACCGCGCGGACATCTGGAATCTGGTATGTGAGTACACCGCCTCCGAACAACTCCGCAAACACATGCTCGCCGTGGAAGCGGCAATGAAATTTTACGCGCGCAAATATGGGGCGGATGAAAATTTTTGGGGCAATGTCGGATTGATTCACGATTTCGATTACGACAAATATCCTGACCAGCATCCCTTTTTCGGTTTGAAACTTTTGACCGACTTGGGCTTTCCCGACGAATTTTTATACACGCTTCGTTCCCACGCCGATTACGGCGATCCCAATTCACCGAACGCGGGCGAACACGAACCCGCGCCGCGCCTGCAACTCGTTGATAAAGTCTTGTACGCGGTGGATGAATTGACAGGACTTGTGATGGCAGTCGCGTATGTGCGCCCGTCAAAAAAATTAGCGGACGTAGATTTGCAAGCGATCAAGAAAAAGTTCAAGGACAAGGCATTTGCGCGCGGCGCGAAACGCGAAGACATTGAACGCGGGGCGCAAGAGTTGGGCGTGCCATTGGATGAACACATTCAAAATGTGTTGACCGCGCTGCAAGAGCATCACGAAAGTTTGGGCGTATAAAAAAATGAGATGCCACGCACTTCCGCAAGTGCGTGGCATCTCATTTTTTTAGTGATACGCGTTCCACACGCGTTCCACCCACACCCACAATGTTTGCGCGAACGCGAACGCGCACAACGCATACGCGGCGAATCGTGCCGCGCGCGATTTTTCAAACAACCACGCGAGAAACAAGCCCCCACTCAACGCCAACGCGGGCGCAACCCACAACGTATAACGCGTGGAAAATGACGCGCCAATCGTCACTATCGCGAAAATAATTCCCACCACCAGCCACGCGCTCCACACTGCCCGCGCGCGTCCCGCAAAATTTTCCCACGCCAACGGCATCCCCACCACACCCGCGAGCAACAACACCCATCCCAATTGCTCGAACGTATAACGCGCTACATCCCCCACCCGCGCCAATGTCACGCCCCCGCGCCCCGCCGCGCGTCCTGAACTAAAATCACCTACGAAACTTGAGGTCTGCGCTAACAATGCTTCACTAAATTCCGCGTAATACAACGCGCTCACCAAGACGATTCCCGCGCCAAACAATGCAAGCAGCGCGATACTTTCACGCCGCGCATCTTTATCGCGCGCCAAGAGACGCATTGCAATCGTCAAAGGAAAAAACAACAGCAACGAAAGGAACACGCCGAGATGTGAAACTGACGCCAGCAAAAACAAAAACAACATCACCAAAAAATTGCCCGCGCGTACGGAACGTTCGCCGTAACGTTCCCCTCCGCGCGGGGAACGAAACAGCGTTCGTTCCGTACCCCACCCGCTGAGCAAAATGCAAAACAAAATCGTCGCCGCATCCTGTCCAAAAATGTTGGTGTGATTGCCCCACGAATAAATCCAAAAGGAAACGGGGTTGAAGGCAAAGAGGAAGGCGGAAAAGAGGGGAGCGTGGAGCGTCGAGCGTGGAGCGACCTTTTGAAGAATTTGACGCGCGGCGAAATAAATTGCGAGGATTGCTAACGCGTCCGCGAGAACATTCAACACAATCAACAATGCGGAATACTCGTGATTGAAAACGGTGAACGGCGCGAGCGCGATGTACAACGCGGGCGGATACGGCACCACGCGCCGCGCCGCGTCGGGCAATTCCGAGGTAAAAAATAATTGCCCGTGCGAAACAAATTCCAAACGATGCGCGTGAAATAACAGATCGCTCGAACGAAATTGCGGATACCACGCGCCGCCCCATTTCAGCGCGATGCTCAATAACACAATCGCGCAAACGAGTGTGCGCGATTGTTGATCGAGCGCGAGATGCAAATGCGCGGCGAAGCGGGGGAGGAGAAAATAAAAGAGAGAAGCGAGAAACGCGAGGGCGAGGGCGAGCAAGAGAAAAGAGGTGGTGTAGTAGGCGAGGAAGGGGCGCGCAAAGGCGAATCCGATTGCGAGGAGAGCGACTAAAGTCGCGACTACGAAATTCACCGCGCGTTTTGGCAAGCTAATGCCGCGCGCGGTGGCGTACAACAAACCGAACGCACTTGCCCAGCTCAAGAGCACGCCAACAGGGGGCATGAGAGGGGGGGATCCAAAATCAAGCCACGCGTCATCATTACCGATGAACGTTGCACTGCGCGCAGGCGTCAACTCGATCCAATCTGTCGCTACACCCAACTTGCGTGAATCCGTACTGCCCTCGATCTCTTGCGACGGCGTGAAGGTATCGTTGCTGATGAGGACAATGTTATTTCCATTCCACGCGTCAGATGCAACATTTCCTTCCAGTTGATAAATTTCCCAACCATCCCGCGCTTGAAATTCATCCACCCGCGCGCCATTCATTTGCACTTGAACATTCACGGGACGATTCGGGCGATACCCATTCAGCCGCACGCGCATTGTCCACGGCGTAGATAGATTTTGTCCTTCCAATTCAATCCGCGACTGTGTGCGCGTCCAACGGTACGTCTGCGCCGCATCGCCTTCCGCGTCAAAAAAACGCGCCACAAACGGCGCGTCCCATTTGCCGCCAATGTCAACCACCACGCGCGAGCGAACCTGATACGCGAGCATGAGCGCGAACGCGGTGATGAGCGCGACGAGGAGAGTGGAAAGGAAAAGGTGACGGGTGACGGGGAACATGGGAGGGGTGGTTAGGTGGTTGGGTGGTTCGGTAAGCAGTGGTCAGTGGTCAGTGATTCGGCGATTTGCGATACGCGATTTGCGATACGCCATACGCGATATGCCATCTGCCATCCGCTACCTGCCCCGCAACCTCTCCAACGCTTTCAATGGTGCCGTGAATTTATCAATCGTCATTTCTTGCAGCGTTGGAATCGCGCTGATGTGCCCGATGCCGTGCAGCCACAAATTGTATTGCAAGAGAAAAAGATTGTTCCAAACGATGAACGCGGCGAGGGCGACGAGAAGGATCGTTTGCGAAACGCGGGCGCGCGCGTAGTCTATAAACGCGGCGAGTCCCAACGCGAAAAACGGCATCAGCGAAATGAAACGCCGCGCGCCGAATGCTTCGCCGCCCCACCAATCATTGACGATACTGTTGACGTACGATTCCGAAACAAAAATCACAATCGCAGCTGCGCCGAGCAAACGATTTTTTTGATACAACGGCACAAATCCGATCACGGCAAAAATCAAAATCGGCGACCACGCAAACAATCCGCGTTTTGTCGAAAACCACACATTCAACATTTCGGGATGCAGCACTTGGAAAAATCCCCCCCCCTGCGGCGCGGTCAACGGCGAACCGTACAACATCTGCCACGCGAACATTTGGGGGAGAAAGGCGAGAAAGAGACCCGCGAGAAAAAGCAAACCGTTGACGACGGCGGACGGCAGACGGCGGACGATGGGCGATGCGCGGTAATCAGTAATCAGTAATCGGTTGTCAGTTATCGGTTGTGGGCTATCGGTTGTCGTTTTCACCCACTCAAACAACGCCAACACCGCAATCAAAATATCCTGCCACCGCACCAACGCCATCAACCCCGCGCTCAAGCCCCACACAAACCAATCGCGCCGCGTCCTTACTCCCTCTCCCTCTGGGAGAGGGCTGGGGTGAGGGGATTTACGCCACCACAAATACACAAACAACGCGCTCGTGAACAACGACAAGACATGCGACGCTGACGGCGAAACGCCCATGTAGTACACCACATTCGTCGCCAACCAGATGCTGAGAATGGAAACGAACGCGGCAAAACGCGAAAACATTCCCGCGACGACGCGATCGATCAATAAAATTCCAATGAACCCATACGCGATACTCAAAAATAAAATCGGCGCTTCGTACCAAAACGAAAACCCATCACTCGCTTGCCCCAACACTGTCGCGATGAAATGCGACGCGATAAAAAGTGGTGACCACAACACGGCGGGGCCGACGGAAAAAAAATTCGCCGCCATCCCAATCGGCGTTTTGCGTTCCAGCATCTCTTTTTTCTTGATCGGGTCTTCGGTATTGAACGATTGATAGATCGTGTAATCGTTCAAAAAATCGAGATCGCCATCCAACACCGCCGAACGCACATAGACGTAATAATAAATTCCGTCGCCCACAATCAAACGTCCATAGCGTTTCGGGATCAAAAAAATGGATGCGCCATAAACGATCAGAAACACGAAAAAGATCGCGGCAAAGAATGGCAAGGGACGCCCGATCAACGCGTCAAGACGCGCAGAGAGATTCAGAGCCAAAGTCGAACGCGATGCAGCAACTTGCATAAAAAATCAACTCTGAAATTTTGTTTGCGCCTGCCGCGCAAACAAAATTTCAGAGTTCAACCCATTCACCACTTGCAAAAAATCGTGCGCGCCGCGTTCCCAAGAATAATTCGCCGCCGCGCGTTTTCGCCCCGCCTCACCCATTTGCTTGCGACGCGGCGCATCGTCCGCCAGCGCGCGCATTGCTGTCGCCAACGCGTTTGGCGTCGCATCCACCAGCAACCCCGTTTCCTCAGCCACCACAATTTCGCGCGGTCCGCCTTCATCCACCGCGACGATGGGCAAGCCCGCCGCGCTCGCTTCCAGCACGCTCAAACCGAACGATTCATTTTTGCACGTATGCACATACACATCACTCGCGCCGTAAAACGCGGGCAACTGTTCATCGGGAATGAATCCTGTAAAGCGTACCGCGTCTGCGATCTTTAATTCGCGCGCGAGAGATTGCAAGGCATCATTTTCGGGACCCGCGCCGACGACGAGCGCAACGGCATTTTCTATTTTCAATTCCGCGAACGCGCGCAAAAAGAGATCAATGCGTTTGCGCGGATGCAAAAAATTGACGGTGAGAAAAATTTGTTTGTCGCGCAGCGCGAATCGTTCACGCACCGCGCGAATTTGTTCCACAGAGGGGGGGGTGAAATCTGCGCCGTGTGTGATCACCGTCGCGTCACGGTGGTACGCCGCGTGTAATCGCGCTGCGCCGAAATGACTGTTGGCGAGCAGCGCGTCCGCGCGGCGCGCCATCGCGCGATCCAAGTGTTTGTAAAGCGCAAAGAAGGGACGCGCAATCATTCCACCAATTCCCATACGCGTCGTCACCGCATCCGCGTCATCATAAATAAAACGCGGCGGTTCATAACAAAAATAAAGTTTGGGCGCGCGGAGTTTGTTGCGAAGCGATGACCACGCGAGGGCAGGCAAACTAGGCGGTCCGAAAAAGGTGATCGCTTCGGCATCCGATGGAATGTGTTTCAGCAAACATAGCGCGGCGAGATATTCAAAGGGCGCGTTGAGATAATGATTTTTGAAAACCTCGAGACGCTCACCCGTTTGGATCACCTGCACGTGCGCATCAAGCGCGGGCGCGCAGCTCGCGTCAAAATAATGCGTCACGAGCGTAACGGGCGCGCCAAGAATTGTCGTGTAACTGGCAAGACGGAGGATGAGACGTTCTGCGCCGGAGAGTTTGCGGAGACGGGGATATACAAAATAAATCATCGCTGCAACGAACGGCGAGGATTATAACAAACCTCCGATGTTTGGGCGATTCTTGCGAACCAATCCCCCTCTCCTAAAAATTTTGGGGGCAAAATTTTTAGGAGAGGGCTGGGGGTGAGGAGCTCAACGCGCCTCAAACAAATACCCCTCTTCCCGAATCGTGTGAATGTAACGCGAGTGACGCGGATGATCATGTAGTTTTTCGCGCAGCAAGGAAATTTGCACTTTGACCGCGCGCGTATCTTGAAAATCGGGATTTTCCCAAGCGGCAAGCAACAAATCGCGGTACGTCGTCACGCGTCCTTCATGCTCCAACAGGCATTGCAATAATTTCCACTGCGCGGGAGTCAAGCTGACGGACTCGCCATCATAATGGAGCAAGCGGCGCGGAAAATCCACCACGAGCGCGTCGTCAATTTGGCGCGGACCTTGCGGCGCGCGTTGTTTTTGATACTCGCGCAGCCGCGCGTGAATATGCGCGATCAACACTTCGGCGTGTGTGACCTTGGGAATAAAATCCGCCGCGCCCTTGTCCATGCCGCGAATCCGATTGGGGTCTGTCGCCGCCGCGGTCAACATGATGATCGGAATGTCGGTGATGAGCCGCAAATGATCCAGCGCTTGAAAACCATCCATCCCCGGCATCATAATATCCAACAAGATCAAATCGGGATGTTCCGCGTAGGCGGTCCGCAATCCTTCTTTGCCGCTGTACGCGGCGATCATGTCAAACCCCGCATCTTCCAACGTCAGCGTCCACACTTGAACAATGCGCGGATCATCATCAATGATCAAAATTTTAGGTTTCGTGCGATTCATGTTTTCCCTCCCCCATCTTTCGCAAGTGCGTGGCACATCCCCACCGTTCATGCTCATCCTTCCTCTGTCGTAACCGAACGCTTCGGATTGTCAGTCACAGCATCCGACGCGGGCAGCGTCAAGACATGCCGCTTGAGCGTGATGGTAAAAGTTGTGCCGTGACGCGCGCTGCTGGTTACAGAAATGTCGCCGCCCATTTCGCGCAGTTTGGTGCGAACGAGCCACAAGCCCAAACCACTGCCGGGTTTATCGGAATTGCCGCGCTGCCAGCGTTCAAACAGATGCAGCTGTAGTTGCAGCGGGATTTCCGGACCGCGATTGTGAATGGTCAGCACGAGTTCGCCGGGGGACGGACCGCGCGCGCGCAGGGTAATGACCGAACGCGGCGGCGCATATTTCACCGCGTTGTTTAATAAATTTTCGAGGACCACATCGAGCCGATGAACATCCGCGCGCACAAAATCGAAATCGCCCAGCACACGAAACCGATGTCCCGTCTTGGCGGCGCGCGCGCGGCGGATCCGTTCTTGCAGCGCGGCGCGCAAATTGATCTCGGTTTCTTCTATTTCTTCGCGCACGCGTTCATGTTGAAAATTTGTAAAGCGCTGATGAAAAATTTCAATATCGTCCGCTGTGTCCGCAATCACTTGCACAAATTCCGCGCGGCGTTTCTCTGAAATGCCCGCGCGCTGCGCTTGGCGCGCGGCAAGCATGACCGCGCCCAATTTGTTGCCGAGCTCGTGCGCGACTTCGTTGATGAAATCAATTTTCGCGCGTTCCCCTTCTTGCTCTTGACCGCGATCCCAAAAAGCTAAAACTGCGCCGCGCACTTGTCCCGCGCGATCCCGCAAGGGCGTTACCACTTGGCGCAGCACGAGCTCACTGCCGTTGGGATGGCGAAAATAACGCGGCGCGATCGAAAAGCGCACTTGATTGTCTGCCATCGCTTCAAGGATCAAATGATCCGCGTGACGCGCTTCGCCGACGCGCGGACCGTCAACATCCCAGCGTTTGTCCACCATTTCCGCTTCGGACATGCCCGTCAGCTCGTGCGCCCTGCGACTCCACGAAAGAATCACCCCTTCCGCATTTGTCGTGCACACGCCGCTAAACACACTGTCCATCGTCACTTGCAATTCTTCGCTTTTGTGCGCGGCGGTTTCCATCTGCTGCGTGTTCGATAACGCCAACGCCAGCGTATTGGCGAGCGCTTCGGCAAATTGAATTTCTGCCTCGTCCCACGCGCGCGCGTGTTCGTGAAACAACGTGAGAATGCCCATTATTTTGTTTTCTGCAATCATGGGCAGCATGAGCAGCGCGCAAAATCCTTCGCGCACGTGCCGTTCGATCCAATGCGCGGGCGCATCGGGCGCGGCGCGCAAATCCTCTATCGTGTACGGTTTCCTCTGATCGAGGACGCGCTGCAAGTACGCATTGATCGGAATTTTGTGATTGCGCGCGGCAGGGTCTTGATATCCAAAACTCGCGCCTGCACTCAAAGAGTCATCGCAGACCAGCCGAATGCTTCCCGCTTGCGCGCCCAACATCGCGCCGATGCGTTCCACTGCCAATTGTTGCAGCCGCGCGCTGTCGTGAAGCGTGCCACACCACAAGCTAAATTCGGAATGGCGCGTCAGATTTTCAATTTGCGCGCTTTGCGCGCGGAGCAAACGCGCGTTGGCAAATGCCATCGCCAACTGATTCGCTGCCGTTTGCGCGAGCTGTTTTTCCTCTGTCGAAAAAAGATGTGGGCTCGTGTACGAAAATGCCAAGAGACCGATATTTTCATGCGCGGTGGCAATCGCGACCAACAGCATGGCTTGAATGTTGTAGTACTCGATGCGTCGGCGCGCGTCCTCCTCAAACGCATACGGATGCTGTATATCCATCACAAAGGGTTCTTTGCTCGCGAGAACTTGACGCACCAGATTGGTCATGGGCGGCGGCTGGAGCGGATACAATTCATTAGTTGAATTTCGCGCCGCCATTAACTGATCGCCCTTGACCATGACCAGACTGATCATATCCGCCGCGATCAATTCTTTACCCGCCGTCAATGCCCACTCCACGATCGCTTGTTCATCGGGCAGCGTCACGGCAATTTCATTAAACTCGGCGAGCTTGGCGAGCGCGTGGAGGCGCGCTTCGCGTTCATTCAAGAGCTGCACATTGTCCAACACACCCGCGATCTGCTGCGCGTAGGTTTCGATCAAACGCACTTCACTGTCCTGCCAACGCCGCGCCGTGTATTGACTCACAAACAAATTGCCCAATGCCTTGTTGCGCGCCACCAACGGCACGCCCAGATCAGCGACTGCGCCATAGCGTTCCAGATTCGCGCGATGCGTCGCATCGCGCGCATTCTCCCCACGGTCATGCACAATGATTTTTTGAAAATGCTGCAACACAGCTTGATGATACGGTTGAATTGGATAGCGCTCGTTCGCCCAGCAGTGATTCGGTTCGGTGAGCGCGCGCAAGTGATCGCCTTCGATCAAATGAAAGCCGACGTAATCGGCTTTTAGCAACCCGCGCAATTCACTCGCGGCGTGGGGCAGCGCGGTTTCGGGTGAACGACTCATGGCAATCAATCGGGCGCTGCGCTGAAGGACATGCAGCTCGCGCACCTGAAGCTGCGATTCGCGCAAGAGCCGCGCATTCGTGAGCGCGCTGGCGATCTGTTGGGCAAACGTTTGCGCCAATCGAATCTCATCCTCGCTCCACACATGCGCGCGGCGTTGGCAGATGTACAGGATGCCAAGCGCTTTTTGGACCGCCACCAACGGCACCCCCAAATCCGCAACAATATCATGCCGCGCCAGCATTTCGCGTTGGCGCGGATGCGCGGCATCGCGTTCGCGATCCATCACGCACACGGTATCGAGTTCCTCCAAAATGCGGTTTTGATAGCGCAGGATCGGCAAGGTGCGAGCTGCGCGTGTGGCTTGCGATTCGGCAATGAGATGCAAAAACTCGCCCTCGCGCAAATGAAAGCTCACATAGTCGGCAGGAAACACTTGCGCGATTTCTTTGGTGATCGCTTGCAGCGCATCATCGGGGAAAACAGCTGCGCTGATCAAACGTCCCGCGTGCGCCAATGCTTCCAGTTCGCGCACTTGCCGTTGAATCTCATCGAGGAGGCGTTTGTTTTCGAGCGCATACGCGATCTGCTGCGCGAACGCGTGAATCAAGCGCGCGTCCTCCGCGCGCCACTCGCGCGGCGCGTCTTGATTGACAAACAACAACCCCAGCGGCTGCTGCTGCGCGTACAAGCGCACACCAAACACCGCGCGCATGTTCAATTGATCCAAAATCGCGCGCTGCTCTGCGTCCACATGCGCGGCGTGGGAATCAGAAACAATGAGCGGCTGCTCGCTGTCGAGCAAACGTTTTTCGTACGCGGCAATGGGAAAGGTGCGGCGCATTTCGCGCGCATCCGAGGCGGTGACAATTTCAAAGTGATCCTCGCGCACGAGATGCAGCACAACATAGCTGGCATTGAGCGTGACGCGAATTTGATCGATCACGCGCGGCAAACCCTCTGCCGCGCGCGGCGCATAGTGCAGCATCCGCCCCGTGCGAACAATCGTTTCCATTTGCTGCACTTGACGCACTAAATCGGTGACGACCTGCTGATTGTGCAGCGTCAACCCCAACTGCGCGGAAATGTGTTCGACCAACTCAATGGCGTGATCATCAAATTGCTCGAACTTTTTCGATCCGATCACCACCACCGCGTACACTTGCGTATCAAAGCGCACAGGAAACACGATCAACGATTGATACCCCATCGCAAAGATCGGCTGCATGTCGAAACGCGGCATCGCAAGCAATTGTTCGGTTGTCAAAGTGCGCCGCGTCAAGATCAAGTACTCGATCAAATTCCACGTCACTTCGGGATCAAAGCCCGATTGATAGATCGCGCGATCAAAGGGCGCGGTGGCATACGCTTGCTGCAGTTCGGGTTCGAGCCCATGATGCGCGACCAAATCATAATATCCTTCCGCTTCGTGGATCAACACAATGCCAATCGCGTCCGCGCGCGTGAGGGCAAGGATCAAATCGAGTCCCGCGTTCAAGGCGTCTTGTTTGCCAATCGTATTGTTCAAGCGCGCGGCGAGTTCATGCAACAGTTGGAGCTCGCGATTGCGATGTTCCAAAATTTGGCGCGTCTTTTCTTGCGCCGCAATACGTTGGAACGCGATGCCGATGTGCGCACCGACGCGATTCAAAAAATCTTGGCGCGCGTCGCCATGCTTCCATTCCGTTTGTGCTTCGGGATGCGGATCGCCTGCCAACACAAGCAAACCCACAACCATGCGTCCCGCGCGCAAGGACGCATACAGCGGCGCGCTGAATTGATACGCGTTCAAAATTGAGCCCACGCGTTCGATCAGCAGCGCGAACGCGTCGAGTTGATCGAGCGCGGCGAAAAATTCGGGCGGCATTTCGAGCGCGCGCAATTCGTGTGCGACTTGGGGTGGCACGCGGCGCGTTTGTTCCAGCGCCACGCGCCGCGTTTCCATTTCGATCCCTAAAATAAATGCAGCGTGAAAGGGGATGAGATCATTCAGCGTATCGAAACAATAGGCGGCGAGTTCGTCCCGCGTCTCGCTCCCATTCGCCGCGCTGACGATCTCCAACAAACGCGCGCGTTCGGCAGCGCTATCGTCATTGTCAAACAGTACGGAAAAGGGTTCTGGCAGCATGATCGGACTCTTTGGTGGCACGAGGGATAGGGGAATTATAGCAAGCTCAATCGCGCAAAACAAGGGGAATAGGTTGAGAATTGGTATGAATATGGTAAGGGCGCGTAACAAGTCGCTATACTTTGTCATTGCGAGCCGCCCTTGCGAAGCAATCTCTGCGCGCGGGAAAAGCACAGCGCGTTGTCTTGGCGATTCGCGGTTGAGATTGCGGCGATGATTACATCGCATCGCAGAAGGCGCTCCTCGCAATGATAACCCCACGCCCCTTTGTCATTGCGAGGCACGAAGCAATCTCGGTGTTCGCCGCGCGAGATTGCGGCGATGATTACATCGCATCGCAGAGGGCGCTCCTCACAATGACAATTGCAAGCTGTGATAGAATCGCCCGCGTGAACGATTTGAACGAACGGTGGGGCATCATCGGACACGCGTGGGCGGTTGATTCGTTGGAACATGCGATTCGCACAAACCGCGCGGCGCACGCGTTTTTGATTGCGGGTCCGCACAGTGTCGGCAAAACGACGCTGGCGCGCGCGTTGGCGAAACGTTTGCTGTGCATGGTGAACGACTCACCTGTCGCGCAAAATGATTTGTTAGGTGACGCGGCGGTGACAAACGAACCGCCATGCGGCGAATGTCGCGCGTGCGTGAAAAACGCGAAAGGCGTTCATCCCGACGTGATGCTGTTGGAGGGCGTGCCGTCGCGCGACTTTTATAACAAAAATGGTTCCACCGCGCCGCCGCGCAAAAATGATCGCGAACGACGAACGCTGCTTGTAGATCAAATGCGCGACATGGAAAAATGGTTGTCCACTTCACCGTTCGAGGCGTCGTACAAAATCGGCATCGTGCGCCGTTTTGAAGATGCGAACGAAGAAGCGCAGAACGCGTTTTTGAAAACATTGGAAGAGCCGCCCTCGCACGCGATTTTGATTTTGACCGCGCCAGACGCGGGCTTGCTATTGCCGACAATCGTTTCGCGCTGTCAACCATTGACCTTGCGCCCGTTGTCTGTCGAAACTGTAGAACGCGCGCTGATGGAAAAATGGAACGCCAACGAAGCGAACGCGCACTTGCTGGCGCGCATTTCAGGCGGACGCTTGGGTTGGGCAGTGCGCGCGTTGAGTGCGCCCAATGTTTTGGAAACGCGCCGCGAAGCGTTGGACGCGTTGAGCGCGTTGGTGCGCGAAGGAAAAGCCGAACGGATCGCGCGCGCGGAAAAATTGGCAAAAGATTCGTCCGAGCTGCCGCAGATGTTCGAGACATGGCAAACGTGGTGGCGCGATATTTTGCTGCTGTCAAACGAACAGAGCGCGCGCGTGACGAATGTGGATTATTTGAACGTGCTGCAAGAACAGGCGGGGATTTTTTCACTGGAGGAAATTCAGCGCGCGTTGAACGCGACGCGCAACGCGGCGCGGCAGGTGGGGCAGAATGTAAATGCGCGGTTAGTGACGGAGGTGTTGGCGTTGAGTTTGCCGCGTGTTTGATGGGAGGCATGATCCGCTTATGGCAGTTTTCAAATTTGATCGCATTGACATGCAACAGATGTGTCTCGTGCTGGACTTGCCGCCACAGGAGCGCGTGCGCTTGATGTTGGAAGCGCGCGAGTTTGCGGTTGCGATTCTGCGCGCGCGTTTGCAAAAAATATATCCAGAATTATCCGAACGCGAGTTGAATCTCAAACTCATTGCCGAATATTCTCACGCGGAACGAGTCCTCATGCTATAATCGTAGCCCACGATTAAGAAATTTTACGTTCATCTTATCCCGTGAGTGTCCCACTGAGTTGCTTCTGATGCCAAAGTTAAAAGAACCAAAAACACAAAAACCTACGCGTACCGCAAAAGAGTCTGTACTAACCGAGTACGAAATTGAGCGCGTCAAACAGCGAGTCGGTTTTAATGGTTTGACCCCAAGCGAATGGGCGGCTCTCTCCAAGAACGTTTGGAATGATTTGAGTTCGCCGCGTAACCAATATCAACTGGAACACGGTGCGGTTTTTCCTGTCAAGTTGGCGGACCGGTTGATCAAGATGTATTCGAAAGAGGGGGATGTGGTTTTTGATCCGTTTGCGGGGATTGGCACAACATTGATTGCGGCGCAAAACCTGAAACGCCATGCCATTGGGATCGAATTAAATCCCAAGTTTGCCAAGATTGCAGAGCAGTGGCTGGCAGAAAATCGAAATCTTTTTTCTGGAGACTGTAAATATAAAATCGTCAATGACGATTGTCGAAATCTAAAGCAGCATGTTCACGATGGGCGCGTTCAAGTTACTGTGACTTCACCGCCTTACGCAGATTTTATCCGCAAGTCTGTCGAGGATCGGAAGACGACTCATAAAAAATCGGTTCTAAAATTTGAAAATAATAGTACGGTGAAACCGTATAGCGAAGATGCAAAAGATTTTGGGAATCTATCGTATGCAAATTTTCTTGATGAGCTGCGCGCCGTTTTGCAAGCCAACCTTGAAGTAACTACCAATGGCGGATATTCCGCATGGGTTGTTAAAGATTATCGGGACACGAAAAACAAAATTCCCTACGTGCCATTCCACTCTGATTTAGCGCAACTCGGTCAACAGGTTGGATTCAAATTCCATGACTTGATCATTTGGGATCAAACAGGCCAACGCCGACTTGTTCTGCTCGGTTATCCGTCGGTCTTTTATAGCAATCAAAATTGTTCCTTCATCGTCGTCTTTCGCAAAGTCGCATGAACTCCCTCGCAAATATCCGCTTTGATTTTAATGGAGAAGATACTTCGTATCTGACTCATTCACTTCACCCGTACCCCGCCAAATTTCCACCCCAACTCCCCAAGGCAATTCTTGAAGAATTTGCTCGACCCGGGCAAACAGTCCTTGATCCTTTTTGTGGTTCAGGCACAACTTTAATTGAAGCGCGTCTACAAGGTGTTCACGCGACAGGCGTGGACATTAATGGTTTGTCGTGCCTGATCTCTCAAGTCAAAGCAACTCCTCTAACTAAGCCGCAACTGGATTTGCTTGAGCGAAAAATTCAATGGCTTTCAAACGAATGTCGCTCTTGGCAAATAGGCAATGCCAAAACAATGGAACTTCCAGAATTTGATCGGCTTACCCATTGGTTCCAAGACAATGTGGCACAAGAACTTGCTTTTCTAAAACACTTGATTTGGGAAATTGAGGACCCAAAGATTCGCAACCTGTTCAAAGTTGCGCTCTCCTCGATCATTGTGCGTGTTTCGAATCAAGAGAGCGATACGCGTTTTGCCGCGATTCAAAAAAACATTCCCGACGGCTTTACCCTCAATCTCTTTCACGAACGGCTCATTGAATTTCAGAAAAAGATTCAAGAGTTCAGCGCATTGTTCAATGGGCATTGGGCGAACGTTCAAGTGTACAACACCGACGCGCGACAATTAACATTTTTGGATGCCGAGTCATTCGATTTAGTCATTACATCACCGCCGTATGCGAATACGTATGACTATTATCTCTATCACAAGTTTAGAAAATACTGGCTTGAGATTGACGTGCATTTCGCGCAATACAACGAAATTGGTTCACGGCGCGAATTTTCAAGCTTGAAAAAGGATCCTCAAAAATGGATCAATGATCTCGCCCAATGTTTTTGTGAGATGGCGCGTGTTCTCAAACCAAAGGGCTTGGCGTTTATCGTGATCGGCGATTCGGTCATCCAGAAAAAACGTTTAGAAATGGCAGAGGTTGTAGGGGATTTTGCACAAGAAACTGGTTTTGTTGTACGCGATGTGCGTTCCAGTAATTTGGACCAACACTCGCGCATGTTTAATCCAACCTTCACACAACGTGGCAAGCAAGAACACTTGATCTTGCTGGAAAAGAAAAATGGTTGAATTCCGCATCTATTACGAGTCGCTAGAACAAGCGCACGACTATATTTTGCCGATGCTTACCGGCGCGATGAAAGGCGTAGTTGTGAATCTGGTCAAACGTCCGCGCGGAAAAGAAAAAAGTGCGTTGCGCGGCAAGCTGAAGGGGATTTACAATCTGACAACGCCAGACATTTTGCTGACTGGTATTTACGCTGATGTAGAATATCCTCTTGTCCTTGTGGAATTTTCAGAGGCGGTCACGGCAGAAGATCATGAACTGCAACGACTCAATGGCACAGTCGCAGCGTATCTCGCCAACTGCATCTATTTGAAAATTTCTGGCGAGAAAGGAACGGATAAAGAATTTGGCGGCGCGGAATATGATATTTTCAGCACAACGCGCATCATGCGCGAGCAACTTGACTACGAGGCTTGTATTATTGCGCGTTGGCCTACTCAAGAAACTGCTCCGTTCGACTTGATTCGTGATGAAAACTTCCGTTCTGTTCCCCCACCACTCGCAATTGTCAACGACATAATTGAAAAGAGCGTCAAAGCATTTGTGAAACAGCATGAGCAGTGGTTCTCGGATGCTCTCACGCAACTAAAGCAAACAAAATCTTTTTCCGCATTACTCGCGCGCAGTAAACAAGCGCCGTCTCTTTCCGAGTTGCTACACACATGGCGAGCAAGAGAAGGGAGAAATAATTCCAAAAATCTGGCACATCGTACGCGCTTTTTTGTAAAGGACAATGAACTGGACATCAAAATCTATCGCTGGACGCACGCCATGGATCCCGATAGAGGCATCATTATCATCCTTTCCGCGTGGTTATCAGAACAACGTCAGATTTTTGGAATCTACAATATCGAACGCAAAAATAAACCCAAACTGATTGAAGGAGTCGGCGCTTGGAGAGTCCGATTTTTGGAAACACTTGAGACGGACGCAGGCGGCGTTCCTGTGTGGTTTGCGAACGAGCTCCGCGCGATTGCGGTTAAAGTAAAATCATTGGATGATGAATTTGATGGGACAAGCTTGTGGCAGCAACATCGTAATGAAATCGAGCATCACAGCGTTCTATCCACACTCTTCTTTTTCACAGATGGCGTTTTTCTTGGACGGAATGGGCCAAAACTAAAATGGAATCGTTTTGCAGAACTCGGCGCGCCACGTTCAGGATTTTTAGAGACGTTGAGACGAACCAAATCATTTGATCAAACGAGTGCGCCACTCGAAATTGAAATTGTCAAAAGCCAAGTTGATGAAGATGAAGTGACATATGCGCTGGTGCATCGGCTACTCAAGCCGAATCGCTTTCGAATTATTGGCGTCAGCTATCCCGGCGCGCAAGGTAGTCACGCTATCTTGCCAGACCGGTCAGAAGGATTGTCACAAAAGCGATACTATCCCGATGTTGTCGCGTTATTGCCAACCGAGTCCGAAAGGATTGACGTAGTGTTGGAAGAAAGCAAAGGAATGTTCAGCGGCGCGCAACTCGAGACTGCCTTGGGCAAACTGACACGTTATTTGGATAACGTAGCAGACCGAGATGCCTTGAAAGAGTCGTTGATACGCGCGCGTGTTCTGAATCCAGAGGGCGAGTTGCAAGATATTTTGATCGGAGTTGGTTTTGGAATTGGGCTGGCAAATCGAACTGAGTGGCAGCCCGCGCGCGTCGATTTTATTTTTCGGATAATGAATCGCGAAAAATGGGCAATCGGCATCTTTCGCCAAAAGCTAAAGGATTTGATACCGGTCATTGAAGGGGAAACAATTTTTCCAGAGTGTTATCGAGTTGCACCCTTCAAGCCACAAACCGTATTGCCAGGGTTAGAATAGCAAGAGCGATGCACAATGTGCTGAGTCGCAATGCAGCGATTCTTCAGTAACCATAAAAAAACAAAACCCAAAATTTCCAAAATTTTGGGTTTTGTTTTTTTATTTGATCTTTTCTTGCGCTCGTCTTAATTTCTCCACCACCTCAATCGGCACATTCACCTCGCCCAGCGCGCTCATGTGTCCCATCCGATTGAGTCCGTGAAAATCGCTGCCGCCGGTTTGAATCAAACCGTACTGTTTCGCCAGATCAACGAGTTCACGTTGCGCGTGTTCATCGTATTGCGCGTAATAACATTCGATGCCGACGAGTCCGACTTGGACAAGTTCGGGGATGATACGTTTCACATCGAGCGGATGCGCCAACACTGGCACCGCGCCCACCGCGCGAATCATTTCCACCGCTTGATGCGGCGATGCGCTTTCGTACTCCACATATGCGGGTTTGTCACTCGCCAGATAGTTGTCGAACGCTTCTTGAATCGTCGCGACATGACCTGCGGCGAGCAACGCGCGCGCGACATGCGGACGCCCAATCGCCGCGTCACCCGCAATCGCCGCGACTTGATCAAATTCCACATGCACGCCGAGCGCGTCGAGTTTTGCCAAAATTTTTTGCGCGCGTCCCAAACGCCCTTCGCGAAATTTATCCGCGAGCGCAATCGTCGCAGGACCGAGATAATCGACGAGATACGCGAGAACGTGAATCTCGCGTTTTTCCCAATCGGTTGAAAATTCGACGGCGGGAATAATTTCAATGTCACCGTACTGTTGCGCGGCGGCGACAGCGCGTGCGATGCCCGCAATGGTGTCGTGATCGGCGATGCCGAGAACAGTCACGCCGCGTGCGCGCGCGATTTGGACAAGTTCTTCGGGGGAATGTTCCCCATCGGACGCGGTAGTATGCGCGTGCATGTCCACGCGCGTTTTTGTTGTCAGCTGAGACAATGAAAGCTCCGACGAAAATTTTTGGGGAGAGGTATTCCAGACCTCCGATGTTTTGGAAACATCGGAGGTCTCACGAAATGAGAATTAAACCGCTTCGAGCTCTGCCGTGTTGGCGTGATGCCCGTTGCTGCGCGGCACAGCGGGCGCTTCGCTGGTGGGACGCGATTCAATATACATCCGAACAGCTGTGCGCTCTTCGCCGTTAATGTCCACTTCGGCAAAGGTTGGCACCATGGCGAGATCGAGTTCATCTTGCTGCAAGTAGCTGCGCGCAATCGCAATTGCTTTGATCGCTTGATTGACCGCGCCCGCGCCGATGGCTTGCACTTCGGCTTTGCGATATTCGCGAATCACGCCGGCAATCGCGCCCGCGACGGCGGTGGAACGAGATTTCGCGGAAACTTTGATGGTGTCCATACGTGCAATTAACTCCCGACAACTACACACCCCAAATAACACAAAGCAGTCGAGCCGGAGGGTCAACGAAGGATTTGGGTGGTGTTGTGAAACTCTGGTGTGGCTGCTGTTCGAGATAGGGACCCTGTTTTTTTACGAGACGCCCCCGCGCCTACACTTGGATTGTAGCACGATGCACGGAAACGCGCATAAATGCGATATTAAAATTTGGGACTTGTGCATGTCATTTCGAGATGGTCAGCCCATTGGGGCTGTATGAGCGCAGAAACTTTTGGGCAGAGCCATGTCCTTTAACGCGAATCTACGCGAATCGGAACGAATCTACGCGAATTTTTTTGTTCCCGTATCTTCCGCGGAGATTCGCTTTGATTCGCGAGGATTCGCGTTTTCAGTCCGCTCCCTCAATCTGACATTGGCAGTTTCTGTGCAGCGGAGCGAGAAATCTCTCTGGCAAGAACCGAGATTTCGGCGGTGGTTTCATCGCACTCCGCCTCGAAATGACAACTGTCCACAACTCCTAAAATTACTTCGCGTACTCGATGGCGCGCTGTTCGCGAATCACTGTGACTTTGATCTGTCCGGGATACTCAAGATTTTCTTCGATCTTGCGCGCGATCATTTTGGACAGATTGATCGCGGAAAGATCATCAATCTGCTCGGGCTTGACAATGATCCGCAATTCGCGTCCCGCTTGAATCGCATACGATTGCATCACCCCGGGCATCGCGTTCGCCATGCCCTCTAATGCTTCCACGCGTTTCAAGTATTGTTCGAGTGATTCGCGGCGCGCGCCGGGACGCGCGCCCGAAATGGCATCGGCGGCAGTCACGAGGACTGCCTCTACCGATTTCGGTTCCACTTCGCCGTGATGCGACGCGATCATGTTACACACATTTTCAGGCACGCCATATTTGCGCGCGTATTCCGCGCCGATGATCGCGTGCGCGCCGCCGACTTCGTGCGTGACCGCTTTGCCAATGTCGTGCAGCAGCGCGCCCATTTTCGCGCCCTTGACATCCGCTTTGAGTTCCGACGCGATCATGCCGGCGAGATGCGCGGTTTCGACCACATGCGCTAAAACGTTTTGTCCGTACGAAGTGCGAAATTTCAACGAGCCGAGCATCTTGACGAGTTCGGGATGCAGCGTGCCGATGCCCGTTTCCAACACAGCTGCATCGCCTGCTTCGACGATGCCTTTGGTGACTTCTTCTTCCGCGCTCTCGACAATTTTTTCGATGCGCCCCGGATGAATCCGTCCGTCGCTGATCAATTTTTGCAGCGACACGCGCGCCACCTCGCGGCGAATCGGATTGTGAGAAGAAATGATCACCGCTTCGGGCGTGTCGTCCACGACGAGATCAACGCCTGTGAGCATTTCAATCGCGCGAATGTTGCGCCCCTGCTTGCCAATGATGCGTCCCTTCATTTCATCGCTCGGCAATGGCACGAGCGAGACAGTGCTTTCGACCACTTGATCGGACGCGACGCGTTCGATCGCGGTGGTGAGAATTTCGCGGGCGCGGCGTTCGCCTTCTTCCTTTGCCGTGTTTTCGATTTCGCGAATGATGCGCGCGGCATCTTGACGGGTATCTTTTTCCACCGCTTGCAAGAGAATTTGTTTCGCTTCGTCGGGCGTCATTTGCGCGACGCGCTGAATCTCTAGCAACTTTTTATTTTCGAGTTCGTCCATCCGCGCTTTGGCGCGGTCTGCTTCCTTTTCCCGATTCTCCAACTTGCGGTTACGGCTTTCGATCTGCTCCAGTCGTTTATCCATGTCTTCGCGGCGGCGGCGCAATTGATCTTCTTCGCGTGACACCTCCGCGCGTTTGCGTTTCGCGTCCGCTTCTTGATCATTGCGGACGACCAACGCCTGGTCTTTGGCTTTGAGGATAATATCTTTTGCCTGCGCGTCGGCTTCGACGAGTTTCTTTTCCACCTCTGCGCGTTGTGTTTCCAGTTCGACCCGTTTGGTTGTAAAGACACGAGACTGGAGGAAATAGCCCACCGCAAACGCGAGCACGCCGACGATGACGGCGACCCCGAGTGTGACGATGATGTCCATTGTGCCTCCGAGTTGGCATATCGCAAATCGCTTATCGCGAATCGCAAATCGTCACATTGTTTGACGATAAACGATACGCGATACGCCATACGCGATACGCGATTCATTCACTCTCCCCTTCTTCATCCAGCTTTTCCTGATTCCCACTGACTTCTTGCCATAAACGATTGACGGTTTCGCGGGTGACGCTGTAATCAAAACCACGCCGCGCGAGAAAGCCGGTCAATTTTTCGCGAAAGGATTGCGCGTCCAAATCTTTGAACCGCAATGCTTTCGCGTGTGCCGCGCGATACGCGCTGTCGCGTTCGTCCACTTTTTTGACCGCGCGCGTAATGTCTTGCGACGACACGCCTTTTTGACGCAGTTCATACTGCAAGGCGCGTTTGCTGCGCGGTTTGAATCCTTCGCGGTTCTCGACCCAAAATTTCGCAAAATCGCGATCGTCAACGAGTTTCACATCGCCGAGCCGCGCCATCACCTGATCGATAATCTCCTCTGGATATTTTTTTTGAGCTAAGCGTTGGCGCACTTCGCGTTCACTGCGCGGGCGCACTTCCAAGAAGCTTAATGCTTTGTTGCGCGCTTCTTCGAGTTGTTCCGCGCTCAATAATTTTTCCAAATCGGCGCGCGACAATTCCTGTCCCACGCGCACGCCCGCTGCAACGTACACGGACAAGCCCATTGCAAAATGATCGTCAATGTACAGTGTGAAACGATTCGGGCGTTTCACCTGCGGCTCAACGGCGGTGACGCGCCCCGGACTCGTATTGATGCGCGCGAGCCGTGCCGCGTGCGCGGCTTCCCGTTCTTCTTTTGTTTTGAATTTACGTTGAAAGGGCTTTTTACTTGATTGAAATGGCATGTTGATACAGAACGTATGTTCCCGCCACAAACGACAAATCGCTGCGAACTGCGCGTTCAGAGAACGCCGCAACCCACAGCGATTTTGTACAACTCTATTGCGTTGTTGAAAAACTGCGCGACGGCGCGCAGGTGCGTGTCAAGAAAAGAGGCGGGACGCGTACAGGACGCGTCGCGTGTACGACGTTACAAAATTAGACGAACGTACAACAGAGCCGAACGTTGGGTGGCGCTATTTCAAAGGTCATGGATTCGTCTCGAATAAAGTACTCTATATCGTAACTCGCCGTTCCACATTCATCTGTAAAGCATCTGTTGAGTACCTATAACGCGTAGAAGCCGTTCTCTAACGCCGAGTCGGTCGCATTCGAGAACGCTCCCTACGCGCGTTGTGGGTAATCACCAAAAAGCATTGTTCGATGCGTGGGTTTGACATCACACAAAAGGGATATTCGCTGTGGGTGTGTTTCCAAAAATGGAAACGATGCGTCCATGATCGTAATGGGACGCGAACGCGCATGTTGTTCTTGCGCGTGTGCTGTGGCGCGATTATACCACAAACCCATCCGCGAGGGATGGGTTTGTTTGTCACTCTATTCTTCGTCGTCCTCTTCGTCTTCGTCTTCCTCGTCCTCGTCCAAATCGGGTTCGTCCATCATCGCTTTGGGGAGCGGCGTCGCGCCGTTGACGCTGTCAATGCCCGCTTTGATACGAATAGCTTTGACGAGTTCTTCCATCACGGGCGCATTTTCGATCAAGAAATTGCGCGAATTTTCGCGTCCTTGTCCAAGACGCTGCCCGTTGTAGGAATAGAACGCGCCGCGTTTGTCAATGATGCCATATTCGACACCCGTGTCCAGCATGTCGCCTTCGCGCGAAATGCCCGTGTTGTGCAAAATATCAAATTCCGCTTTGGTGAACGGTGGCGCGACTTTGTTTTTCTTGACGCGCACACGGACGCGCGTGCCGATTACATCTTCCCCATTTTTGATCTGATCGGTGGGGCGCACATCCATCCGCACCGACGCGTAAAATTTCAACGCCATGCCGCCCGTCGTCGTTTCGGGATTGCCAAACATGATGCCGATTTTTTGGCGCAACTGATTTGTGAAAATGAGGGACGTATTCGATTTCTTGATTGCGCCCGTGAGTTTGCGTAATGCTTGCGACATGAGCCGCGCATGGAGACCCATGTGCGAATCGCCCATCTCGCCTTCGATTTCCGCGCGCGGGACGAGTGCAGCTACCGAATCAATCACCACCACATCCACCGCGCCCGAACGCACCAACGCTTCCGCAATTTCCAATGCCTGTTCGCCGGTGTCGGGCTGCGAGATCAAAAGGTCTTCGATGTTGACGCCGCACTTCTGCGCGTAGGACGCGTCAAAGGTGTGTTCCACATCAATGAACGCCGCGACGCCGCCGTTCTTTTGCGCGCTGGCGATGATATGCTGGCAAATGGTGGTTTTGCCCGATGCTTCGGGTCCGTAAATTTCCGTGATGCGTCCTTTGGGAACGCCGCCGATGCCGAGCGCGAGATCGAGCGAGACCGCGCCCGTGGAGATGGCTTCGATTTTGGCGTGGGGATTGTCGCCGAGACGCATGATTGCGCCTTCGCCGAAGCGTTTCTTGAGGGAGGTGAGAGTCGAGTCGAGCGTTTGGGCTTTGCCCTTGCTTTCTTTGTATTCTGTTTCTGCGGCTGATTTAGCCATGTTACAGTACTCCTTTTGCCCGTGCTTGAAATTTCACAATGCCGCGCTTATGGCTCTCGCGCGTGGCGGTGACTGTGGCGATCTTACACGATTGCAATTCGCCTGTAAAGGACGGGACCGAAAAAAAATTTTTGCGTCTGCGCCGATTCGAGACGCGCGTTCGTATGAACGGTGATGCGATTATACTAGAACAGATGTGCGGTGTCAATATCTTTCTTGGACTGTGATGTTCAAAATTTAGGGAAATTATTTGTAACAAATTCAATTTGTAACAAATACGGATGGCTGACGCGCAGGGCTAGCCCTAACTACATGGTCCTCCAACTTTAATTGTACGGAAGATAAGGTTGCCATTTCCTGCTTCTAGCCATTTATGACAAGGAAATTCCCATTTTTGACCTGTTACAGAATTAACAATTTGTACGCGCTCCAGAAACCAACCCGGATCGTCATTAGAATTATCATGGCGTATTTCGACTTTGTTCAGAAAACCGAGGTCTTTTGAGGTGACCGGGTAACTATCTTGGGCACATTTCTGGCGGTCATCGTAGTTGGGTATATCAAGTTTCACTTCCGGACTAGACCCTCCGATTCCACCCAAACCAGCGCCACTTAATCTGATATAGACGCTGGCATCTGTGCCGGCATTGTCTATACAGCCGGTAAAAAGAGTAATCGTATAAATAACAGTCTGTGGCGTTGATAAGGGGATAACAGTAGCTCGCGTAACAATTCTTGTTGGCACAAGAGTGGCTACGGGCGAGGGTGGCCGCGGAGTAGGAGGAGGTGGTTTTACGTAATTGAGTAAGGCGACGATTCCACCACCTGCCGCCAGTAACGCGATGAATGTGCCTACAAGCCACTTGGCAAGACCACTGCATCCTTCAGAACTATTGGAACCGCGAGACATGATGGCATTCCCTATTCGGCATCATCCTGATTCGGGTCCCAGTCAACCACCATATATTCAATCTCAGCACTTTCCGTGCTGACGATATCGCGAACTGGTCTAATCCTGAGAGGAAACCGATTGATCGCAGCTGAGAGTGCCAGTGAATAGAGCGCGTTATAATTCGGATGGTCGAGACGTAGTTTGAAATACCCATTCGCAGGCCCCGCTTTCGTATCAATGTCTAAGCGAATAGAAGTATTTCCCCGATTTACGTATAGACGGCTTACTTTGCCCACTTTGCTAGCGATTGCCATGATGTGCCTCCTTAAAATGGATATGGGTTTGTACCGGAATTATTCCGACTCAGATAATCCTCTTGAAGTTGAGTGACGGGCACTCGACTGTTTTGCGGCTGCCTTGAGGCTAGCTCATCATCACGTTTAACACAGGTTCAAGCCAATTCTCTTGCGGCATGAGCACTTGCTTTTTCAGCGCCTGGGCAATACGGTCCCGGGTAATTTCGTGTCCCTTTTTATTGGGATGAATCATGCCCTCAAAGTCGCCCTGATTGAGACAGGATTCCTCCGCAGAGACAAAGTACGGCTGGCTTGCACAATAGCCATGCCCGTTAAAAGCGTGTTCGATACCGCCGACGTAATGCCAGCCAAACTTGTCTGCCTTGACGCGGATTAGCGCGTTCAGACCTCTAGCAAGTCGTCGCAGTGTTCGTCCATCTTCGACATCCAGGTCTAAATCCGGTCCGCTGAAAGCTCCACAAGGACCACCGTCTTTCACCTGATGATTTTCGTCCAGTTTGGTGAACAGGCCCGCCGGATATTCTGTGATGAATACCTGCCGCGGACGGAGCTGGCTATCAATGGCACTTTTCAACGATTCGAATCGCCCCGGTGTCTCTTGATTCAACTTTTTGTCCACCTTGTCGGCGATCTTTTTTCGCTCAGCGGCATCATCACCGCCCAAAAAAAAGACGTCATTACGCACCAAATCCGTCACAGTGTCCGTAATGCCAAGGTCGTTCACCCCAATCGCGATGAGCAGTGCATCAATCCGCCGATTGAGGATCGTGTCTTTGGCTTCTTTGATTTCTCCGCGGTCGCCGACCCAGCCGTTAATAGAATGTCCATCTACTGTCATTGGTCCTAAAAGACCATCGGGAATGGAAGCGCCGGAACGGGCGAAGGAAAGGAAGGTGACCCGGTCGGCACCAGACTCATTGTCCGTTTCGATCAGCCGCGCCGCCAAGGAATGTCCCGAACGGTAGGAGCGATAGGCATGTGGCTCCTGCCAGCGAGCGTGCCTATGCCTGGGCCCGTCACCGCCAATCCCGATTAACCCACCTATTTCCTCAATGCCCCCGACAATCGCTGAACCAACGTCCTCTACGAGGTCTACGCCCACGGCTATCGAGTCTTTGACGGAATCTTTGATAAACCCGCCCACATCTTCCACATCATTCAAGACTGCCACCACCCCCTTGCCTATAAACGGCAGTGTCTCTTCAATCCCTTTTTCAAGTCCCTTGTCCAACTTCTTGAGCAAATCGCTTGCCAAACCTTTGAGCGAACTGATCAGTTTATCGAATGTAACCACGTTACAGATTACCTCTTCATCGGGTGATGGAATCGCCGGGAGATCGGGGTTACCCTGCCCGGACGCGAACGAGTCGCCGATAGAAACGACGAGAAAATCACGCAGGCGGTAGCGGCGGGTGTTGATTTCGCGCCTGCCTCCGGTGAAAGTCACCTCGAGAGTGACCTCATACTCCCCCGGCTCGGGGATTTGCACTTGGCTCTGCCATATTGGCGATGAGGTACGGTGGTCTACTACGGAGAAAGGTCCATCGAGCTGTTTCACCCGCCAACTGAATGAGAGGATATCGCCCGGAACCTGCACTTTACCATCGGAACTTTTGGGGAGTCCCGGCGAAGCGTCCAAGTTCAGTATCCAGAACTTGGGATTTACATAGTCCGCTTTGTACCGATGCAATAAACCATCGTATCCATTTTGATTTGCCGGATGTCGTGAGGGCGTTGAAATAGAAAATTTTCGCGGCATACTAACCTCCTGACCACATATCAATTCATGTGCGTCAAGACATTCAACACAAATTTAGGGGGAGCGACGGGCAAAGCTGCAATTTGCACGGCTCTGGTAAATTAGCTGCATACTATCACGCGCGCGGCGCGCGTGTCAATGAGTTTTGCGATACAAGTATGGCTTGGCAAAGTGGCGGTATTGTCATTGCGAGTTGTTCTTGCCGCGATACACTTAATCGCCGCAGTCTCGATACGGCGAACACCGCGTTCGCGTCACGACTCGCGTTGAGATTACTTCGTCGCACAACCCGCTCGCAATGACAGTGCCACACTATCGCACCGGCAACCTCACCCGAATCGTCGTCCCTTTTCCCACGTCCGTTTCAATATCAAATGTGCCGCCCGCGCGTTCGGTGCGTTCGCGCATTTGCAAAATGCCGACACTGCCGCGCCCGCGTGCCGCGTCCAATGCTTTGATTGGATCGAAACCCGCGCCGTCATCGCGCACGGTCAAGGTTGCCCAGATCGGATCAAATTCCAAATCAATCCACACATTCGCCGCGTGCGCGTGTTTGCGGATATTGTTTAACGCTTCCTGCGCGAGCCGATACAACGCCGATTGTGATTTGGGCAAGAGGCGCGACGCGTCGCCTTGCACTTGCAAAACCACATGCAGATCATTTGCCGCGCCAAAGTCCCACACAAATTTTTCGATGGCGGGAATGAAACCGAGCATTTCAATTTCGACAGGGCGCAAGGCGAAAATTGTTTGACGAACCTCGCGCACATCGCGCCGCAAGGTGTCTTGCAATTGCGCGAGCTCCTTGTCCCAATTCACCTCTTTGCCCAAACGCGTCGCGGTTTCCAACGTTTGCACACGCAGCAGCATAAAATTTATATCTTGCGCGAGCCCGTCGTGAATTTCGCGCGCCATCCGCGCGCGTTCTTCGCTAATCACTTTTTCTTCCGACCACGCGTACAATTGCGCGTTTCGAACAATCAGCGCGGCGGAACTGGACAACACCGTGAGCAAATTCAAATGACGCGGACCAAACATGCGCGGATCGCGATGCGTCAACACCAGCGCGCCTTCGACGCGCGTGCCGACAGTCAACGGCGCGGCAATGACCGAGCCAATTTCGCGTGAAGGATCATCGCTGTAATTTTTCGAGATCGCGTGATTCGCCGCAATCGCTTCGCGCGCAATGTCCAACGGCGCGCCGCCACCCAATTCCACCCACGCGTTCGATTCGTTGTTATCGCCGCTGCGAATAAAAATTGCGCCTTGCTGCGCGCCGCACGCTTCCGCGATCTGGCGCATCAAACGTTCCAACACTTGCTGTAAATTCGATTCCCCGCGCAGGGTGAGATCAATTTCGCGGAAGGCAATGGATTCGCGCGCGCGCAAGCGATGCGATTCGATCACGGCGGCGGCAGTGTGCGCCAGCGTTTTCAAAACGCCGAGTCGATCCGGACGCAAATGTTTGTGGGGCGGCAAATGCAATTCGAGCAAACCAAATTTGCGATCCCCGCGCATGATCGGCAGCCACACGACGCCTTGCTGCTCGCGTTCGCGCGTCGTCACCGCATCGGCGGGGGAAACAAACGCGGGCGGTTTCAATTGGCGTTCTTCATCTTCATTAAAGCCCGCACATTTGAACAACGTGAGTTGGGATGACAAATCTTCGACGAGCCACAGCGCCGCGCGTTTTGTATTTGCCAATTGCGTCGCGGCTTCGAGAATGATCGTCGCAGCATCATCCAAATCGAACGCGCCTGCGAGTCGTTGACTCGTTTCACTCATGTTTCGCATCACATCAATCAAACGCGCTTGATCGATCGCCACGGCAGCTTGTCCCGCTAACACGGTTGCCAATTCCAAATCGCCGCGCGTAAAGGAGGTAATGCCGCGCAAGCGCGAGACATTCAAAACGCCGATCACTTCGCCGCGCGCGCGCAACGGCAGCGAGATCGCGGAACCAAGTTCCGGTTTACCAAGCAATGCTTGTACGTCTTTCGCCAGCGGCGTGTTGTCGGTAATCATCACCGCTTCGCCGCGTTCCGCGACCATTCCGGAAATACTGGTGCTGATTGCGCGTCGCTGCGTTTCCAAAATTTCGGGCGGCAAGCCATCCGCCGCTGCCATCGTGAGCTCGGCATGTTCGTCATCCAAAAGCATCAGCGACGCAATTTCCGCGCGCGTTTCGATCCGCACCGTTGTAACGACTTGATTGAGAACTTGCGTCAAATCGGTTGCGCCCATGAACGAGCGCGACAATTCGTACAGCGGCACGAGCGCGCGCAGGCGCCCATTTTCGCGGCGCAAATTTTCTTGCTCTAACGCGGCGACGATGGACGAGATCAATTGTTCAGCTGGAAACGGTTTGACAAGGAAACCGGCAAAGCCCGCGCGAATCGCTTCCATCGAAACTTCCCAACTGCTGTAGCCCGTCATCGCGATGCCCGCGACATCGGGCAGCACGGCGCGAATTTTTTGGAACGCTTCGATCCCATTTTCATCGGGGAGATAGATATCGGCGAGGAGCGCGTCAAAGGGCTGCTGACGCGCGAGTTCGAGCGCGGCTTGAACATTCGGCGCGGACTCGACCACATAGCCCGCATCTTCCAATGTCTTTACCGTTTCGAGGCGGAGGGGTTCGTTATCATCGAGAACGAGAATTCGCTCGTGAGCCATAGGAGCAAAAGTATAGTCGCGTTACGAAAGTTTGACAAGCGATTTTTTTCGCGCGCGTGTGTTATAATTTCGCGGGTGGATGGCGTATCGCAAATCGCGTATCGCAAACTCGTGGTGAGCGCAGTCGAACCATCGTCATCCAACGTCCAATCTCACTTGCAAGGGGGCAATGTGGAACTCAAAGTGGAAAGCGGCAAACTTGCCGCATGGCACGGCGACGGCATAGCTGTTACGGTTTTTCAAAACGAAGCGGTGCGTGGCGAAACGGAAGCCGTTCGCGGCTCAGCGGCTGATGTAGATCGCGCGCTCGGTGGTGAAATTCAACGCGCGCTGGACGCGAACGAATTTAGCGCGCGTTATACGTTGCATTACGCATTTTATAGCATGGGCAAATTGCCCGCCGCGCGCGTTGCCGTCGTCGGTTTGGGCAAACGCGAAAAAATGAAATTGGATCGTGCGCGTCGCGCAGCTGCGGATGGCGTCAAAGCATTACGCAAGCTCGGCGCGAAACATGTTGCGTTGACGATCCCGTTAGAAAATCTCGATCTCGCCGCTGCGGCGCAAGCGACGGCGGAAGGGATTGTGATGGGGTTGTTTCGTTTTCAAAAATATTATACGAGCGCGGCGGACGCGCTGTGGGAAGATGATTTTCGCAGTGAGATCGAAAGCGTGACGATTTTGGTGGACGCGCCCGCGCAATTGGAAACGGTGCGCGCCGCCGTCGAACGCGGCAGAATTTTGGGCGAGGCAAATAATTTTGCGCGCACGCTGGCGAATGAGCCGGGCAATCAGATGACGCCGCTGTTGTTGGCGGAACAAGCGCGCGGGATGAGCGAAAAAAATAATTTGGAATTTTATGTGATTGATCGCGCGCAAGCGGAAAAATTTGGCATGGGCGCGTTTCTCGGCGTCGCGCAAGGTTCGATCAACCCGCCTGCCATGATCGTGATGCGTTATTGGGGTGATCCCGAAAATAAAGAAAATGGGATTGGCTTGATCGGCAAAGGCATCACGTTCGACAGCGGCGGCATTTCGATCAAACCTGCCGATGGCATGGAAAATATGAAGGGGGACATGTCGGGCGGCGCGGCGACGATTGCGGCGATGCAAGCGATCGCGCAATTGAAACCGCGCGTCAACGTGACGGGCATCGTCGCGGCGGCGGAGAATATGCCCGGCGGCAATGCGTTCAAGCCCGGCGATATTTTGCGCGCCATGAATGGGATGACGATCGAGATCAACAACACGGACGCGGAAGGGCGTCTCGTTCTCGCGGATGCCGTCGCGTATGCAACGAAAGAATTGAAACTGAATCCGATTCTCGACGCGGCAACCTTGACCGGTTCCGTCGTCGTCGCGCTCGGCGTTTATCGCGCGGGTGTGTTCACGAATGATGATGAACTCGCGGAAACGTTGTACGAGATCGGCGAACGGACAGGCGAAAAGAATTGGCAGATGCCGATGGATGAAGAATATCTGTTGGCGATGCGAAGTGACTGGGCGGATTTGAAAAACAGCGGCGGGCGCGCGGGCGGCGCGATTACGGGCGCGTGGTTCATTCGCAGTTTCGTCGAAAAAGACACCAAATGGGCGCACCTCGACATTGCGGGCGCGGTGAATTTGGGCGAGGGCAAAGAGCGCGGCTATGTGAACAAATGGGGCAATGGGACACCGACGCGGACTTTCGTGGAGTTTGCGCTGCAGATGGCGAATGGGAAAGGGTGAGGTGAAGTATGGAAAGTGGGGCGGAGAGCGAGAAGCGAGAAACGAGAAGCGAAAGTATGGAGGCGTTTGAGGCGTTGCGAGAAATGGAAATGTTGCCACTCTATGACGATGTGTTTATTTTTGCTGCGGAGGAAAATTTTTTGCAATTGGATCGCGAGGAAGAACAAAATGAGCGAGCCACAACGCGGTGAAGTGTGGCTCGTTGAGCTGAGGATTGTGCCAGAGAGGATTCCCTGCTCCGATGGAAATAAAAATTCAAAAATTAAGCGGGCAACTTGCCCGCTTAATTTTTCACCGATTGACTACACCTTTGACTCCGTTAATGTCCATGCCCACAAAAGACGGAAAGCCGGTAGAGGTTACAGAAGAAATGTGTCCACCTGTATCAAATGTGAGTATGCCTTGAGAGACTCCTACTACACCATAAACGTTGGATAACCCTGAGGGTTGAAGAAAGAGAACATAATCGCCCGCTGGCAATAACCCCATTGCCACTCCGTCCTCGTCTGCAATTTCCCCAACCTCCCCTGGATTTGTAAAAGCGGTTCGAGCGACATAAACAATGGATCCTGGGGTCGCATTGCCTTTGAGTGATTGCACTATTAGGAAAGGTTGCTTGTAGTGGGTGAATTTACCGTCGGCACTTGTAGAATAAATCTGCGATGTTCCATTAGGTATTCCCCGAATCACGATAGTGGATTGTTGGACTAGATTTTCCTCGTCTTCCACAAAGTCAATATCAGCAAAAATGACTATGCGTTTGTCCTGTCTACGCGCTGTCAAGGAAGTGGGTGATGGCTTATATGCTGTATATCCCACTAGCAGTCTGTCGGAGAGGAATCACTGACTGAGTTCCCGCCGACAAAACAGAACGAATCCACCTTAAAAACTTGGGCGGGTAGCACATGCCACCCT
>Ga0247727_10000863_pt1 | contig 73673 bp, 58 predicted proteins | sample WisWelCaveWW1625_FD_202498 | JGI IMG/M metagenome (GOLD analysis project Ga0247727, IMG submission 202498) | Biofilm microbial communities from Wishing Well Cave, Virginia, United States - WW16-25 | ecosystem: Environmental > Aquatic > Deep subsurface > Groundwater > Cave microbial mat | place...
GATTTGAGCACCAGCAGAATCTCAGCAAGATCTCCCTGGGCATCGTGGTGGTCACCGTCCCCAAGAACAAGATCACTTATTGATTTCGTGATTGCGGAGGAGACACTACGGCGTCGCAGGTAAGAGACCAGGTCCGAGGTGGCTGTCCGGGTTGCCCCGGACAGCCGAATGTTTTTTGGATCCTATTAGGCGATGGTAGCGGCCGGCTAGCAGAAGAGGTGAATCGACGTGGGATTCAGCGTCCCACTGGTCACCGGCGGCATCAACCGAACAGATCCAGCATCGTCCGTCGACGGACGTCATTGTAAACCGCCCCCCTTCTTCCTCCCACCTCCCGCAGGTCAAGCCCGCACGAGCGGCACGAGGCCGATCGTTGAGGCGGAGGTCGAAGAGCGGCTCAGCCCCGGTGCAGCAGCCCCTCGCTGAGGGGTCTTACGGCCACCCGAGGCGCAACATTCATACTCAGAGTGCGTGGCGCCACGCGTCCGGTTCCATGATAACGCGCGTGGCAAGCGCCGGCGACGGCCGGGGACGGAAGTCGTTGAAAAAGCGGAGAAAAAAAAGCTCCGCAGCGTGGGAACGGCCGGCTAGCGGCGAAAAAAACCATTGAAACTGCCGATGCACGTTATTACCGACCACTATTCACGGCGATGCTGGCTGCCGTCGAGACCGTGCGACCCGGGCAGGTTGTGCACATCCCGAGCCGCACGGGCCCTGAATAGCGGATGGGTTGCGGCAGGAGTTAGATCCTTTCGAACCATTCCGGATCCAAGATAACCCGTTTCCACCAAGCGGGCCGTGACGCCGAGCTTCAAGTTCTTGAGCAGGTCACACAGTGCTTCGCCATCAATCCCGTCAAGCGCCGGCTCCCGCGCTGCCTCCTTCTTCGCTTCAGCGGTGAGCGTGCCGGTGGTTATGAAGAGTCCTTTGTCGGTGCGTCCGTGCATTGCGCCGCGGAAATCGCGGACTCCCTTGGGCGGGACACTGCCTTTGTACCTCTTGCACTGAAAGTACACCTGGAACGAAAGCAGGCCGACTCGCAAGATACCGTTGCCGTCGATTCCCCCGTCCCCACTTCGGCCGGTTACCTCGACTTTAACGAAGCCGGATTCCCGCAGTACACGTTGAGCCAGTCGCTCGAAAGCATCGGGCTTCATACCCTTCAGCACGGAATCTGGGCGACCTGAGCCTATGTCAAGGTCTTACCCTTTTCGCTAATCGCCCACAATCCGTGGGATGGATTCTCCATGGCGCCAGCCTTGCTCAAAATACGTCTTCGCCCAGGCAAGGTCGTAGCTCAGTTTCGTCTGCCGCTCCGTGTGCATGACGTTTTGCACGACTTCTGGAATCGTTTCGAGATCGATCAGTTTCTCGAGTAACTCTTCGTGGCCGGCCGAGCCGCCTAGCGCCTTCATCGCCTTGAGTGCGGGCCACATCAAAGCATCGAACGACGGAACATTGACCTTGGGTTCTGCTGTCATAGCGGCAGCTTTTTCTACAACGAGTACACCCGGCCGCGGTGCTGCCCGACGAGAATCTGGAAGAGCCGGTGCGCAATCAACTCATGAAGCGTCAGCAGCTCGCGGTTGGCGGCGACGAGATCGCCCACCAGGCCGGACCCGCCGCCTCCGGCCTTGAGCGCCGCGGTCGCTTCGTGGATCACCGGGTCCGCGATCGCCTCGCCCGCCATCTCCCATAGCGTGATGAACCGGTCGACCGCCGTGGGGAAGCTGACCGCGAATACCCCGTAGTTCGATGTAGTACGCGGCGGCTTGTAGTCCAGATTGAACGGCCCGGTAAAATTGTGCGCCCGCAGCAACACCAGCACGTTCAGCCAGTCGAGGGGATTCACCAGCCCGATCGCGATGTCCACGTCGTGCTTCAGCCGGTAGCCGTCGTTGATGTCGAAATGCCACAACTTGCCCGCAACCATCGCCCGCGCCAGGGCCGCCCGCGGCGCCGCCCCCCACATCAACTCGTGCAGATACTCGGGATTCACCCCCACCATTTCCGGGTGTTTCAGCAGGCCGCTCGCGATGAACGCCAGCATCGCGTCGGTCGTCGGCAGCAGGATCTCCGCTTGCGGCTCGAATGGTTTCGCCTCGAGACAATGCTTTAGCGTCGGCCGTCCCTTCCTGCGGGCCACCTCGATGTCCCGCTCGCAGGCCGCATTAATACCATCGGCATACCAGCGCAGCGTCTCGGTCTCCTCGATCGCCCCCTGCGTCAGATATCCGAGCGTTCCCGGCCAATAGACCGCGAATTGCGCCCCCAGGGCGTGCCCGATCTCGACCGTGTTCGCCAGCCGCTGCGCCGCGTAGGCGCGCACCTCGGGAGCCTCGGCCGCGGCGCTCGCCGCCCACACCGGGTGATAGAACGTCTCGGTCGTCACCATCGAGCACCGCAGCCCGTGTTCCTTCAGGCAGCGCTCGATGTCCGCGACGACTTCCCACTGCCGCTCGGTCAGCAGCGTTTCGGTCGGGATGACGTCGGTGTCGTGCGTCGCCCAGCACGGGATCCCGATGCGGGCGTACTCGCGGATCACCTCCCGGTAGCCGAGCGGCTCGCGCGTCGGCGCGTGGAACAACGCCTGACCCTGATACGCCGCCGCCCATTGCGGACCGCTGATAAAATATCTGCGCCGCACATCGGGCGCGTAGCTGCCCCCGCAGGCCGCGGTCAGGCGGTCGATCAGCGCGCGTTGCGTCTCGCTCATGCACCCTGTTGTAGCACAGCTCGACCGGCGCTTCCGCCTCACGGAAAACGGCACGACCGCCGGTCGCGAGATCCTCGGCGGCGTCACCACGTTCTTCACGCTGTCCTACATCGTCTTCGTCCAGCCCGGCGTGCTGCAGCAGGCGGGCATGGACTTTCAGGCCGTGATGGTGGCCACCTGCCTGGCTTCGGCGGCGGCGACGATTCTCATGGGTCTTGTTGCGAACTACCCGGTGGCGCTCGCCCCCGGCATGGGAGAAAACTTCTTCTTCGTCTACACGCTCTGCGGCGCCTTCGGACTCACCTGGCAGCAGGCGCTGGCCGCGACGTTGCTCGCCGGAGTCGCCTTCATGATCCTGTCGGTGTTCGGGCTGCGCAGCCGCGTCGTGAACGCTATCCCAGCTTCGCTGAAGACCGGCATCGCCGCCGGTATCGGATTGTTCATCACGCTGATCGGGCTCGAATACGGCCGCATCGTCGTCGCCCACCCGGCGACGCTGCTCCAGCTCGGCGACCTGCGCAGTCCCGTCGCTCTCACGACCTTGGCGGGCCTACTGATGACCCTCGCCTTCACCGCGCGGCGCGTGCGCGGCGCCATCCTGCTCGGGATCCTCGGCTCGACGCTCGTCGCCGCCGCCTTCGGCCTCGTTCATTACTCCGGCGTGCTATCGATGCCCGCCGGTCTTTCGGCGACGTTGTGGAAGCTCGACTTCGCCGGACTGCTGCGGCTGAATCCGGCGACCGTCGGCGTGGCCGTTTTTCTGCTGCTGTTCCTGGCGCTGTTCGACACGGTCGGCACGCTGGTCGGCGTCGGCCGGCAGGCCGGCCTGATGCGCGACGGCAAACTCCCTCGCGCCGAGCGGGCGCTGTTTTCCGACGCCGCCGGCACCGTCGCGGGCGCCGCCCTGGGAACCTCTACCATCACCTGCTACATAGAATCCGCCGCCGGCGTATCCGACGGCGCGCGCACCGGTCTTGCCAACCTCGCCACCGGCGGGCTGCTCTTCGCCAGCGCCTTCTTCACGCCGCTGGCCCGCATGATCGGCGGCGGCGTGGCGGTTGCCGGCGGCACGGCCTACCCGACGCTGGCCCCGGCCCTGATCCTGGTCGGCGCCATGATGATGCGCGCCGCGCGCGACCTCGAATGGGACGACGCCACCGAAGCCGTTCCGGCTTTCCTCACCATGATCCTCATTCCGTTTTCGTTCTCGATCGCCGCCGGTGTCGCCGCGGGTTTTGTCGTCTACGCCGCGGCCAAACTGCTGACCGGCCGCGGCAAGGAATGCCCGGCGCTGGTGTATGTATTTGGCCTGCTCTACGTCGCGCACCACCTGCTGGCGCCGGGCCGCTAGCTTCTCAGTAGCCCTTCGCCTCGCCCTGGCCGCGGCGGTCCGCGCCGCCCGTGAAGCGAACCGGCTTGCCGGCCGCGTCGTACTCGATCGTCAGACCATGCGCGTTGCCGAGCCGCTCGACCACTCGCACGCGGTGCCCCATGGAGCGCAGCCTTTCGCGCACCGACTCCGGGATCGCGGCCTCCACGGAAAGCTCGTTCGGCTCGACAAAGCTCACGCGCGGCTCGTTGATCGCCCGCTGGATGTCCATGCCGAAATCGACTAGGCTCAGCGCCATCTGCGCCGTGGTCTGGCCGATGGTGTGCCCGCCCGGCGTGCCGAACGCCGCCCACGGCCTGCCGTCTTTGAGAATGATGGTCGGGTGATTGCTGATGAACTTGCGGGCGCCCGGAAAAGCGTCCATGGGATTGCCCTTGGGCTCGAAGGTGCAAAAGTAGATCGAGTTGTTGAGCCAGACGCCCGTGCCCGGCGCCATCACGCGGGCGCCGTACTCGCTGCCCAGCGTCTGCGTGGCGTTGACGATGTTGCCCCAGCGGTCGGCGACCGCGAAGTGGGTCGTATCACTGCCTTCTGAAGTGAATTGCGCCGGGGGGACGAAGTCCCGGGCCCGGGCCGGATCGATCGCCGCGGCCCGTTCCTTCCAGTAGCCGGGCGACAACAGCAGGTTCAGCGGCGGCGGGTTGCGCTCCGGATCGCCCGCGTATCGCAGCCGGCACCAGTAGGCATGCTTGGTCACTTCGGCGAAATGATGCAGGTAGGCCGCGGTGTTGTGGCCGAGCGCCCGCGTGTCGAGCTGGCTCATCAAGCCCAGCCGGAGCAGGGAAGCGAAGGAGTTCGCCGGCGGCGGCGCCGTAACCACGCGGTAACCGCGATAGTCGATGCGGATCGGCTCGTACCATTCGGCGCGGCTGGCGGCCATGTCTTCGAGGCGCAAGAAGGACCCCACGCGGCGCATCTCGGCGTCGATCTTGCGTCCCAGTTCCCCGCCGTGCAGCGCCTGCGGCCCCTGTCGCGCCACGAGGCGCAACGAGGCGGCCAGATCCTTCTGCACCAGCCGGTCGCTCGCGGCTAACGGTTTCCCGTCTTTGCCGTAGAACTGTTGGGCGTGATCCGGAAACGACTGGAACGCCTCCCCGCCGACCGGGCGCGCCAGCACGAATCCCTCCTCGGCCGCGCGGATCGCCGCTGCGAAAAGATCCTCCCAGGCAAGCCTACCATATTGCTTAGACAGAGCCTCCCAGGCCCGCAGGTTCACCGGGGTCGAGATGGCCTTGGCGCCGGCGCGGTTCTCGCGGTACGCGGCCGCCGGCGGCCGAAACACGTCCGAGTCAACGGCCCTGGGGAACCTACCGCTGGCGCTGAGTACGCGGATCTTTTTCTTTGCCGCGTCGTAGATGAGGATCAGCCCGTAGCCGCCCATGCCTGACATACCCGGCTCGACCACGTTGAGCGTCGCCGCCACCGCCACCGACGCGTCGAACGCGTTGCCGCCGCGCTCCAGAATCTCGATCCCCGCCGCGGTGGCGAGCGGATGCGCCGAGCTGACCATCCCGCTGCGTCCCGCAGCCGGCGAGGAAACCCCGTCAGCTCGACCCGGCGCCGCCACCGCCAGCAGCGCCGCTATCATCAAGATTGGTCTCATCGCCCTTCTCCTGCCGCCAGTATACGCCTTGCGCCGGCTCCCCCGGTTCGCTACACTCAGACTGAACCGAGGTCGCCATGCCCAAAAAGAACCAGGTGAATCGCCGGGAATTTGTCAGCCGCTCGCTCGGCGTAGCCGGCGCCGCTGCTGTCGTGCTGCCGCGCCTGCAGGCCGCGCCGCCCGCCCGCACCAACACTGCCAACGGAACAGTGAGCTACGGCTTCATAGGCGCGGGCAGCCGGGGTCAGCAGCTGTTGCAACATCTCAGCAAGACCGACGCGGGCCGCTGTCTCGCCATGTGCGACATCTACCCGCCCAATATCGACAAGGGTCTGAAGACTCTCGGGCAGAACGCCGACAAGGTCGCCGACTACCGCCAGGTGCTCGACCGCAAGGACATCGACGCCGTCTACATCGCCGTCCCGCTGTTCGCGCACTTCGAGATCACCAAGGCCGCGCTCGACGCCGGCAAGCACGTCTTCTGCGAAAAATCCCTGGTCTTCACTCCGGAAGAGGTCCACGGCCTGCGCGCCGCCTGCGCCGCGCACCCCAAGCAGGTTCTACAGACCGGCCTGCAGCGCCGCTACAGCCAGTTCTACCAGATGGCCCGCCAGATGATCGACAAGGGCATGCTCGGGCGCGTCACCCACATCCACGCCCAGTGGCACCGCAACAGCGACTGGCGCCGCCCGGTGAAGGACAAGAAGCTCGAGGAGCAGATCAACTGGCGGTTGTATCGCAAATACTCAGGCGGTCTCGCCGCCGAGCTCGCCTCCCACCAGATCGACATCGCCGATTGGATGTTCGGATCGACCCCCGTCTCGGTGGTCGGCGTCGGGGGCATCGATTACTGGAAGGACGGCCGCGACGTCTACGACAACATCCAGCTCATCTATACCTACCCGAAGGGCCACAAGCTCCTCTACAGCTCCATTAACAACAACGCCCACATGCCCTTCGGCGGGCTCCCCGGCGTCCGGGAGGTCGGCGAGGTCATCATGGGCGACGCGGGATCCATTCAGATCTCGCTCGACCGCGGCACCGGGCACGGCATGTGGTACCGCGAGGCCAACGCCCCCAAGCAGACCGCCGCCGGCACGGCCAAGGAAAACTGGACCGCCGGCGCCACCGTCCTCGACCTCGCCGTCGGCAAGGGCCTGCCGCTTCTGCCCAGCGCGGAGATCGACGTCACCGACAAGGACAGCTTCCTCACCAAGGAGATGAAGTTCGCCAAGAAGTGGCTCTACCAAAAAGGCGTCCTGGTGCCCGAGGAGATCCACGACCCGGTCTACGTCGAGCTCGAGGACTTTCTGCTCTGCGTCCGCGACGGCAAGAAACCGCTGGCCGACCTCGAGGTCGGGCTCCACGACTCCATCGGCGTGATTCTGTCCAACCTCGCCATGGACGAGAAGCGCACCGTCTTCTATAGCGAGATGGAGAAGATGGGCCGCGGTTCGGCGCCCGTCCGCGCCAAGGCCTGAAACGTCTTCTCAGTAGTAGTCCGAGCAGCTCAAGTAATACCCGCACTGCGGGCACACCAGCTTGCAATGTTGCTCGGCGAGCCGGCTGGAGCACACCGGACAGTACAGCATCGGTTCTTGCTCGGTCTCTATCTTCTGTTCGACGGCTTCCGGCTGCGGCATGTGGCCTGCCATACTGCCGAATCTTACCATGCGAGTCCTCGTCCACTGAAACATTTGTGGTATCCTTTGTCTGGTGGAAAAACTGATCCGCTGGACCACTTTCGCCGACGAGGAAGCCGAGAATCCGTCGCTCCAGTACTGGCTCAGCCGGCCGCCCCACGAGCGCATTGCGGAGGTGGAACGCCTGCGACGGGAATACATCGACCGTATCGGAGGGCCCCGGCCCGATGGAAGTTCAGAAGGACTTCGCGGATCTCTGCGCCTTGTTGAACGCGAATGGCGTTGAGTATCTGATCGTCGGCGGCTACGCTCTGGCATTTCACGGCGCGCCGCGTTTTACCGGCGATCTCGACTTCTTTATCCGCCCCAGCGCTTCGGCCAAACGGTCCCGCCGGCGCAACTATTGGAGGAGCGCAGGATCCTTCAGTTGGGACGCCAGCCCGTGCAGGTGCAGATCATGGCGGCCATCAGCGGGGTCCCTTGGGATACCGCGTGGGCGACGAAGGAGAGCGGGCAGTATGGCGACTGCCCGGTTTATTATTTGGGCCGCGAGGCGTTCCTCGCGAACAAGCGCGCCGCCGGGCGCGCCAAAGATCTGGCCGACATCGAGGCGCTGCGCCCTCCGCGCCGCGTGTCCGAGTAGCGCGGCTACTTCAGGACCGCCAGCACTTCATTCATGGCGCCCTGGCGGTACCCCTCGAGGTCGAGCGTCACGTACTGGAAGCCGAGACCCTTGAAGATCGACGTGAGCTTCCGCGCCATCTCGAGGTCCAGGGCCCGCCCCAGCTCCTCGGGCGCGATCTCGATCCGCACTAGCTCCTGGTGATATCTGACGCGGAATTGCCGGAACCCCAGGGCCTTTAGCGCCTCTTCGCCCGCTTCGACAATCTTGACGTTTTCTTTTGTCACCGGCGTCCCATACGGAATGCGCGAGCTCAAGCACGCCGAGGCCGGCCGGTCCCACGTCGGCAGGCCCGCCTGGCGCGACAACTCGCGAATCTCCGCCTTCGTCAGCCCCGCCTCGAGCAGCGGCGCCGCCACCCCATGCTGCCGCGCCGCTTGCTGGCCGGGGCGGAAGTCGCGGGTGTCGTCCACGTTGACCCCGTAGACCACGTTCTCGATGCCCCGCTCCCGGCAGATCCCGGCGAGGCGGGTGAACAACTCGTCCTTGCAGTGAAAGCAGCGATCCGGATTGTTGCGGGCGTAGTCCGGATTGTCGAATTCCTGCGTCTCTACATACTCGTGCTGGATACCGAACTCCCGCGCGAAATTCTCGGCGTCCCGTTTGTGCGACTCCGGCAGCGACGCCGAATCGGCGGTGATCGCCACGGCGCGCTCCCCCAGCGCCCGGCGCGCCGCCCAAGCCAGGTACGCCGAGTCGGTCCCGCCCGAGAACGCCACGACCACGCGATCCATGCCGCGCAGCATCTCGAACAGCTTTTCCTGCTTGGCCGCCAGATCCGTCTGCATACACGCCCATTATACTGCCAACAAACATCCCCGCGCGGGCATTCCCGTAATTCGCCTCACGCCGTAAACGTACCAGCCGAGCTGTCTTTCGAATCGCCCTGGCTGCTCCGCGAGCTCCGCGCCGCTCTTGAAGTCTACGACCGTCCACTCGCCGCCTTCCAGAAACGCCAGATCGATCACCCCTTCGAGAATTCGACCGTCGTCGAGGCGGACCACCAGAGGCCACTCCCGGTGGCAGCGCGCCGCCTTCGCTGCGCGCCGCACCAAGGGGTGACGCGCCGCCGTCTCCGCCGCCTCGATTGACGCCGCTACCTCCTCTTCCGGCGCGCCCAGCACGCGCCCGTGCATCTCCGCCAGCACAGCGAGGCCGCTCGCGTCGCCCCGCGGATCCAAGTCGCGCAGCAGCAGGTGCAGCAGCGTTCCAAACCGCCGTCCCGAAGGCCGGCCGATCCCCCTCGTCACTGCTTCGACCGCGACGCAACCTTCCCCGTCCGGCGGGTCCTCCGCCGCGTTCGTGGCGGTGAGCACCGCGAGCTCCGCCCGCCGCCCCTGCTCCAGAGCCTGCTCTCGCCGCGCCTTCCACGCCTCGTGATTCCGCGCGCCGTCCGCGGCCGCGCCGCTGCCCTGGTCCTCCGCCAGCAGCTCCTCGAACCGCAATCCGAAGTTGGCCTCCACGTCCAGGTTCAAGGCGCCCGGATCCCACCACACCACCGAGTAGGCGCCGGCGAAGTCGTGACGGCCGGGCTTCACCGAAAACTCGCCGCCGGCGTCGTGCGGCATCGGTCGTTCTAATACCGTTGACTCCCCGAACGGCGGGCAGCCCTCGGCCGGCTCCGCCCTCCGCCGCCGTGCCGGCGCCGGATACAACGCCTTGTTCAGCGGCGCGATCCAGCCGTCCATGGCGCCATCCCCGACCGCCGGAACCACCAGCAGATCCCGCGCCCGCGTCGCCGCGACGTACGCCAGGCGCATCCCTTCGGCCCGGTCGCGCGCCGCTTCTTCGGCTTCGTGATCCAGCAGCTCGTGCGGCGCGCACCCCAGCAGCCGCGTCGCGCACAGCCCGCTGGCCGCGTCCACGCGCCTCTCCGGGTGCTGCCGCGCCAGATTCGCCGTGATGTCCGCCAGGATCACCACCGGGAACTCCAGGCCTTTCGCGGTGTGCACCGTCAGCAGCCGCACCCCTTCGGCCGCCTCTTCGAGCGCCGGCGCTTCGGCCGACTGGTTCTTCTCCGCCTGCGCCGCCAGCTCCTCGACGAAGCCGCGGAACGAGATGCCTCCTGCCAGTTCGTAGTTCCGCGCCAGGTCGCACACCCGGTGGACGTTCGCCAGCACCTGCGCGCCGGCCGGGCGCAACACGAAACCGGCGTGCGCCCGCGCCGCCTCGAGCAGCAATTGGATGGTCTCGGCCAGCGGCCTCCGGTTCCGCTTCCGGTGCAGCTCCGCCAGCGTCCCGAGCGCTTCGGCGACCGGCCCGAAGTCCGGCTCGCCGCGCGCTTCCTCCGCCCGCCGGAACGGTTCGAGACGCCGGAACCGGTCCTTGTAACGCAGCAGCACGGCGTCCGAAATCGCGAACAGCGACCCTCGCAGCGCCGCGAACACCGACAGCTCGTCGTCCGGCCACTCCACCGCCGTCAGCGCCGCCCGCAGCGTTTCCACTTCCTCCCGCCGATGGAAAGACTTCGATCCGAGCAGCAAATGCGGGATCTCTCGCGCCTCGAGCGCTCGCAGATAGTCCCGCGTCATGTCATCGCCGAAGGAAAGGAAGCGCCGGAACAGGATCGCGATGTGCCGGGGCTCGACCGCAACTTCCCTTCCGTTCTCCTCCGGGTCGCTCACTTGCCAGCCGCTCTGCCGGAGCAGCCACTCGACAAACGCCGCCACCGCATCCGGCAGGCAGGCCTCCACGGCCTGTTTCCGGATCTGCTCCCCCCGGTACGGCCGAGGCGCCGGCAACGCCACCAGGCACGGCTGTCGCGAATTCGCCTGGCGGTGTTCCGCCAGCGGCACATACTCCGGCTGCCCGCTGGCCGCTTCCCCGGTCATCTCGGGCGCCATCGCCGCGTTGACGAACTCCTGAATCGGACGCACCGCCCGAAAACTCTGTCTTAAGTGTACTAAGGCAACATCCCGCTGACGGAGATTCTCCCGCAACTGCTGGTAGAGCGCCACGTCCGCCCGCCGGAAGCGGTAGATCGATTGCTTCGGATCGCCGACGGCGAACCACTTGCCGGGCGCCGGCCGCGCCTTCAGCCAGTCGGTCTCCGCCGGGTCGTCGGCCGCCAGCAGCAGCAGGATCTCCATCTGCACCGGGTCGGTGTCCTGAAACTCGTCGACGAAGAGGTGCGTGAATTGCCCCTGCAAGTGCCGCCGGACGTCCGGATTGTCGCGGATCAGGTTCCTCGCCCGGATCAGCAGGTCTTGAAAATCGAGCCGTCCGCTGCGCCGCTTGAGCTCCTCGTAGCGATCGACCAGCCCGCCCATCTCCTCCTGCAAGGCCGCCGCCAGGTCCGCCTCCGCCCGGCGCCGGAAATCCTCCAGGCCTCCCATCAGGGCATCGCGCCGCGACACTACCTCGGTTCTCGACACTGTAGCGGCGAAAAATCCGCTGCCCTTTCTTTTTCTGCGCCTCAAGTCCCCCAGCAGCTTGACCAGCAGCCCCTCGAGCCCGTCGTAGTCCCGCGACCGCACCGACTCGGCGCGCTCCATGCGGCTCGCCGCTTCGCGAGCCGGCTCGAGATCCATGCGCAGGTAGTCGCGCGGGTTCGGGCAGGCCGCGCTCGCCGCCGCCAGCTCCCGCACTGCGCCGGCCAGGACGTCGATTTCCGCGTCCCGCTCGAACGGCTCGCGCCGCCACGGCGCCCGCAGGTCGCGCCACTCGATCAGGCCCCAGCCAGTTTCCTCCAGCCGCTCCATGGGCGTTCGGCGATCGCGTCCCTCGGCGGCCGCCAGCCGGATCAGCGCGCGGCGCAGCCCCGGCGAAGACTCCGCCAGCCGCTCCTGGACCCAGCCGCGGAACGCCTGACCATACAATCGCGGCGCCTCGAACTCGTTCAGCTCCTCGAACGCCGGATCCACCTTCGCCTCCACCGGCCGCTCCCGCAGAATCTCCGCGCAGAACGAATGGATCGTCCCGATGCGAGCTTCCTCGAGGCGTTCGAGCGCCCCTTCCAGGTTGCCGATCTCTTCCCGGCCCGAGGCGTTCTCGCGCGCCCGGTCGAGTTCTTGCCGCAACCGCAGCTTTAGTTCTCCGGCGGCCTTTCGCGTGAACGTCACGGCGACGATGCGCTCGACTTTCGTAAGACCCTTCGCCAGAACGGCCACCATCCGCCGCACCAGCTCCGAGGTCTTCCCCGTACCGGCCGCCGCTTCCACCAGCAGGCTCTCCTCGAGCGACTCGCGGATCCGCTTCCGCGCCGCACCATCCCCAAACTCAATGACCGTCGCCGCCTTCACTCCGCCTCCTGACTTCTGACTCCTGACTTCTGCCTTCTGACTCCTGACTCCTGACTCCTGACTTCTTCTCTAGTCCATCACCCGCAGCTTCTCGATCCCCGCCAGCTTCGCCTTCTGCTTCCTCGCCGTGCGCATCTCTTCGTACGGCCCGCACACGATGCGGTAGTCGCACCGCGCGCAGGCTCCCGGCTGCGGCGCCGCCGCCAGGAATCCGTCCTCGATACTCCGATCGATCGTCTCCAGCACGCGCGCCGCCGCTTGCCGCGTTTCATCGGTGAAAGGAATCTCCATGTTCGAGTAGGCGCCGCGCTGCGTGCAGTAGAACAGCATCCCCGACTCGACCGCCTCGCCCAACAGCGCCTCCGCCGCCAGCCCGTAGAGCAGCGGTTGCAGCACGCGCCCGCCGCCCACCACCACCGGCGACTGCGCCACGCCGCGCACCAGCAGCGGCCAATCGGTCGGCGCCTTGCCGGTCTTGTGATCCGTCACGCGCAGCCGCCCGCTCCTCCGATGCCTCTCAATAAGATCGATCGACCCCCGCAGCTGCACCCCGCCGGCGACGATCGCCTCCGCGGGGCTGCTCGTCGGATCGCGCGGCGCGCCCCTCGCCAGCCCGAACGAAAACTCGAACCGCTCCGGCATCCACTCGGCGTGCACCTCGACCAGTTGCCGCACCCAGCCGCGCAGGTCCGCGCGCACCTCCTCGACTTCGCTCTGCCAGATTCGCGCGATCGCCGGCGCCAGCCTCTCTTCGTAAGCGGCGGCAACGCCATCGAGCGCTTCGTCGGCCGCTTGGAGCGCCCCGTTCAGGTTCTCCGCCGTCACCGGCAGACGCTTCGCGGTCTGTAAATTCCGCAGCAGCTCGAACTGCACGGCGTGAAACAACGACCCGCGCGTCAGCGGATCGAGCCGCTCCAGCGGCGCCGCTTCCTGGCGCTGCCGGAAGTGGTGGATGGCGTGCAGCAGAAACCGGTAGGGGCAGGCCGCGAACTGCTCGAGCGCCGTCGGTGAGTATGCGCGCGCCGGCAAACGGTGCCGCTCGAGTACCTCCCGCGCCGCAGCATCGGGATCGACGATCCCGTCGGCCTCCGACCAGAAATTCTTCCAGCGCCGGCCTCGCGTCCGGAGCGAGCGCGCCAGGTGCGCGTTCCCGCCCAGCAGATACCGCGCGCGGCCTCGCGCCGCCTCGCCCCCGCGGGCCTCGCGCAGCCACGGATCCAGAACCGCCAGGTCGTACTCGGCCGCATCGATGGCCGCTTGCGGGTCCCGCGGCGCCGGCCACCCCAGGCGCGCCGGGGCCGCTCGCGCCGCCCGCCGCTCCAGCTCGCGCAGCTCCGGCAGGCGTCCCTCCGCCGCCCGCACTACCTCCCAGAAGTAGAATGACGGGACCCGCGACCGCGTCTGCGCCACGTCCATCCGGGGATACGAAACGATCCAGCGCGACTCGGCCGCGGCCGCCGCCGTTCGCAGCAGCAGCCGCTCCTCGGCCAGGCGGTCGCTCCGCCGGCGCAGCCCGCCGCCGAGCGTTTCGCGTCGCTCATCGAGCAGCAGCGGGTCCTCCGGAGCCTTTCGCGGGAAGCTCCCTTCCGCCAGCCCGGGGAGAAACACCGCGGCGAAGGATCGCCCGCGCGACTCCTCGATAGTGCCTACGAATACAGACCCGTAACGCCGCTCGGGCGGCGCCCGCCGCAGGGAGCGCAGCGTTTCCGACAGCGCGGATCTCACTTCGTCCAGCCCGGCCGGCCCCACCGCCTCCATCGGCTCCAGCTCCGCCAGCGCCGCCAGAACCGGCTCCGGGCGCCGCAGGGTCATCGCCGCCAGCGCCCGCAACTTCGGCAGCCACTCGCCCCAGGCGGCGCTTCGCGGCAGCTCGTCGAGAAACTCGACGACCGGCTGCGCGAACCGCTGTAAGTTCCCCAGCCGCTCTCTCTGCCGCTCCACGCCCGCGCGGCGCGGCTCGTCGCCCTCCTTCATCTCGGCGAGCTGCATCTCGAACTCCGCGTCGAGCCCGCGCAGTCTTCGTTGCCAGCGGTCGCGGCCGCCGATCACCGACGCCTCCACCAGCAGCTTCTCCCAGGAGAAAGGAACTCGCAGCTGGCCGGCCACGACGGGCGAGGCCGGGTCGTCTTCGGGCTCGACGGGCTCGGCCTCCTGTTCCGCGGTCCGCAGCGCCGGCGCCTCATCGTTCTCCGGCGGCGTCCAGTCCGCTTCCCGCCGGGGCGGCGTCCCGTCGGCCTCCACGCGCGGTGTCTGTCCTAAAGAGAGGTACTCGGCAAAGCGCGCCGCCGACAGCCCCTCGCCGGCGCACGCCAGCAGCGCCAGAAACGCCCGCCCCGCCGCATCCGGCCGCGCCGTGCCCCGCGTGAAATATCCGGGAATGCCCGCCCGGCGCAACGCCTCCTCGACCATCGGCTGATAGCTCCCTGGATTCCGCAGCAGAATCGCCACGCGGTCGAACGGCGTGCCCGACTCGGCCAGGCGCCGGATGCGCCGCGCGATCTCGACGCATTCCATCCCTTCGCCAGGCGCCGAGAAGATCTCGACGGTGTCGTCGGTTTCGGCCGCCGCGGGAATGTCGAGCGAGAAAAGGCAACGCCGCGCCCGATCCAGAGCGCTGCGCGACTCGCTGTCTGTCGGGCCTTCCGCCTTCGCACCGAGGATTTCTTCCAGGCGCTGGATGCCATCCGGGTCCGCGGCCACCGCCGTGGCCAGCACGCCCGGCGCGCGCCGCGCGACTGCCGCCGCCAGCTCCCGTTCAACGGCTGTGTCCAGCCGGCAGTCGAGCAGCAGCAGCGGCAAGCCGAGCAGTCGATGCTGCGCCGGGGGCGCCGCCGCTTCCGCCGCCAGCCGGTACAGCATCGCCCGATCCGACAGCGAGCGCTCCGCCAGCTCGCGCTCCCAAACGCCGAGCAGCCGCGCCAGGTCCGCCCCCGCTGCTCCGGCCTTCGCCAGTTGATCGCGGTCAACGCCCTCCCGCCGCAGCTCGCTAAGGGTCGACGCGAGGGCCCGCGCGAATCCCGGCGTGTCAGCCACGGGCGCAAAATATTCGAGCGCGCCACGCGCGCGGCACTCGAACGCCGCCCGCGCCGCCAGCGCCTCCATTCCCAGCGCGCTGATCGGCGCCAGCCTTTGCCTCGCGCCGCTCTCGGTCGCCAGCACCGCCGCCAGTTGCGTCAGCGTCAGGCGATGCACGCCCAGTAGCCCGCCGCCGCGGGCGCACTCCCGCGCCAAATCGTCGGCCGCGCCGCGTGCCCCGGCAAGTATCAGTACTTCCGACCCAGCCGCCGCTCCTTGCACAAACGCCGCCGCCACTTGCAAGCGTCCCCCGTCGAACGAGGTGACGATCCGTCGCGTCGCTGCCTTCGCCGCCGCCCGTGCCATTCCGCCTCCCGCCTCCTGACTTCCTATTCTCCGCCAACTCGCCGTCGCCGGCTCCCGCTTTGCGTCGCTGTCGAGTTATGAGCCGGCCCCCCGCGACGCCGCCTCCGCCGCCGCTCTTGCCATTCTGACTTCTGACTTCTGACTTCTTTGCTACGCTGTCGAGTTATGAACCGCCCTCCCGCGACCGACGACGAGCCGCCGCCCCTTTTCCGATCCTGGCCGCGCCTCTACGCCGCCGTCGCCGCCTGGCTGTTCCTGTTGATCCTGCTGTTCCACCTGTTCACGGTGACGTTCCGCGCATGAGAACCCTCGACTGGCTGGTTCTCGGCGGGTCGCTGGTCTTCATCGTTCTTTACGGCCTCTACAAGGGCCGCGGCAGCGGGACGATCTCGAGCTACCTGCTCGCCAACAAAAGCATGCCCTGGTGGGCCATGGGTCTCTCGATCATGGCCACGCAGGCCAGCGCCATTACCTTCATCGGCACCACCGGGCAATCCTACGTCGACGGCATGCGCTTCGTGCAGTTTTATTTCGGCCTGCCGCTGGCGCTGATCGTGGTGGCGGCGATCGCCGCGCCGGCGTTTCACCGCTCCGGCGTCTATACTGCCTATGAATACCTGGAGAAGCGCTTCGACGCCAAGACCCGCACGGCGGCCAGCCTGGTGTTTCTCGTCCAGCGCGGCCTCGGCGTGGGGCTGGCGCTCTACGCGCCGGCGGTGGTGCTGTCCGTGATCCTGGGCTGGGGCGAGCGCTGGACCGTCGTCATCATGGGCGCCCTGGTCATCCTCTATACCGTGGCGGGCGGCATTCAGGCGGTCACCTGGACCGACGTCCAGCAGATGGCCATCATGTTCGCCGGCATCGCCGCCGCCCTGGCGGGCGCCGTGTGGATGCTGCCCCGCGACATTTCCTTCCTCGACGGCCTGTATCTGGCCGGCGCTTCCGGCAAGCTCAACGCCGTCGATCTCTCCTTCGACTGGAAGAACCGCTACAACCTCTGGAGCGGGCTGATCGGCGGCCTGTTTCTCCAGCTCTCCTACTTCGGATGCGATCAATCGCAGGTCCAGCGGTACCTCACCGCCAAGTCCATCGCCCACAGCCGGATCAGCCTGATGTTCAACGCCGTGCTGAAAGTGCCGATGCAATTCGCGATCCTGCTCACTGGCGCGATGGTGTTTGTGTTCTTCCTGTTCGAGCGTCCGCCGCTGTTGTTCAACCGCGCCGAGGCGGCGCCGGCCGCCGCCACCGCCGATTATCGCGAGGCCGACGCGCGCTTCAGCCAGGCGTTCGAGGAACGCCGCGCTGCGGCCGCCGCGCTCGCCCGGTCGCGCGGCCCGGCGGCCCTCGATACGTATCGCGCCGCCCAGAAACGCCTGGAGGCCGAGCGGACCGCCGCCGTCGAGCTCGCCCGCCGCGCCTCCGGCCGCGACTACAACGACACTAACTACATCTTCCTCACGTTCGTCACCCGCTACCTGCCCGCCGGCGTCGTCGGCCTGATTCTCGCCGCGATTTTCGCGGCCGCCATGTCCACTATTTCCGCCGAGCTCAATTCCCTCGCCACCTCCACGGTGATCGACCTCTACCGCCGCCTGCTGCGCCGAGACGCCCAGGATCGCCACTATGTATTCGTTTCGCGCCTGGCCACCGCCTTTTGGGGAGTCTACGCCATGAGCTTCGCGTTCTTCGGTCACCGCCTGGGCTCGCTGATCGAGGCGGTGAACATGGTCGGTTCGCTGTTTTACGGCTCCATGCTCGGCGTTTTCGTGCTGGCCTTCGGCTTTCCCCGCGCCGACGGCAACGGCGCTTGCCTCGGCCTCGTCGCCGGCCTGGCCGCCGTCTGGTGGACCAGCCGCAACACCGGGATCTCGTTCCTCTGGTACAACGTAATCGGCTGCCTGGTGGTGGTCGCCGTCGGCGCCCTCCTCGGCGGCCGGCGCGCGGCTACTTCGCGCTGACCAGGTTGGCGAACATCCGGTACGCCCCCGGCACGCCGGCCGGAACCTGGCGAAACCAGGCGTAGCCGGTGTAGATCCACACGCCTTTGCCGTAGCGCGCCACCAGCGTCCCGCCGAGCTGCGGCGGCTCCCCCGGATCGTTCGACGCCAGCACCGGCTGGTAGCGCTCGTCCCACTTGCCGATGAAGTACAGCCCGCGCTCCTGGACCCAGCCGTCGAAGTCGCGCGCCGTGATTTCGTTGGGCGTGTGAAGCAGCGGCAGGTTCGGGTTTGGAAACGTGACCGGCGCCTCTTCGACCGTGACGCGCTCGCTCGACGGGGTCAGCGGATAAGGAGCTAGAAGGGCCGTGCCGCCCGCGCTGGGGGCGACCGGACCGAAACCGCGGTCGGCGGTGTTGTACTGGACGACCATCGTGCCTCCGGCCGCAACATAGTCGAGCAGTCGCTGTCGCGCCGCCAGCAGGTCGGTGCGCACATTGGCGGCTCGCACGCCGGTGACGATGGCGTCGTAGCGCGCGAGATCCCCGCGCGCCAGATCCTCGGGACCCAGCAACCGGACGGCGGCGCCGAGCTGTTCGAGCGCCTGCGGCGCTTCGTCGCCGGCGCCCATCACGTAGCCGATGTTGCGCGCCGTCATCTTCACGTCGAAGCGCTCGAGGCGCGCCCGCGCCGGCGAGAACAGCGTCTGCGGCGGGATGTGCGCGTGGCGGATGGTCGCCAGGCCGGTCGATACGATGGCCTCCCCGACGCGCGCCTTCGCCGTCGCATACCCGCCCCCGGCCGACGCCGGCGGGGTCACCTCGAAGCCGATCGCGGCCTGCTGCTCGCGGCTCGCCAGCTCGAACGGCGCGCTCGCCGGCGACGCCTTCCAGCCCGCCGGCAGCTCCAGCGTCACGGTTCCTTTGGCCGCGCCGTCGCTGGCTCCGACCTCGACCAGCACGCGCCGCGGCCGGGCGTCGGGGAAAATCACGCCCGGCAGGGCGAAAGCCACCGACACCGGCGGCACAATCTCGACGGGGCGCACCCGCTCGCCGCCTACTCGCTCGACCCAGCGGTACTGCGCCGGCACGCGGAACGCCAGCGGCACGCCCTCCCCGGTGCGCAGATGAAACGTCGCCTCGATCGCCGGCGGATTCTCCGGCCGGCCGATCAGCGTCGCGTCGCTGACTGGATAGAAGTCGCCGGCGCGCGGCGCGCGCATCCAGAACGGCTCGGAGTCCGGCGCCTGCGCCGGAATGGCGACATCGACGCGAAGCTGCTCGGGGGCGTTGTCAGCGAGCGGCCGTCGCGCCGCTACCGCGCTCGCCTGGCCCGCGCCGCTGATCTCCGCGCGTTCCCACTGGAACGGAAACGGAGAGCGATTCAGCGCCGTCAGCGTCAGCCGCACGGTCGAGCCCGGAACGGCGTCCCAGCGGTCCGCCTGCGCCTCGAGCCACAACCCGGCCGCGAGCTGGATGGCGTCGAGCGCCTCGCGGCGCTTGACCTCCACCCAGCGATCCTCGAGACGGCTCATTTCCTGGTAGGCCTGGATCAGCGGCGGCAGGATCGCAGCGGGCCGCTCCGGACGAAATTCCCGGCGCGCCTGTTCGAGCAGCCGCCCGACGGGAGCCCCGCCGCGGACGCGCTCCCAGGTCGTTTCAATACCGTCGAAGAGGTCCTCCCGCGCCGCCTCCCCGGCCAAGTGTACGAAGGAGTGGCGCGAGGGGCCGCGCCGCTCCATGGAGCCGAAGCCCTGGCTGTAATGCAGCGAGCGGCTCTCGCCGGCGATTTCCGCGTAGGAGCGGCCGAGCACCGGATCGTAGCGGCCGGCGTCGATCGACAGCGCGCCCGCCGGAACCGTCGCCCCCCGTCGTCCGAACTCGAAGAAGTTCCACACCAGCCGTTTCGCCCGCCACGCCTCGAGTCCCTCCTGGATCTGCTCGGGAAACTGCTTGGGATCCGCGGCCGCCTCGAACGCCGCCGGCGACAGGCGTCCCGCCGCCGTGTGGTGTCCGTGGCCGCTCGACTCGGTCGGATGAAACCGTGCCACAATTACGTCGGGCCGGAAGCGCCGGATCACCCGCACCATGTCCGACAGCACCCGCTGGCGTCCCCACTTCGCCAGCGCCTCCTCGGGATTCTTCGAGAACCCAAAGTCAAACGCCCGGGTGAAGAACTGCTCGCCGCCGTCGACGCGCCGCGCCGCCAGCAGCTCCTGCGTTCGGATCAGTCCCAGCGCTTCATACTGCTCAGACCCGATCAGGTTCTGGCCGCCTTCGCCGCGCGTCGCCGATAAGTACGCCGTGCGCATGTGGCGGCCGCGCGCGAAGTAGGCGATTACCGCCGTGTTCTCGTCGTCCGGGTGGGCGGCGATCATCAGGACGCTCCCCAGCACGCTGAGCCGGTCGAGCGTCTGGATCAGCTCGGAGGTTCCCCTTAGGGGCGCCTCTTGGGCCGAGCCTAAGGCGAGATAGCCCGCTACGGCAACGGCGACCAGGAGCGGAGAGGTTCGAGTAACTTTTCGCACCATGGGCTAGTCCAACATTCTAGTAGGATCGGGGATCATGTTGCAGCGTTGGGTTCAGGCAATTCGGGAGTGGGCGCACCAAGGACGCCACGACCGCGGCCCGCGCATCGGCCTGGCTCTGGGCGGCGGATTCGCTCGCAGCCTGGCGCACGTTGGGGTGCTCGAAGTTTTCGCCGAGCGCCGCATCCCGATCCACGCCATCGCCGGAATTAGCTCCGGATCGGTTATCGCCGCTGCCTACGCCTGCGGCACGCCTCTGAGCGAGATCGTCTCCACCGGCGCCTGCACCACGTTCGGCAGCTACGCTCGTTGGACGCTTTCGCGGATGGGCCTGGCCACCAACGAGCGCATGGAGCCTTACTTGCGCAAAGTTCTGCGCCGCACGCGCTTCGAGGAAATGGCGACGCCGCTGGCGGTGGTGGCGACCGACCTGGTGACCGGCGCGCCGGTCGTGTTCCGGGACAGCGGCGACGTTGTGCCGGCCGTGCGGGCGAGCTGCGCCTATCCAGGCATGTTCCTGCCGGTCGAGGTCGACGGCCACTGGTTGGTCGATGGAGCGATCTCGACGGGCGTGCCGGTCGAAGCCGTGGCGCAGCTCGGCGCCACGCACGTCGTTGCCGTCAACCTGCAGACCGTTTCGGAAAACGGACTGCGTCCCACCAACATGTTCCAGGTGGTGCACCAGTGCATGGCGATTCTCCAGGACCGCGTCGGGGCCGATTGGCGGCGCACGGCACAGCTGGTCATCGAGCCGGCCGTCGCATGTTTCACGTGGAACAATTTTGATCGCGCCGCCGAGCTGGTCGAGGCGGGCCGCCAGGCCGCCGAGGCGGCGGTCCCGCAGATCGAGAGCTGGCTCGTGGGCCGCTCGCGGGCGGCGTAGAACTCGAGCGCAGATCTGCGCTCGACTCCCTGGAATCCTTAGCGGTCAGCTACTTAGCGGGCGGCTTCAGCTTCTCGAGCAGCAGAAACGCCTCGTTCATCACCAGGCTCCCGAAGTGCGGGCCGAAGAACGACACGCGCGATTCGTAGGTGCCGTGCCGGTACTCGTCTTCGGTGAGGATGTAGCCGACGGCGTCGTTGGTCAGGCCGAGCAGGAAAGTGCGCTCGAATCCGAGCAGCTTGCCGCGGTCCTTGATCGCGGCGTTGAGGATGCTCGACAGCTCACCCGGGATCGTGACGAAAGCGAAGCGGCGATCGAACACCACCGCCGCCATCTCTGAGCTGTAGGCATCACCGAGACTGCGACCGGGCGGAAAACCGGCGGGCATCGCGGGTTTCAGAGCGAGGGCCGCGCGCGCCGCGCGGATCTCGACCGCCTCTCGGGGCTCGATCATGTGGACGACCTTAAACGCTTCGGCGGCGAGGATCAGCCCCATGTTGTCGGCGCGCGCCCACTCGTCGGCGCCGCGATACGGGCGCGGCGCGATGGTCCCCTGCGCGCCGTTGGCGAACAGCGCCATGACGCCGTCCCCGAGCAGGCGCTCCAGGTGCCGCCGCGCGTAGCCCACGTAATCGGCGGAGAGCTCGAAGTTCTTGGCGCCGAGCACCGTGGGGTGCGCGGCGAAGTTGATCAGCACGGCCAGCGGCTTGCCCGACGCCGCGTCGTCGACGCGCAACACGCCGACTTCCGGATCGACCGGCCCTCCGCCCGGCGGCCAGGTGGATCGGAAGCGGCTCAAGCCGGGAACGGCGCCGGCGCCGATCGCGAGACGCGCCGGGCGCCGCGCCCCGGCCGCGGCGATGACGGCTTGGGCGGCGCGCTGCTCGTAGAAAGCCTGGATCTTGCCGTCGAACTTTCCCGCCAGCTCCGGGAAGATCTCGAGGTAAGCGCCGCCGCCGGCGTGGGTGTGCGACGACATCACGAAGATGCGGTCCGCGGCCAGGCCGCTTTTTTCGGCGGCCGCCGCGCGCACCCGGCCGACCATGGCGTGGTCGTAGCCCAGGTGGTCGACCGAGACGAGGGCCAACTTTTCAGCGCCGCTCACCAGCACCAGCGCGCGGGCCTCGAGCGGATCCCGCACGCCGGTCGACGGTCCGCCCGCCCGCGCCCCGTAACCCGCCAGCGGCGTCCCGATCGGCGGCGTGATGTCCGCCTTGCCCACGCCTGCCTCGAGCCGATCCTGCGCTCGCGCCACAGTCGTCAGGGCGAGCAGCAGGCCAAGAACTAGTGCAAGCTTGCAGAAGTTCGCGTGGAGTCCAGCACGGGAAAGGCGCCAGGAACGAAGAGCGAACTTACTCATCACGGAGAATCTCCAGCGGCTTCTGCCCCAGCAGGCGATAGCCGGCCATCCAGCCGGCGAAGTTAGCGATTAGCGCGGTGAGCGCGATCGCGGCCAGGCTGGCGACCCAGTCGACCCGCAGCTCGGCCTCCATCGTGCGGCGCAGCAGAACGCTCGACAGGCCGGCCGCGAGCACGCTGCCGGCGAGCCCCGCGACGGCGCCGAGGATCACAAACTCCACGGTGAAGATGCGGGCCAGGCGCGCGCGCGTCGCGCCCAGCGTTTTGAGGATCACGATCTCGCGGATGCGCCGGAAGCGAGTGCCGGCCACACCGGAGGCCAGGATAATCGCCCCGCCGACGATCGCGAAGGCGGAGATGAAGCGCACCACCAGCGCGATCTGGTCGACGACTTGCTGGACGATCTCGAGCACGTCGGCGGCGTTGATCACGGTCACGGTCGGGTAGCGCTCGAAGGCGGCCTTCTGCAATTCCGCCACGTGCCGGGCGCCGACGCGCGCCGCCGCGTAGTAGACGGCGGGCAGGCCGTCGAGCGCGCCGGGGCTGAAGATGAACTCGAGATTGCCGCCGATGCGCGTCACTTCGCCGCGGTGGATGACGGCGACGCGCGCGGCGACCCCTCGTCCGCCGACCAGCCACTCCAGCCGCGCTCCGGGGCGCACCCCGAGGATTTCGGCCGCTTCCGATTCGACGGAAAGCTCCGGCGTTGCCGGGCGGCCTTTCCACCAGGCGCCGGAGATGATTTCCATGTTGCGCGGCAGCGTCTCGGACCAAGTGAGTCCCCGCGCGCCCTGGAACCGCCGGCCCCAGCCTTGGAGGTCGAGCTGGTCGAGGGGCGCGCCGTTGACGCTCGTCAGGCGGCCCATGATCACCGGAACCGGCGCCGGGGCGTCCTCGACGCCGGGATGGGAGCGCAACAGCTCCGCGACGCCGTCGCGCTCCTTATCCGTGATGTTTATCAGGAATACATTAGGCATGTCGGGCGGCGCGCTGCGGACGATTTCGATCAGCAGGGAGCGCTGCACCAGGTACACGGTCAGCGTGAGCGTGACGCCAATGCCCAGGGCGACGAGCGCGGCGCCGGAGTGCGCGCCGGGCCGGTGGAGGTTCGCCAGGCCGTGCCGAATGGCCGGCGGCAGCCGCCACGGGAGCATCGCCGGCAGCGCGCGCAGCAGCCGCAACAGCGCCCACGCCGCCGCCGACAGCGCGGCAAGCGATACCACGAGGCCGCCGGCGAATATGACGCCCATGGGGAGCGAACCGGCGAGCCAGGCGGCGATTGCTCCCAGTCCCGCCACGATCAGCGCCCCGGCGGCCAGCGCCGCGCGGCCATCGGCCAGCCTGCGACGCCACGGCGGGCGCGACTCCGCCATCTCGCGGCGGAACAAGTCGGCCGGCTTGATGCGGCGGATGCTGAGCAGCGGCGGCAGCGTGAACAGCAGCGCGGAGAGAGTTCCCACGGCCAGCCCTTCGAGGGCCGTCCCGGAAGTCCACCGGATCGTCACTGGCAATACAAAGTAGCGGGCCAGCAGCCGCGGGAAGGCCGCCTGCACCAGCCAGCCGAGGCCGATTCCGAGCAGGCTCCCGGCCAGGCCTAGAGCCAGCGCTTGGAGGAGGTAAATCCGGATCACCTGGCCGGACCGCGCCCCGAGACACTTGAGGATCCCGATGGAATCCATTTTCTGCTGGAGGTGCGAGTGCATGGCGGTGGCGACGCCCAGCCCGCCTACTATCAAGGCAATGAGGCTGACCAGGCTGAGGAACGCGGTCGAGCGGTTGAGGCCGCGCGTGATGGCCGGGTGCGTCTCGCGAAAGTCTACGATCCGCGCGCCCTGGCGCGGGAAGATCCGGTACAGGCGGCGCCGGACCTCCTCGACGCCCGGCCCGCCGGGCGCTAGGCGCAGCAGCACGCGGTAGGACGCGCGGCTGCCGAACTGCATCAGGCCGGTGCGGTCCAGCCCCTGGCGGGTGATCATCACGCGCGGGCCGACGTTGAGCGTGCCGGTCATGCGGTCCGGCTCCTGGCGGACGACGCCGCTGATGCGAAACTCCGCCGAGCCGAGCTTCACGGTTTCGCCGGCGCGCAGGCCGAGCCGCAGCAGCAGGTCGTCGGAGACGGCGACGGTCGAGCCGGTCAGCGCCTCGGCCAGCGGAACCGCCGGCTCCAGGCGCACCACGCCGTAGAAGGGATAGCGGGCCGGATCGACCGCCTTCACCGAGACCAGCAGAGGGCGCGGCGACCCCGGCGAGGACATCATCGATACAGTCTCGGTAATATGCGTGAGGTCTACGCCGCTGGCGCCGAGCTCCTCGATGGCGCGGAGCTGCTCGGCGGACGGCGCGTTGAAGGTGCGCACCGAGAGGTCGGCGGCCATCAGCGTGCGCGCCTCGCGCAGCAGCGCGCCGCGGAAGGCCTGACTGAAGCCGCGCACGCCGGTCAGGGCGCCGACCCCGACGGCGACCGCCAGAATCACGAACACGAACTTGCCGCCGGAGGCGCGGGCCTCGCGCCACGCCATGCGCAGGGCCAGGGGATAGGTGGGGGATGGGGTATGGGGCGCCGGCGGGCCTTGGCTCATGGTCTTTTCTCGTCGGCGACGATGCGGCCGTCGCGCAGCGCGATGCAGCGGTCGGCGTTGGCGGCCAAGTCGGCGTCGTGCGTCACCAGCAGGAGCGTGGTGCGCTGCTCGCGGTTGAGCCGGAGCAGCAGCTCGAGCACCAGATGGCCGTTGGCGGTGTCGAGGTTGCCGGTAGGCTCGTCGGCGAGCAAAACAGGAGGACGGACCATGAAGGCGCGGGCCAGGGCGACGCGCTGCTGCTCGCCGCCGGAGAGCTGTACGGGATAATGGTGGCGGCGGTCGTCGAGGCCGACGGTCGCCAGCAGTTCGCGGGCCCGCCCGATGCCGTTATCGGCGAGGCCGTCGCCGATGAGCTCGAGCGGCAGCAGGACGTTTTCTTCGGCGGTGAGGGTCGGGATCAGATGGTAGGACTGAAACACAAAGCCGATTTTGCGGCCGCGGAGGCGGGCCAGATCGTCCTCGGCGAGGCCGGTGATTTCCTCGCCGTCGAGAACGATGCGGCCCGTGGTCGGGGCGTCGAGTCCGGCCAGCAACCCGAGCAGCGTGCTTTTGCCGGAGCCCGAGGGGCCCTGGATCGCGACGTATTCGCCGCGCGGGACGGTGAAGTCGATGCCGCGGAGGATCTCGACGCGATGGGCGCCGCCGTCGATGGTCTTGGTCAGGTTGGTGACTTCGATGATCGGCGCGGCGGCGGTCATGGAGGCGGCCAAAAATCATTATGGCACGCGGCGCGGGCGTCTCTGGCGGCGGCGCTTTGCGCGGCGGCGGCCGGCTGCGGCGGCGGCGGGCCGGCGCGGCGCGAGTCGGAGCCGCAGCCAGCGCCGGCGAAGGCCGCCGTCGTCGACGATCGGCCGGTGATCGTGGCCTTCGGCGACAGCCTTACGGCTGGGCTGGGCGTCGATCCGGAAGCCAGTTATCCGGCGGTCCTGGAGCGGGAGCTCGCGGCGCGCGGCTGGCGCTACCGAGTCGTCAACGCCGGCATCAGCGGGGATACCACCGGCGGCGGACTGGCGCGGGTGGATTCCGTCCTTGCCTATAAGCCAGAGATAGTGATCCTGGAGCTGGGCGCCAACGACGGCCTGCGCGGGCTGCCGATCGAGACGACGCGGGCGAACCTCGAACAGTTGATCGTCGCCCTCCAGGGGGCCGGCGCGCGGGTGGTGCTGGCCGGCATGAAGCTGCCGCCCAACTACGGCGCGGACTACATCCGCGGCTTCGAGCGGATCTTCATCGACCTGGCGGGAGAGCACAAAACGGCGCGCATCCCGTTCTTGCTGGAGGACGTAGCCGCTCGCCCCGGCCGCATGCAGGCCGACGCGCTGCACCCGAACCGCGCGGGGCACCGCATCATCGCCGCGACGGTGATGAAAGAGCTCGAGACAATGCTGCGGTAGGTAGCGTCCTGAGTCAGAAGTCCGCTGAATAAGTCGAACCGAGCCAGTTCCCTGTCATCCCGAGCGAAAGCGAGGGATCTGCTGTTGCGGCGGCGCCAACAGCAGATCCCTCGCTACGCTCGGGATGACAAGTGCCGGCAGGAACTTCCGAGTCGGGACACTAATAGACGAGCACTTCCTCCACCCCCCGCCGCAGATCCTCGACCGACGGCAGCACCAGCGGCTCGAGATTGTGGGCGGAGGGGACGAAGCTGTCCTTGGCGGCGACGCGGGTGACGGGCGCGTCGAGCGAGTCGAAGCACTCGCGGGCGAGGCGGGCGGCGACTTCGGCGCCGAAGCCCATGGTCAGGGTGTCCTCGTGGGCCACCACGACGCGACTGGTTTTGCGCACGCTGCGGCAGATCAGCTCGTCGTCGAGTGGGACGATCGACCGCACATCGACGACCTCGAGCGAGCGGCCTTCGGCTTCCATCTGGCGGGCGAGCTCGAGCGCCAGATAGACGGTGGAGCCCCAGGTGACGATGGTCGCATCACTACCCGCGCGCCGGACGCGGGCGCGGCCGAACGGAACCAGATACCCGGCGTCCGGCTCCGGCGTTTTGGCCTGCACGCGGCGGTAGAGACCCTTGTGCTCGAGGAAAACGACCGGGTCCTGGCAGCGGGCGGCGCTCTTGATGAGGCCCTTGGCGTCGTCGGCGCAACTGGGGAACACCACGCGCCAGCCGGGGATGTGGGCGAAGAAGGCCTCCACGCAGGCGGAGTGCCAGGGGCCGCCCTTGATGTAGCCGCCGACCGCGATGCGTACTACTACGGGGCAAGTCCAGACGCCCTGGCTGCGCCAGCGGACGGTGGCGATCTCGTCGCGCAATTGCAGAACGCCCGGCCAGAGGTAGTCGCCGAACTGAATCTCGACGATGGGCTTATAGCCGCCGATGGCCATGCCGCCGGCGACGCCGACGATGGAGGCCTCGGCGAGCGGCGAGTTGCCGACGCGGCCGGGGAAGGCGGCGGTCAGCCCGCGGGTGACGCCAAAGACGCCGCCCTTGGGGTCGGCGATGTCCTCGCCCCACATGACGATCTTGGGGTTGCGCTCCATCTCCTCGCGCAGGCCGTGATTGATGGCGTCGATCAGCGTGACCTCGGCGTCGGAGACGTAGCGGGGCGGCGCGGGATCGGCCGCAACGACGGGGTCCTCGGCGGCGTAGATGTGCGCCAGCAAGCCGTCGCCGGCGGGCATGGGGCGGGCGTCGGCGGCCTCGGCGGCGCGGTCCACTTCGGCTTTGACCTCGGCGCGCCACGCTTCGGTCTCGGCGGGGCTGAGGATCTTCAGACGATGCAGGTAGCGCTCCGTCTGGTAAATGGGGTCGCGCGGGAGCATCTCCTCGAGCTCTTCCTGGTCGCGGTACTTGCGCTGGTCGTCGGAGGAGGAGTGCGGATCCATGCGGATGACCTGGCCTTCGACCAGGGCCGGGCCGCTGCCGGCGCGCATACGCTCGATCACCGCGGGCAAGGTCTGATACATAGGCTCGAACCAGGTGCCGTCGAGATCGAAGGTGGGCATACCGAAGCCGCGCGCGATGCGGTGGATCTCGGCGGCGGTTTGCGTGGCCTGCGGGACGCTGATGGCGTAGCCGTTGTTCTGGATGACGAACAACACCGGCAGCCGCTCGCGGGCCGCCCAGTTGAGGGCCTCGAAGAACTCACCCTCGCTGGTGGCGCCTTCGCCGCTCGAGACGTAGACGATCTGGTCGCCGCCGTCCTGACGGATGGCGCGGGCCATGCCCACAGCCGGCAGAAACTGCGTGCCGGTGCAGGCGGTCTGGGCGACCAGGCGCAGGTCGCGGCTCGAGAACTGCTCGGGCATGTTGCGGCCGGCGGAGTTGGGGTCGCCGGCGCGGTTCAACATGCCGAGGAAGAGGTCCTCGAGCGGCATGCCGAGACCCACGGCGATCGCTTTCTCGCGGTAGTAGGTAAAGAACCAGTCGTGGCCGGGCTGGAGCAGCAGCGTCATGCCGATCTGGAGCTTCTCGTGCCCGCGCGTGGAGGCGTGAAAGGAGCACTTGCCCTGTTTGACGAAGATCTTCATCCGCTCCTCGACGTAGAACACCGTGAGCATTTTGCGGTAGAGATCGAGGACCAGCGCGGGCGGCACGATGGCGCGCTCGGTTTCGGGTCCGGGGGCGAGAGTGGCGGCGGGCATGGGTTCTCTTTATCATTCGGCGGTCAGCGGGGGTCGGAGAAGTAGCGGTGGGGGGACGGAAAAGGTCGTAGGCCGGCGGGCCGGAAAAGCCTGTACAACCCAGGTGTTCGCCTTATTTCGGCGACTCCGCGTGTCCGTTAAACTGTGAGAAGGTGCCACCACGATGAAAGTGTTTCTGGCCGTATTGTGCGCCGCCGGTTTGCTGGCCGGCGCGGCGCAGGAGAAGGCTGAGCCGAAGCAGCAGAAGGCGGATCCGAAGGCCCCCGCGAAGACGGAAAAGGCGGAAAAGCCCGCGCCCGAGGCGGCCAAGCCGCCGGCGCCGCCGCCTCCGCCGCAGCAGCGCCGCGAGTCGAACTATGTCTACGACATACAGGGCCGGCCGGTTCCGGGAAACCCGGCCTCACGCGATCAGCGCACCGGGACCGGCGCGGGATCGACGGTCGACCGCGAGCAAACGCTGCGCGGCCCCGACGGCCGCCCGGTGACCTATCGCTCGGAGCGCGAGAAAGTGCTCAGCGAGAGCGAGAGCGAGCACGCCAGCGAGCGGCACGTCCAGCGGTACGACCCCAACGGCCGGCCGACCAGCAAGCAGGTGATCCGCGCGGAGCGCCGGAAAACGCCGGACGGCTCCATGGTAACTACTGAGACTCTATATGAACAGGATCTGAACGGCCGGCTGCAGCTCGCCGAGCGGCGGACCACGCGGGAAACCAAGACTCCCGCGGGGGGCGCGACGGCGCTCCAGATCGAGCGGCCGGGACTGGGGGGCTCGCTGCAAGTGGTGGAGCGCGGCGAGCGCGTGGAAACGAAACGCAGCGAGTCGGTCACCGAGACGGTCGGCTCGCGCAAGTTCCCCGACGCCAACGGCCGCTGGGAGGAGCGCGAGCGGGAGATGAGCGTGGCCACCAAGTCCGGCGAGGTGACCAGCACGGAGACCAAGCAGTGGCGGCTGGGGGCGGCCGGCTCGAGCGCCCAGATGGACTTGGTGTCGCGTGCGGTCAGCCGACTCACCGAGAAGCCTGACGGCAGCCAGGTGGAGGACGTGGAGGTTTACAGCAGCCTCATCGCCGGGACCACCTCGGACCTCAACCGGCCGCAAACGCCGGGGCTCGAACAGCAGGTGCGGCGCGAGAAAAAGGTGCAGGCGGACGGACGGATCGTCGAGACCACCTCCACGCGGGCGCGCCAGGTCGCGGAGCCCTCGCGCCTCGGCGGGCTGACGGTCGAGGAGCAGGTGACCACGCCTACCACCGACGGCAAGACCATCCAGAAGACTCTCTACGAGCGCGACACCAACGGCCGGCTGCGCCCAGTGGCGAGCTCGGTGGAGGAGCAGAAGAAGTAGCCCGCGCCGCGCGCCCTCTCCAGCACTTCCGCCAGCCGCCGGGCGTGGTGATCCCAGGTATATCCTTCTAGTATCGTCCGGCGGGCGGCGGCGCCTAAGCGCTCGCGCTGGGCGGGGTCGCCGGCGAGATCCAGCAGCTTTTCGACGAAATCGCCGGGGCGCCGCGGATCGTAGAGGCGTCCGTTGATGCCGTCTTCGATTACCTCGGCGATCTGGCCCAGGCCGGCAGCCAGGACGGCGCGGCCGGCGGCCATGTACTCGAACAGCTTGATCGGCGAGAAGTAGTGGAACTCTTGCGCGGCGTAAGGAGCCAGCAGGACGTCCATGGCCGCGGCGATCCCGGGGATGCGGGCGTGGGGGAGGTAGCCCATCCAGGTGGCGCGGCCGTCGCAGGCGCGCCGGCGGCAGCGTTCGCGCAGGGCTGCGGCGCCCGGCCCGCCGCCTACTAATACGAAGTGCGCGCGGGGGTCGCGGGCGGCGACCGCGGCGATGGCGTGCTCGAGAAGGTCGAGGCCGTGAAAGCGGGCAAAGCTGCCGATGAAGCCGATCAGCGTTTTCCCGGCAAACTGCCCGCGGAGGGCCGTATCGGCCGCCTCCGGGCGGAAGCGCCGCGGGTCGGCCCCGTTGGGTATTACAGCTATACGTTGAGCGGGCACGCCGCGGGCCGTGAAGTGGTCGCGGAGGGCGCTCGAAACCACGAATACGCCGTCGGCGGCGCGCAGCATGCGGCGCTCGATGGCCTCCGAGAGCCGCGGCAGCAGGCGCACTTCAGGGCGATAGCGCCGGATCTCGTCGGGCACCGACGCGTTGACCTCGAGCACCACGGGGATGCCGAGGCGCCGCGCGGCGACGAGGCTCGAGAATCGCAGCGCGTGCAGCGTGAGCACCACGTCGGGCCGGAGCCGCCGCAGCAGGGCCATCTCGCCGCGGATGTCGCGGAGCGAGCGCAGGTGGTTGGCCGTCTCCCAAAGCCACGGGGCCAGCCGCCGGCGCCAGCCCGGCCGTACCAGGCCCGCCGGCTTGCGATGCCGGTCAGCGACCACGACCTGGTGGCCGAGGCGCTCGAGGGCCGCAACCGTCTCGGCGATCTGTGTGGCGGCGCCGGTCGAGGCCTCCAGGTCCCACTCATAGTTAATGTAGGCGATGCGCATCTCAGTCTCCGCGGTACAGCTCGTCGAGGAGCCGCTCGACGCGGTCGAAGCCGTATTGGGCCTGGACGCGGGCGCGGTTCCATTGGCCCATGGCGTGGCGGCGTTCGGGGTCGGCCAGCAACTCGAGCAGCGCCTTGGCCAGACTCGCCGCGTCGCCCGGCGGGATGAAGCGGCAGCCGGCGCCGCCCTCGAACATTTCGGGTAGCGACCCCACGGGCGTCGCAATTACCGGCAAGCCGGCGGCCATGGCCTCCAGAACGACGTTGGGCATACCTTCGGCGCGCGAGGGGAGCAGGAAAACGTCGGCGGTGGCCAGGAGATTTCGTTTCTCGGCAGGGCCGACGGGACCCAGAAAATCGACGGCGCCGTTAAGACCGAGTTCCGCGGCGCGACGCCGCAGCAGCCCGCCATCGCCGCGCCCGCTGGTTTGGTCCGGGCCGGCCAGCAGGAAGCGTACCGGGTGGCCGCGCAGCCGGGCGGCGGCGTCGAGGATCTCCATGTGTCCTTTATGAGTACCTAGCGTGCTGATCGTGAGCACGCGCAGCGGACCTCCGTTGCCTGCGGGCGCCGCCGGAAGCGTCCCCAGCTCGGCGCCGTTGGGCACGACGCAAACCGAGGCGGCCCCGGCGAGCGGCGCGACGACCTGCCGCCAGCGCTCCGACAAAACCAGGATCCCCGACGGGATACGCAGAGCCATCTCGATGAGGCGCCGCCCGAGCGGGCTTTGCCCTTGGTACCAGCTCCCGAACTCCCCACTGTGTATTTGCAGTAGGATACGCCGGCCCAGCGCCCGGCTGATGGCCGCGTAAACGGCGGATTCGAAGAAGTTAGTCCCTGAAGACGACTTGACGTGGACCACGTCGGGCCGGCGCGCGGCGAGGTGCGCGGCAAAACCCAGAAAATCGGCGAGCTGCCGGAGCCCGCCGAGCCCGCGCCGATCCCAGACGCGCATCTCGTGCCGCGCGGCGAGCGCCGAGCGCAAGATCATCGCGACGCCGTTCTCGACGCCTCCGGTGACCACGCCGCGCGGCGCCGGAGCCACCAGCAGCACGCGCCGCCTGGCCCGCGCGGCCAGCAACCTTTCGTAAAGCGCGACGACGGGACGGCACTGCGACTCCCAGGTCCGATGCTCGAGCACCCACTGTCTCGCTTGTCGGCCAAGCCGCGCCAGCTCCTGCGGCGCCGCCATCATGGCTTCGATGCGGCGGGCCAGAGCGGCCGGCGTGAAATCGCTGAACAACGCGCCGGTGACGCCGTCGAGAATCAGCTCCCGGTGGCCGCCGCAGTCGCCGGCCAGCAGCGGCCTGCCGTAGGCCATGATCTCCAGGGGCTTGAGCGGCGTGACCAGGTCGGTCAGGCGGCTGGGACGGCGCGGGCAGACAAGCAGGTCGATACAATCGTAGTAATAGGCTACAGCCTCGCGCGGGACGCGGCCGGCGAAGGAAACCACCAGCCCCAGGTTGAGGCGCTCCACTTGACGCTCGAGCGCCGGACGAGCCGGTCCGTCACCCACGATCCGCAGTCGCAGCTCGGGGTGATGCGGCGCCAGGCGCGAGACCGCGTCGATCAGCAAATCCAGACCTTCGTAGGCCGCCAGCGTGCCGATGTAGCCGGCGACGAACTCGCCCGCAGGCGCGCGCCGAGACGCCGGCCGCTGCGGCGCCGCCGCGCCGTTGCCGGCTATGGTGAGCCGATCGGCCGGGACGCCGCGGCGGAGGTATTCGGCGCGCAGCCCGTCGCAAAGCACGATCACATGCGACGCCAGGCGGCACGCCAGCGCGTCGAGCAGCCGGTAGGCGCCGGTCGTGAGCCGGCCGGCGCCTTCCATGCTCTCCTCGATGAGGGACCGAACTTCGTAGACCACCGGCAGGCCGAGGGAGCGCCCGGCGGCCGCCGCCGCCAGGCCGCAGTAAGACAGACTGTGCGCGTGGATCACCTCGACGCGCTCCCGCCGCGCGACCTCCCGAATCCGCCGCGCGAACGCCGGCAGCGCCGCCGCTTTCCCCGCCCGCTCCCACCACGGCTTGGCCGCCAGGAAGCGGGCCGGGTCGCGCCCGTCATAGCAGCGCCAATAGCTGATACCGTTGCGGCGTTCCAGGCCCTGACTCTGCGCCCGGTCTGCCGGCGGCTGGAACGGAGAGCTCAGCACCACCGGCTCGACGCCCAGCCGCGCCTGCGCTTGGGCCAGGCACTCGAGCCTTACCGCTCCGCCGGTGGTGTCGGGCCAGCAGTTGTGGACCAAATGGAGGATTTTCATGGGAAGCAAAAAGGCAGGAGTCAGAAGTCAGAAGTCAGGAGTCAGAAGTCAGAATGGGTCGCGTGTACCCGTCCAGCAGGCGGCTGACCTCCTCCAGCAAGCTCATCAACGCTTCGGTATTGCCATAGCCGAGATCCTGGGCGAGGATCAAGTAGTAGCGGCTTTCTTCGAGGGATCCCTGGGCCACGTTCATGAAACGAGCCTTATCGGGCCGGCCCCGCTTGCGGAACCCTTCAACGATGTTCGCGGCTAGGGATACGGCAGCTCTTCGCAGCTGTCTGGATAGACCGTAGAGTTCGTGGCCGGGGAACGCTCTCGTGAACCGGTAACTTGCCAGGACGAACTCATGGGCCTTCTGCCAGACCAGCAGATCTCGGAACGTTTTAGCGGGAGAACGTTGCGCCGTCATTCTGACTTCTGACTCCTGACTTCTGACTTCTTCTTTAACCGGTAACTGGCCAGGACGAACTCATGGGCCTTCTGCCGGACCAGCAGATCTCGGAACGTTCTAGCGGGAGAACGTCGCGCTGTCATTCTGACTTCTGACTCCTGACTCCTGACTCCTGATTCCCTGGCGTCGATAGCGGAAGGCGTGCTCGCTGCCGCGAAGGCTCCACTCCGCGGTTTCCTCTCCTCCCGCCGAGACGCGGCGGCACGCGACGGTATCACCACTCCATACCGTTTCCAGGCTTTCCTTTGGCGCGGCTTCGCCTGCGAGCGGGACCAGGAACGTGAACCAGGCAATTGGCAGCCGGCCGTTCCGCTCCACCGAGATTACCGGCGCCGGCTCCCATTGGCCGAAACGACTGGACCAGAGCTCCTCGGTATGGATGCGGAATACCGGCGGCTCGCCGGTGGGAGCGTCGGAGAACAGCAGCAGCAGCTTCGCCCCGGTCCTGGGATCTCGGGCCACGGCGGCTTGGGCGCCCGTCGCCCTCACGTCGACGGCCGGTGGAAAATGAAAATGGAGGACACAACGATGGTGGCCCTCGCCTTCCAGGCGATCGGCCAGGATCCAGGCGGGTTGCGGCGCCGGTGGACGAACGAACAGCACGGCCCGATAATGTGCGACTGGATCGCGCAAGCGGTGATAGCCCTGGTGGCAGGCCAGCGCGTAGTCGTAGTCGGGGCTGGTGCAGAGGTCCAGGACGCGCACGGGCACCGGCTTGAGCCACTTGAATATGTCGAGCGAATCACTCTGGTTGAGGCCGTCGACGAGGACCGTGTTGTGGGCGGCGGTGCCGCGGAACGAATCCCGGATTTTCCCCTGCGCCGTATAGGCTCCCGTGCCGGGGTCGCCCAGGATCCAGCGGCCGCCGAGCTTGACGTTGACGCTGAGCGCGTCGGCGTGGCCGTGCGAAGCGTTGGGCCATAGGCCGAGCGGCCCGACGTCGAACAGCAGGGCCGTTTGGCGTCCCTCGGCTTCGCCCTGGAAGAGACAGTAGCCGCCTTCGGCGAAGATCTTCGAACCCGGCGCGACAATCGAGCGCGAGCCGGGCGGCTCGGAAAGCGCCTCCGGCCCGGCGAGCCAGACGGCGGAGTCGGGGGCCGGCTTCGCGGGCGGATCGAAGTTCTGCAAAACAGCGCCGCTCGTCAGCAAATCCGAAAAATCCCAGCCGGAGAGCTCCGGAAGGGGCATGCCGCGAGCGTCGTCGCTGTCCCCGATGGCTGGAACCTCGCCGCTTTCGCCCGCCAGCGCGGCGACGAAATCGAGCATGGCCCCGACCCGCTGCCCGAAGACGGCCGGCAGCGGGCGGCGCGCGCGGCGCGCCACGGCCATCACTTGCAAGTAAAAGTCGAGCACGAAGCGATGGTAGCCGGTGGATTGCTCGAGGCTCACGCCGTCGGCGGTGATCTGCCGCTGCGCCTCGCGGCCGAGCAGGTAGGCGGCGCGCTCCTGCTGGCCGGCGGCCTCGGGCAGCTCGGGCAGCGCGGCGGCGAGCAGCCACAACGCCGCCGCTTCCCCGATCAAGTGATTGGTGGGGTCCGTGTAGAGGGAGAGGTGATCTTTCAGATACTGGTAATGCTCATGGAGCGAGCCGAGCCAGGCGGCGAGACGCCGGTCTTCGAGACCCGGCCAGCCGAGCAGGAGCGGCAGAGTCCACAACCACGAGATGGCCCGGACGCCCACTTCGAGCGCGCTCGACCAGTTGACTCCCTCCGCGGCCGGGTTGGCCCGCCGCCAGCTCTCGAGGAGGTCGCAAATCCGCCGCGCGTAGCCCGCTTCGCCGGTGAGGACGAAGGCCCGGGCGAACGTAAACAGGAACTGGTGACGGTTGAGCTCCCAAACCCAGCGGCGGTCGTAGCGCGCGGCATCCGGGACCGCCAGCCAGTCGAGCCGTTCCGGATCGAGCTTCACCGCCAATCCGAAGATTTTCCAGTCCTGGAGCCCGAGCCGGGCGGAATCGATCAGCCGAGCCGCCTCGCGAGGCCGCGCGGCGCGCCAGGACTCGGCGATGGCGCGGGCGCGGTCCGGCCCGAACAGGAATTGATTCTCCAGCCGTTCCGCGAGGCTTGCGCGGTCCGGCGGATTCCAGGCCGGCGCGCGGAGCGGGCGGTTGGCGGCGCTGTGATCCCGCAGCCGCGCGGCGATCTCTCGGGGTCCCATCGTCGCCATACGTCTGGCGTACCGCAGCGGAACTTCCACTTCCAGGCGGCAGTGCCACTTCAGAAGGTCGGCAGGGTGGGGCATTGGTATTAGAGCGCTGCGGCGGGCGCCGGCAAACGCTGGAGATAGGCGCGCTGGGCCGCGCCATACAGCAGCGCGGTTGCGAGCGTCACCACCGCCGCGCCGGTCGCGCCGAAACGCGGGATGAATGCCAGATTGAGCAAGACGGTGACCGCCAGCAACGAGGCGTTGATCGCCAGGTCGGCGCGCTGCCGGCCGGCGGCCACCAGTACGCAGGCGTAGTAGCGGTTCCAGGCGTAGGGCAGCGCGGTCCAAATCAGCACGCTCAGCACCGGTGAGGCAGGCTCGAAACCGGGGCCGTACAGCAGCCGCAGCAGAGGACCGGCGGTGGCAGTGACGGCGGCGGCAACCGGCGCGGTCAGCAGAAACAGCCATCGGAGCGGGTCGGTGTCTGGCGCACGCCCGCTGGCGAGCCGAGGGAAGAGCGAGTGGCAGAGGCTCTGCGGCGCCAGGATCGCCAGGTCCAGAATCCGGTAGGCGGCGGAGTAATGGCCGACTTCGGCGAGGCCGCGCAGCCGGGCCAACAGCAGCAGATCGATTCGCCAGTAGAGGGCGGCGCAAACGCCGCTCAGCGCGAACACCGGCGCCGCGCGGGCGAGCCTTCGCGGGACGGCGAAGTCCGCGCGGGCGGTCAACTGCACGCCCAGACCGCGCAGCAGCGCGATCGAGAGCGCGCAGGCGGCGGCTCGGCCGGCCACGGCGGCGGCGAGCACGGCCTCGAGCCCGTAGCCGGCACGCAGCAGCGCCATCCCGCCGGCGACTTTGAATGCGTTCTCCACCACGGCGGACACGGCGATCGGCGCGGTGCGTTCGAGCGCCAGGAACGCCGCTTCGAAACAGGCGAGGCCCGTCGATGGCAGCAGCGCCGCGCTCAGCACCAGGAGCGCGCGGGCCGTTGCGGCGTCGTGGTCGAGGAATGCGCTCATGGCCGCCATGGCGGCAGTCAAAAGGATCGAGGCGGCGCCGCCGATCGCGAGTCCGCTCGACAGCAGCCGGCCGAGCGATGCCGGATCGCGCGCGCCTTCGCGGGTCACCAGCGTCGGCAGGCCCAGAGGACCGAGCAGGCCGAACACGCCGAGATACGCGTACGCCAGGCTGTAGCGGCCCAGTCCCTCGGAGCCCAGCGCGCGCGAAATGGAGGCCACCATGGCCAGCGAGCACAGCGGCGCGCCCAGCCGCAGGGCAGCGAGCACAGCGGCGTTCGCGGTTACGCGGCGGTTCACGGAGTGGAAGCCTCCGGGGTGTGGCCCGGCGCGATCCGGCGGGCGGCGACCGTGAGTCCGCACAGAAACCAGAGCAGGGAATTCGCGGCGGGGCCGAGCGAAACGTCCCAGAGCATCTCGAAGGCCAGAGCCAGCAGGCCGGCGCGCCAGCCGAGCGCGAACGCCCGGGACGACGAGTCGCCCAGGCCTTCCGGCGAGGCCTGGCGAAACGCCACCGCCAGCAGCAGCAGCCAGGCGGCGAGGCCGGGCAGGCCCGTTTCGGCGGCGCGCAAGACGTAGACGTTGTGCACCACCCAGAGCCAGCGGTCCGCGAGCTCCGGGGTTAAGTACTCTTGAAAGGTATAAGGATACGCCCCGGCGCCGATCCCGGTCAGCGGATGCGCCTGGATCACGCGCCAGGCCATCTCGACCAGCACCCAGCGCTCCTCGAGGTCGGCCCGGTGATCGTCGGAAACTCGGGTCAGGATTTTGGGCGCCAGCAGGAGCGATACGGCGAGCAGCGCGGTGAGGAGCCATGCGAGGTTGCCCCATCGCAGCAGGCGGCGGCGCGCGCCGGCGACCAGCAAGTACGCCAGGCCGAGGGCAAAGGCGATCCAGGAGGCGCGGGTGAACGTAAGCGCCAGGGCGGCGCACCCAGCCGCGGCCAGCAGTCCGTTGCGCCGGCGCGCGGCGCCCGGTGGGGCGGCGAGAAACCGGGAAACCGCCAGCAGCAGCAGCGGCAGCAGGAAGGCCGAAAAGGCCGCCGGCCGCGGGCCGGCCGTCCCGCCGTGTCGTTCCAGTACCTGCTGACCCTGGGCGATCCACTCGCCGGCGGCGGTGAAGGTCCCGCCCAGGAGAGTCTGCACAAAGCAGATGCACGATTGCAGAGCAAGGCTTAACAGCAGCACGCTGTGGACGAACTCTAGGTCGCGGCCATCGCGTACGGCGTTGGCGGCGGCCAGAAATACGACGAAATACGCCGCCAGGACCACCAGGTGAGAGAGGCCGACGAGACGCTCCGGGGAGGCCAGGATCGAGGCGGCGGTGGTGAGTCCGACGAGCGCGGCGCAAACCACGATCCCGCCGCCCCATCGAAAAGTCCGCCCGCGTCCGAACGCCAGCGGCCCGAGGGCGGTCAGGGACGCAATCGGAAGCGCGATCGAAGTGGGCCAGGAGGCGCCGACCGAGGACGCCGGCGGCGGCTCGGTAAGATACAGCGCCAACCCGAGTTGCAGACTAAAGACAAACAGAAAAAGCAGCACCCGCCTGGGGTTCGGGGCAGCCAGCACGGCCACCCCGGCCATCGAACCGAGGACGGCCGCCCCCACCCAGCGGTCCGGCATCTCCGCCAGCCGCAGGCAGGCCAACCCGAGGGCGACGCCGGCAGCGGCGCTGAGCCAGACTAGGGGGCTGACCATCAGAATGGGGCGAGTCATGGCGTGGGGCTTAGAAATAGGCGGTCAGGACGTTGCCCCAGGCAGGCCAGTCCGAGGGCGGTGGTGGCCACGGTGTCGAGCCGGCGAGGGGAGCGGGTCGAGTCATGGTGTGGCGTTTAGATAGGCGGCTAGCGCGTCGCCCCGGGCAGACCAGTCCGAGGGCGGTCGTGGTCACGGGTGTCGAGCAGGCGAGCGTCTGGCTATTAGAGCGGGTCGAGTCATGGCGTCGCCCCAGGCGCCAGTCCGAGGGCATCAGTGCGGGACGGGTCATGGCGTCTGGCTCAGGTACGCGGCCAGGACGTGAGCGGCCGCCTCGTTGCCGCGCTCGGTCCAGTGGCCGTCCTGGGGGAAGTAGAGGCCTGGCCCGGCCAACGAGTCGAGCAGGTCGACGGTCTCGATGCCGGCGGCGCGGCACAGCGCGGCGAGGCGGCGATTCGGCATCCGGGGGTCGAGCGGAACCGGAAGCAAGCGCTCGACCTGGGCCCGTTCAGGTATTATTACGAGGATCAGACGGGCGCGCGCGCCGCGGCACAACCGCGCCATGCGGTCCAGCAGCCCGGCGGTGGCCCGCCAGCCGTCTTCGGCGCGGCCTTCGTAGGCGGCGTAGCGCCGTGTCGCCTTCGGATCGGCGTAGCCGCGCCATGCCCGCTGCACCGGCCACGACAGGTGATACAGATTGGAGCGCCGCGCGACCGCCAGGCGCAGATCGAGCGGCAGCAACCCTTCTTCGTCGGGCGCCGCCACCAGCAGTCCATCGCGCAGGGCAACCGGCAACAGCGGCGGCGCGTTGTCGACGATATCGTTTCCGACGAAGAAGCCCAGCTGGACGATGCTGGGCTCGAGCGCCAGACCTTCTCGTTCGAGATAGACCAGCTCCTGGCGGGTCGAGTAGCCTGGCACTCCCGCGTTGATGAGCTCGTAGGCAGGCCCCAGCAGCGCCTCCAGCCGCCGCACCCAGGTGCGCTCCTGCTCGACGCTGTAACCCATGGTGAAGGAATCGCCGAGGACCAGGATGCGGCGTCCGATCAACGGAGGCGGACCGTAATCGCGGTCCTCACGCAACCCCTGGCCATTGAGGCGCACTTCCGTTTGAAACTCGGGGTATCGGAACACGCCGCGAAAATGCGGCCGCATCTGGTACTGACGGCCTGCCGAGGCCACGTAGAAGCCTTCCGGGTGGCGCTCGAGGATCTGCGGGCGGACGGCGCGGACAAGGGCCTCGGCCCCGGCCAGCGCGATGACGAAACTCAAGAGCGCGACGGTGAAAGCAGCGAGCCAGCGCCGGAGGCGGCGGCCAAAGATCCGCCACAGGAATCGCGGGATGCCGAGCAGATAACGCCGCCACTTATGAGGCTGCTGGGCGAGCAGCTGGAGCCACTCGAGACCCACCCGCCGCATCCACGGCGGCGCGCGGCGGAGCTCGCCGGCGAAATGATCGAACAATCCGCCGACGGCGATCGCTACGCGGCACCCGAGGTGATCGAGGTTCCGGTCGAGGAACAGCTCCTGGCGCGGATTGCCCATCGCCACAAGCACCAGCTCGGGCGCCAAGCGGCGGATGTGGTCGACGAGGGCGGCTTCCTCGGCGGGCGCGAAGTAGCCGGCAGCGAACCCGACGACCTCTATCCCCGGGAACCGGCGCGCGATGTAGCGAGCCGCACCCGCAGCCACCCCCTGACGCCCTCCGAGCAAGAACACGCGCAGCGGCGGCGCAAACGGGCCTGCCAGCAGCTCGGGCACCAGGTCGGTTCCGACGAGGTTTTCGGCCAGCGCGACGCCGGCGGCGCGCGCCGCCCAGCGGACGCCGGCGCCGTCGTGGAGCACCATGTCGCCGCGGTTGAGCGCGGCGCGGTAGGCGGGATCTTCGAAAGCGAGGTTGGCGGTGGCGGCGTGCACGAAGTAGACGCTGCGGGGCCGGCGACCGGCGAGCCAGCCGTGGATCGTCTGGAGCGCTTCGCGCCGGGTGCGCGGGCGGAGGGCGACTCCGAGGACGGTGGCTTCGGCGGGCGCAGCCATAGTGGCAAGACCTAACTGGCCCCGGCCCCCGACACGAGCGCCGGAACCGTGCGCAGCAAAATCCGCAAATCGAGCAGCAGGGACCAGTTGTCGATGTAGTCGAGATCCAGCCGCATCCACTCCTCGAACCCGATGCGGTGGCGGCCGCCGGCCTGCCACAGGCAAGTCAGACCGGGCCGGACCGAGAAACGGCGGCGCTGCCAGTCTTGGCTCAACCGCTCCACGTCGCGCAGCGGGAACGGCCGCGGCCCGACCAGCGACATCTCGCCTTGGAGGACGTTGAGGAGCTGCGGCAGCTCGTCCAGGCTCGTGCGGCGCAGCCGGCGGCCGAGGCGCGTGACGCGCGGGTCGTCGCGGATCTTGAAGGCCGCTCCCTGGACTTCGTTGCGGCTCTCGAGATCCAACTGGCGGGCTTCGGCGCCGGCCGCCATGGTGCGGAACTTCAGCATGCGGAAGCGCCGGCCGTTATAGCCGACGCGAAGCTGGCGAAACAGCGCCGGCCCGCGCGAATCGACGCGGATGGCCAGTGCGATCACGGCGAGCAGCGGCGACAGCAGCAGAAGCGCCGCGGCGGACAGCGTCACGTCGACGGCGCGCTTGGCCAGCAGCGAAGCCGGGGAGCCGCGTCCGGTGAACAAGGTCAGCATGCTGAGATCGCCGATCTGCTCGGACTCGACTCGAGCCAGCCGGGCGTCGAAAAGATCGCCCGGCACCCGCACCGCCACGCCATACTGCTCGCACTGGGCGATGATGGCCGCCGTTTCCGAATAGAAACTCTTGATAGGCAGGGCGACGGCGACCTCGTCGATCTGGCCGGCGCGAAGCAGGGCCTCCAGGCGTTCGAGGCCGCCGAGCCAGCCGGCCTCGCCCGGCGGCGGCTGTTCGTCGAGGAACCCGACGATCCGGTAACCCAGCTCCGGACGGGCTTCGAGCTGGCGGGCGAACCGCAGGCCGCGCGGACCGGCGCCGGCGATCAGGATGTGGCGCAGGTTGCGGCCCCGGCGGCGGATCGCCTCCAGCCAGCGGTACAGAGCGGCGCGCGACGCGGCGATCCCGGCCGCCGCCGCCATCCAGAAAACGGCTAGGAACTTCCAGTCGAAGGCTTCCACGCGCAAAGCGGGGCCGAGCAACGCCAGCAGCAACGAGGCCAGCGAGACGGCCGCGCCGATTCGCGCGTAGAGCCGGCGCCCACCCAGGCGCTGCGAGCGGTACAGCCCGCTGTGCGCGAACAGCGCGCGGCAGGCGGCGAAAAACCCGGCCAGAAGCAAGGCGTTGCCGACGCTCACACGGATCGACAGGAACTCCGCGAAAGCCATGGAGCGCGCCATGCCCGACGACACCCATAGCCCGCTCAGGATGGCCGCGGCTACCACCGCGGCGTCAAACGCCATCAGGACTTGCGGGAGAAAGGTTCGGCGCAGTCGATGCATGGGGAGGAACCGTGGTGAGCCGCTCAACGTGATCGGCCGGCAGCTCCACGCTGACCCGGCTATGCAGCATGTCGAGCAGGACCGAGACCCGTTCCGGGGCGTTGAGGTGGTGAGAGAACAGGCCGTCGCAGCCCGCGAACGGCCCGGCGGTGACGCGGACCGGCGCGGTGGGCAGCAGCGCCGGCCGCGCGGGTCGTATCCGGATATAGCCGTCGGCCGTTTCGCGGCGCCGCAGCTCGCGGATGAACTCGTCGTCGAGGTGCGGCACGTGGCTGCCGAATCGCACCAGCTCGCGGGCGCCGCCCAGCTTGTCCAGTTCGTGGCGGCCGGCCAGATTCACGCGAACGAACACGTAGCAGGGAAACAAAGGCTCCACCTGGCGTTTTCCGGCCCCCAGGTATTTGCGAAAGGCCTTGAGCTGAGGAAAGTAGGCTTCGATGCTGCGAACGTCGAGCTGGGCGGCGACTTCCTTTTCTCTGTACGGCTTGGTTCGCAGCACCAGCCAGCGCGGGCGGGAGTTGAGCATGGGGATCACGGATCAAACGGCGGCGCTTTGCGCAGCTGTTGCTGCGGGGGGCGGCGGAGCGGCAAAACCGATGCGGCGCGCGGGCCGCCGCGGCGGGGTCATCAGCTCCCGAATGGCGTCGAAGACCACCTTGAACTTGGTGTCGTATTTCTTCTCCAGCGCGGCCAGCTTTTGGGCCAGGTCTTGGTGCGCCGCCAGCATTTTTCGCTGCCGCACGAAGGCCCGCACGACCTGGATGCTGGCCTGGATCGCCACCGGGCTTCGCAGCACGCTGGCAAGCATCAGGGCTCCGTGTTCGGTGAAGGCATAGGGAAGGGTGGGGGAGAACTTGAGGCGTTGGAGGTGGTCACAGCTTGTGACCACCTCGGTTTTCTCGACGGCGGTCAACTGGAACATGAAGTCATCAGGGAACCGTTCCTGGTTCCGTTTGACCTGCTGATTGAGGTGCTTGGTGGTCACCCCGTAGAGCGCAGCCAGGTCGGTGTCCAGCATGACCTTGTGCCCGCGCAGGAACAGGATGCGTTCGGCGAGGGACTCGATCGTTTCGATATGGTTATCAGTCATAGGGGCCTCCTTTGCTTGCTCCTGAGGTGGTCGCAAATTGCGACCACCTTGCTTGTGGGTTCCTTGGCGGGCCAAACAGGCTCACGCCGGTCCGGGTTCCGCCAAAACCCGTGCAACTTGCTGCAAACAGGGCTCGTAGCGCCTGGCGCGAGCCCGACAATCCCTCACAGCCGGCGGTACACCGGCGCCGGGATCACGAACTTGCGCCGGTTCAGAACCGTCCCCCGGACGTTGGGGTTGGCGCGGCGCAGCCGTGCCAGCGCGTTCTGGATCACCTCGCGCCCGCAGCACCCTGCCTGCACTACTAGTACCAACTCGTCGACCAGCGGGCCGAGAATCAGGAAGTCGGTCGACAGGTTGACCGGCGGCAGGTCGACGACGATGGCTGCGAAGCGGCCCCGCAACTCGGCGAAAAGCTCCCGGAAACCGGCCCAGTCGGGAGACTGCCCGCCGCCGTCGAGACCCGATCCCGCCGGCAGCAGCCAGAGCTGCTCGACGGCAGTCTCGCGCAAGCAGTCGTCCAGGGAGAATCTCTTGTCGTCGAGCAGCTGGCGGAGCCCGGGATCGGGCGGAAGGCCGCAGCGCTCGGACTGGCAGGGCCGGTGCGCGTTGGCTTCGAGCAGCAGAGTGCGCCCCCAGCTGGAACGTGCGAGTTCGGCAGCCAGGTGGAAGGCAACGTAGCTGGTTCCCTCGCCGGCGGTGGCCGAAGCCAGGCCCACCGAACCTCTGGCGTCGGGGCCGCTGCTCAGAAATAGCTGGTGAGCCAGCTGCTGCCACTGGTCGTGGCCGTTAGCTGGGGCGAACGCCGGGCCGAATCGCGAATCCATCGCCGGGGGGAAACCGAACATCGTCTTCTCCCGCGCTGCCCGCTCCAGCATGGTCCGGTGGCGGCTCATGGTTGGATGCCTGCTGATCGCGCCATCGGCGGCGCGGCTTCGGTGCGGACCGGACCGCGATGCAGCCAGTAGAAACGGCCGGCCGCCGCCCCGGCTGCCAGCAGCGCCAGGGCCGCCGCCCACCGCAGCTTCCAGCCGAAGCGCCGTTTGCGGATCCGGGCGGCCCGGGCGGGGTCCAGCGCGGCGGCCGCGGAGCGGATCTCGCGATCGTCGATTCTCCTCCTCGCTGCGGCCCAGGCCGACGAAAGGGCCTCGAAGCAGATGGCGTTGATGATCCGGGGCACGCCCCCGGAGAGCTGGGCCAGCGCCGCCAGGGCGCGGTTCGTGAACAGCCCGCCGGATTTGCAGCCGGCCAGACGCAGCCGATGCTCGACGTAGCGGCGGACTTCGGCAGCGTCCAGCCGGCCGATGCGGGCGGCCAGGGCTACGCGCTGCCGCAGCGGATCCTCCACCGCGCCGCCCAGGCGGCCGAGCAAGACGGGCTGGCCGGCCAGGATGATCTCGAGCAGCTTTTCCTCGGGTGTCTCGAGGGTCGTCAACAAGCGGATTTCCTCCAGCACCGCTGGCGGGATAGCCTGCGCTTCATCGAAGAGCAACAGCAGGCGTTTGCCCTTGCGCCGGCATTCGACCCCGCGTTGGCCGAGCAGCCGGTACGCGGTCCGGGAGTCGGCCGCGGGATCGAGGCCCAGGGCGTCCAGCACGGAAGCCAGCAGTTGCTCGCGTGTTTCCGGCGGCGGGAATACAAATGCGATCTCCGCGCGGTCTTTCCAGATTTCCGCCAGGTGGCGCAGCAGGGTTGTCTTGCCCATACCTGGCCCGGCCACCACCGCCGCCACCCCGCGGCGCTCGAGCAGCCCGTAGTGCAGCGAAGCCAGCGCTTCGGCGTGGTCCGGGCTGAAGTACAGGAACTTCGGCTGCGGGGTGGCGCCGAAGGGTTCCTCGCGAAAACCGAAGTGTTCGAGATACATAACGCGGTCTCCTAGCCCGGCCGGGCCTCGGTCACGCAGGCCAGCACGGGCAGGCGCGAGCAGCTCTCGAGCTGCGCGGGCGAGTGTATGGAGTGGTCGAGGCGCTCGACGACGAGGCCGGCGGCGGCGGCGGCCACCGCAGCGAAAACAAATCCGAAAGCCAGGTAGAACCAGGAGGGACGCCTCTGGATCCGAACCGGCGGCCGCGGGCCTTCGGCCAGCGCCACGTTAAGGACGCGTCTCTGGTCCAGGGCGTCTGCCTCGCTCGCTTCGGCGTACTTCTTCCGATAAAGGGAAAAGTTCTCCTGGGCCGCCTGTACGTCGCGGGCCAGGTCCCGCAGCCGGCCGGCGCCGGCGGCCAGGCGCGCGCTCCCATCCTGAAGCTGGCGGCGGCTGGAGCGCTCCTGCCAGCGAAGCGCTTCGAGGCGGGCGCGCAGGCCGGCCAGCGCGACTTGATGACGGCGCCGCTCTTCCTCGACGGCCGAGCGCAGCGGGTTCGGCGCGGGCGAAGGCGCCGCCGGCGGCGCCTGGGCGGCCAGCGCCTGCCGCGTCTCGTCGAGGCGCCGGTCGAGCGGTTCTATGTCGCGGTGAAATATAGCCTGGGCGCGCCGGCTTTCAAGATCCAGCAACAGGGACCGCAGGCGGTCGAAATGGGGGGAAGCCTCCGTGCGGCCCGCCGCGGGCACGGTTTCTGGAAGCGCCTCGAACTGGCGGCCCAGCTCCGAGGATTTGCTTTCCGCCTCCCCAACCGCCGCTTCCACTTCCAGCCTTTGTTTTTCCTGGTCGAGGAGCTTCTGGCGGGTCTGTTGAATCGCGGCCTCGCCGGCGTCTTGTTTCTCGAAGGCGGCCAGGGCCTGCTCGGCATCGCGCAGTTGCCGCTCGCTAGCCTCGGCCTGCGAGCGGAAGTACTCGAGCGCCGCCGGACGCCGATTCATGCTGAGGTGTTTCTGGAGGTAGATCTCCGGGAGCTTGCTCAACACGCGCGCCACCTCGCCGGGATCGGGCGAGGAGTAACGGGCCAGGATCAGGTTGGTGACGTGGCGTCCGGCGGCGACCGGCTCGATAACCAGATCGCGCGCCAGCCGCTCGGCGGCCGGCGCCGCCAGCCCGGCCTCTTGCGCCAGGCGCTCCAGCACGTCGGAGCTCCTCAGCAGCTCGATCTCGGAGTAGACTTCCTGCGGGTTGACGCTGGTTGTCAGCCCCGGCACGGCGCGGTCCGACGGAGTGACGACGGCGTCGAAGCGGTCCTTCTTAACGATGAACTTGAGGCTGGATGCGAATCGCGCCGGATGGAAGCGCGGGGCGAGCCACGTGAGCCCGATGGCGACCCCGCCCAGGACGGCCACAAAGACAACCAGCATGACCCGCAGCCGGCGAAACAGAACGGCCGCTATGTCGCGCGCCGTGGTGGAAGCGGCCAGCGCGTAGACGGGGGCGGGCGCGGGAACAAGCTCCAGGCTCGGGTTGGCGTGGTCCATGCTGCGCTCCGACGATGTCTGCGGCCGGTGACACTTGCCAGGACTGGCGGCTGCGAGCGCCAGGCGGGCTTGCGGTGCGCCGGCCGCCGTTCATGCTGAACCTAATAACTGGTGACAAGTCGAGAGTATATCCGGTGAATAACTGGTGCAAGATGGATTTAAGCCAACGAATTAAGCGGCAAATGAGTGGCGATACCACCCGTTCCATCCCCGCTCCAGCGCTCCGCCTGGACGGGGATGCGCTCCGGCGGGCGTTCGCGGGGCAGCGGCAGGAGACGGCGCCGGGCGTAGTCGGCGGCGGCGGCGCGATCGCGCGCCCCGATCTTGGCGAATACCCGGCGGACGTGCCAGCGCACCGTTTCGGGGCTGATGAACAGGCGCGAAGAGATTTCGCCGTTGGCGCACCCGGAGGCGATCAGGCCGAGGATCTGGCTCTCGCGGACCGTCAGCCGGCGCCCGTCGTCGCGGTCGGCAAACTGGCGAAGCAGTTGCGTCAAGGTCGCGCGCGGCGCCCAGATTTGGCCGCCGGCGACCGCGTAGATCGCTTGGCGCAGCGTGGCCAGGCTATCGCGGCGGTGCGCGTATCCCATGCAGCCAAGACGCAGGCACCGCAGGGCGCGCTCCGGGTCCGGGGCGGCGCCCAAGACCAAAACCGGCACGGGTCGGCCGAAATCCATTTTCTGGGAAAACGTGGAAAGATCGACGGTCTCCAGCCACCAGTCGCTGACCAGCAAAACCGCAGGCAGGTGCTCGCGGCCCTGCTCCAGTGCCTGCTCGGGCGGGGCGATCGAGGGGAAGGCGGCCAGGCGCGGCTCCTCGCGCAGGCTGGCCGCCAATCCCTCCGATGTCAGCGGATCGGCGTCCGCGACGATGACGTGAATACGCATGGTTTGTGCTCGCCGGACTCGTCATGCAACCTACCAGCCCGACCTCAGGCCAAGTCCGGCGAGGCTTTGTTATATAGTGCGGCGAAGGGCGCATTTCTCTCAAAAATATTTTTATTTGCAAATAATTGTTTCCCCCGGCCGTGAATTGTGATAGCTTCAGAGTACGCCGTTGATGGTTTTCTTCAAGGCGCCCTCGGCTCCCGCCGCTCGGGCCGCAAGCAGTCCAGTTAGAAGACAACAAGGAGGCGGATGAACCGCGGGCGGCAAGCAGGCCTGCTCCTGGCGGCGTGGCTATGCGGAGGCGCGCCGGCGGCGGAATTGAGCCCGGTGGCTTTGCGCGTGCTGGGGCAACCCAAAGCGTTTGCCAACGGGCTGAACCTGGTCGAAGGGCGCGAGCTCGCCGGGCCGCAAGGGGTGGCCGTTGATTTGCGCTCGACCCCGCCGCGGCTCTACGTGGCCGACACGGCCAACAACCGTGTGCTCGGCTGGCGTGACGCGACGCGGGTTGAAAACGGCGGGCGGGCCGACCTCGTCATCGGGCAGACAGACTTCTTCAATACCGCCCCCAACGGTCCGGGGCTGGCGCTGGGCCTGTGGCAGCCGTCCGGGCTCGCGGTCGACGCTGGCGGGAACCTGTGGATCGCCGACACCGCCAACCACCGGGCGCTGCGTTATCCGCAGCCGTTCGTGCACGCCATCCGCGCGCCGGACCTGGTGATTGGACAGCCCAGCCTGGCGACCCGGGAGCGCAACCTCGGACAGCCAACGCCGAGCGAGTTTTCGCTGGCGTCGCCGGCGGCGGTCGCGGTGGGCGCCCGCGGCGAGCTGGCGGTCTCCGACACCGGCAATCATCGCGTCCTGATTTTCTCCGCCGGATCGCTGGCCGCCAATGGGCCGCCGGCGGCCGAGGTGCTGGGACAAGCGAGTTTTTCCGAGGCGGCCGCGGGGATGGGTCCGGGGAGGCTGAACGGCCCGGCGGGCGTGTCGTTCGATGCCGCCGGGCGGTTGTGGATAGCGGATGCCGGCTCGAACCGCGTGCTGCAGTTTCCGGCCTCCATCGCGAGCGGCATGCCGGCGGCGCGGATTCTCGGGGGCAACCCCGACACTGCGCGCGGGCCGCAGACGCTGCTGCGGCCGTCGGCAGCGGTTCTCGCCGGCGAGGACCTGTTCGTCTCCGATGCGGGCAATCACCGGTTGCTGCGATTCGTCGGCCTCAGCCGCCGGAGCGAGTCGACGCCGGCCGCCGACGCCGTATTCGGCCAGCCGAGCTTCGCCGCCTGGGGGCCCAACGGCGGGAGCCGCGCGCTGCCGCTGGCCTCGGCGCAGTCGCTGTGGTCGCCGGCGCAGATCGCCTTCGGGCCGGAGCAGGAGCTGTTCGTCGCCGACGCCGGGAACCATCGCATACTAATGATATCTTCAACGGCGGGACGCTATCTGGCGGCGGCGCGAGTGCTGGGGCAGGACAACTTCGCGCAGCAGGCGCCGAACCTGGTCGAGGGCCGTGAAGTTTCGACGGGGAACCTGCTGCGCGTCCCGGGCGGGACGGCGCTCGCCTCGGGCGGGCTGGCCGTGGATTCGAGCGCCTCGCCGCCGCATGTCTACGTGGCCGATACCGCCAACCATCGCGTGCTCGGCTGGCGCGACGTCCGCTCGCTGCGGGAAGGGCAGCGCGCCGACCTGGTGATCGGCCAGCCGGATCTGGCCACGGCGGTCGCGAACTTCGGATCTCCAGCGCTCGATTACCGGCCGGCGGGCGCGGCCAACCTGGACCGGCCCTCGGGGCTGGCGGTGGACGCGGCCGGGAATCTCTATGTCTCAGACACCGGCAACAACCGCCTGCTGCGCTTCCCGCGGCCCTTCGAGCAGCCCGCCGAGATTCGTGCGGACCTGGTGATCGGCCAGGCGGCGCTGGCGGGCAACACCGTCGAGGGGCTGAGCGCGCACCTGTTGCGGCAGCCGACCGGCATCGCCGTCCACCGCGAGCGGGGCGATTTGCTGGTGGCCGACACCTTCAACAACCGCGTCCTGTTTTTCCCGGCGCCGCTCTCGACGGGGATGGGGGCCGCGCGCGTCTTCGGGCAGAGCAGCTTCAGCGAAGGCGCTCGCGGCCTCTCGAGCGCGGCACTCAACCTCCCGACCGGGGTCGCTTTCGACGCCGGCGACAACATCTACGTCGCCGACACGGGCAATAGCCGGATCCTGGTGTGCGGGCCTCTGCGGGATTTGCCGGCGACCGGCGCGGCGGCTCTGGCGAGCGGCGCGGCGCCAATCGGACAGCCGGATTTCTCGACCGCCCTCGGAGGCACGGCCAGCAACCGGTTGCGGAACCCGACGGCGATCGCCCTGGACGCCGCCAGCGGCGACCTCTGGGTGGCCGACACGGGCAACCATCGCGTGCTGCGTTTTCCGCCCCTGGCCGCGCTGGCGACCAACGGGGGCGCCGCCTACGCCGCGGGCGGCCTCTTCGGGCAGGGGAGTTTCACCGGGCGCACCGCCAACCTGGGAGCGCCGGCCAACGGGCAAACCTCGGCGGCGGGCCTGAACCTCCCCAACGCCGTGGCGCTCGACGGGGCGGGCAACCTGCTGGTGGGCGACGGCAACGCCCGGGTCGCTCTGTATTATCCACAGGCAGTGACGGTGAGCGCCGCCACGCACCTGGCCGGCGCGCCGCTGGCCCCCGGCATGCTGGCGTCGCTGTTTGGGTCCGACCTGGCCGAGCGGGCGGGGCAGGGCGGCCTGCCGCTGCCGCTGGAGCTTGCTGATACCGGGGTTTGGGTGAACGACCAGCCGGCCCCGCTGCTTTACGTGTCGCCCGCACAGATCAACTATCAAACTCCGTCGGCTCTGGAACCGGGCGCCGTGGCGCGGGTGGAAGTGCGGAGGGTCTCCTCGGGCCGGGCGGTGGCCGGCGGGACGTTCCTGGTGGCGCCGGCGGCCGCGGGGATTTTCGGGGTCCTCAACGAAGACGGCGCGCTGAACTCGCTGTCGAGCGCGGCGCCGCGCGGCTCGGTGGTGCAAATCTTCGCGACCGGACAGGGCGCCGTGCGCGACGCGCCGCCCGACGGGCATGCCGCCGGGTCCTCGCCGCTGGCCGAAACGCCGTCGCGGCCTTTGGTGACGATCGGAACTTCGAGCGAGCGCGACGTGGCGCCCGAATTCAGCGGGCTCGCGCCGGGGCTCGTCGGCGTCTGGCAGATCAACGCGCGGGTGCCGCCGTCGACCGTGCCTGGACCGCGGGTTCCGATCGTCGTGCGCTACGGGGGATCGGCGAGCAACGTGGTCTACATCGCAGTGAGGTGAAGGGATGATCGCGATGCTGACGCTGGCGCTTTTGGCGGCCGAGCCGGCTGCGCCGAAGGCGGGGCCGCCCGCCTACCTCATCGGCGTCGAGGACGTGCTGGCGGTACACGTGTTCCGCCAGCCGGAGCTGTCGCGGCGCGCGCCGGTGCGTCCCGACGGCATGATCTCGCTGCCGTTGCTCGGGGACGCCCGTGCGGCCGGGCTGAGCCCCAACCAGCTCGCCGCGGAGATCGCCGAGGCGCTCAAGAAACACATGACCGAGGCGGACGTGACGGTGATCGTCGAGCAGCCCAATAGCCGGAAGTTCTACGTGATGGGGGAAGTGGCGCGGGCGGGGAGCTTTCCGCTGCTGGCGCCGGTCACGGTGCTGCAGGCGCTAAGCGCGGCCGGGGGCTTCCGGGAATTTGCCGACACCAAGCGCGTCCAGGTGCTGCGCGGCTCGGGGCCCGGCCAGAAGCGCTTCCTGTTCAATTACGACGCGGTCGTGCGCGGGCGCCACGCGGAGCAAAACATCCTGCTCGAGGCCGGCGACACGGTCGTGGTTCAATGAGGCCGGCGATACTGCTCGCCGTGGCGGCGGTCGTCGCGGCGCAAGGACCGACAGCGCCGTCGGTGCTGAGCCGTGGTTTGCTGCCGGCGGCGCGCCCGGCGCCGGAGCGGGCGATGTTCCGGCCGCGCGCCGGTATTGTGTCTGGATACGACACTAGCCCGCTGACGGCGGCGTCCGCGCGCGGCGAGGGGCCGTTTGAGGAGCTCGATGCCGGCCTCGCGGCGCGCCGCTCCGGAGAGCGCGCCTCGCTGCGGCTCGATTACCGCGCCGGGTTTCGCCACTATCCGGGCAACCGCCGGCTCGACCGCTCGAATCACGCCCTGAACCTGGACGCCCGCTTCCGGCTAGGGCGGCGCGTGACGCTGCTGTTCCGGGACGTGGGCACCAGCTCCGCATTTGGCGGGCCGAATCCGGCGCCGGCGGGCGACCTGAGCGCGGGGTTTTTTCTGGACGGCGGGCCGGAGGTGCTCCATTCGCGGACCCTGGCCAACACGGCCCTGGCGGACGTCGTGGTGGCGCTGTCGGCGCGGACGTCGCTCGGGATCGGCGGGGATGGGTTTATCGTCGAGCGGCAGCACCGCGGGCTTACCGACGTGGCCGGTTGGCGGGCGCGCGCCGACGTCGCCCATCGCTATGCGCGGCGCCGGACGCTGACCTTCTCCTATGCGTTCACGCATTTCGACCACACGCGGGCGTTTGGCGGCGCCGATTACGCTGTGTACGCGGCTGGGCACTCCTGGCGGATCGCGAAGCGCACGGAGCTGGACTTGCTCGCCGGCGCGGGACGCCTGCGCAGCGCGGGCGCGCGAGCCGTCGAGCTCGACGCCGAGATCGCGCGGCTGCTGGGAGTGGCGCGGGGCGCGGAGATCTACCGGCTCGATACCTGGGCGCCGCACGCACTGGCGGCCTGGACGCAGGGGATCGGGCGCGGCGCTGTTCGCGTCGAGTTCGCGCGTACGGTCACCGACGGCGGGGGCCTGAGCGGGCTGGCGCGGCAGAACCTGCTCGCGGCGACAGCCGGCGGGCCGCTCGGCCGCGCCTGGCGCCTGGTCGCGCAGGCCAACGCGCGGACGTTTCGGTCGCTCGATACGATTCTTTACGACTCGATCACCGCCGCCGGCGGCGCCACCCTCGCGCGGCGCCTCGGCTCGCGGGCCGAGCTCGTCTGGCGGTATCAGTATTCCTTCTACCATTTCGACCGCGGGCCGCTCAGCAGCTTCCACCGCCACCAGGCGTCGACGGGGCTGGCGTATCACTTCGGCGACCGGCCGGAGTGAGGTTTCCCTCCTTCTGTTATCCTGGCGGTGGCCCGCCGCATGACGCTCGCCCGAGGAAACACCCGGGTCATCTTGTTGCTTTTGCTGGCCGCCGTCGCCGTCCGCGCCGCTTTTGTCATCGCCAATTACCGCGGGGTCGCGGTGACGCTGCACTCCGACTCCGGCAGTTACTTGCAGGAGGCCGAACGGTTCTGGAAGACCGGCGGGATGGATCTCTGCTTTCGTCTGCCGGGCTATCCGTTGTTTCTAGCCCTGTCCGGGTTGAACCTGCGGTTCTGCCTCTTGCTGCAGGGTCTTCTCGGAATCCTGACGTGCGCGCTGGCGTACTGGGGAACCCGGGAGCGGTTCGGATCCCGGCCGGCGGCGCTCGCCCTGCTGTTCGTCGCCTTCGATATGACCAGTATCATCTACGGGAACTTCATCGTCTCGGAGGCGTTGTTCACGCCGCTGCTGACCGCGGCGCTGTTTCTGCTGCTGCGGCCCGGGTCGCTTGTGTCGATCATCGGTTCGGCTGTTTTGCTCGGGGCGGCGGTGTACGTGCGACCGGCGGCGGCCGGGCTCGGCGTCCTCTGGCCGCTGCTGCTGCGCTTCGTGTTCCAGGACGGGCGCGGCGCGCTCCTCTCATTCGGAGTGACCGCGGCGCTCGTCCTGCCGTGGTTGTTTCGGCAGCAAGCCCGCTGCGGCGAGTTCGCCCTGAGCCGGGAGCAGTCCTACCACTTTCTGGTGTGGAACGCCGGCTACGTCCAGGCCGACGCCGAGGGGGCGCGGCTCGAGGCTGTCCAGGAGCGGCTGACGGCCGGCGTTCAGCGTGCGGATTACAACCGGCGCGCCCTGGAGATCATCGCCGCGCACCCCTTTCGTTTCGCCTGGCTGTGGGCGAAGTCGGCGGCCATCAACCTGCTTTCCCCGGCGCACCAGGCGTTTCGGTACATGTTCCCGCGCGCCGGACCGTGGCTGAGCGCGGCCGAAGCGGCCCTGGCCTGCCTCTTCTGGCTATGGCTGTGCTTCGTCCCGGTATCACTCCGACATAAAACCTGCCTGGCGGCCGCGGTGACCGCGGCTTACTTCCTCGTCGTTTCCGGCCCGGCCTACCACTCCCGATTCCGCGTTCCCGTGGTGCCGGCGCTGGCCTTCTGCGCGGCTGCCGGCTTGCAGAATCGGCTAGACTTGGAGAGGAAGCGCCAGGCCCGGGTGGTGGAACGGCAGACACAAGGGACTTAAAATCCCTTGGGACCGCAAGGTCCGTGCGGGTTCGAATCCCGCCCTGGGCACCAGTAATACCGCCGCGGGCGGCCCGTGCTATAATGCCAGGGGATTCATGCCCAGACGGACCTCCAACGGGCGGCTCCAAGAGGCCTTCGAGCGGCGGGTGAACGCCCAGGCTCAGCTCGTCGCCCAACAGGCGCGATCCGACGAGCGCGTCGCCCGGATGGACGAACGCTTCGCCAAGATGGACGAACGCTTCGCTCGCAACGACGAGAAGTTCGCTCGCAACGCCGAACAGTTCCTGCGCAACGACGAGAGGTTCGCCAGCATGGAAGCGTTGTTTGCGGAGATTAAGGCGATTCTCTTGCGCCACGAACAGATCCTGGCCTCACTGCCGGACGCCATATGCCAGAAGCTCGGCTTCCAGTCGCGCTGAACGAGCGTGCGCGAGCCGAAAGCCAGCCGGCCGCACCTGCCCGGCTACGGGATCCTTGACGAAGGTAGCCTCCCCTTAAGTAAACTTCGCCCTTGACTTTGAAGGGAACGAGTGGTTTATTAGGTGCGACGAAGGAGGGGTGAGAAATGCGTACCCCAAGTGTTCCCCAGGGATCATCAGTCGATGGAAACAGCGTCTGGCGCGGCATTCCGCGGGCTGCTTGTCTGTTAGCCGGGATCGGCGCTTGGGCTCTGGCTGTCTACGGGCAAACCTACCAGGGCGGATTGCGGGGCGCCGTGCGCGATGCCGCCGGCGGTCTGATCGCCGGCGTCGAGCTCACGCTGACCAACGAAGAGACCAACACGTCGCGGGTGACGGTCAGCAATGATGTCGGCGAGTATGCCTTCAGCAACGTCTTTCCCGGCACCTACACGCTGGCGGCGACGCGGCCCGGGTTCAAGAGGTCGGAGAACAGAGGAATCCGCATCGGCACGCAGGCCTTCCTCACGCTCGACCTGACGCTGGATGTCGGGCAGGTCACCGAACAGGTGCTCGTGACCAGTGAGGCGCCGCTGCTCGAGAGTTCCAATGCCTCGGTCGGCTCGACGCTGGAGAAGAAAGTTCTCGAGGCGCTGCCGACCCCGGCGCGCAACGTGTTCTTCCTCTCGGTGATCACTCCGAACGTCGTCCCGTCTGGCGACCCGCAGTTCGTGCGCCAGCAGGACCAGACCAACTCCTCGCTGCTGTCGCTCGGCGGCGGCCCGCGGCGCGCCAACAACTACACCGTCGACGGCGTCTCCATTACCGACATGCGCAACCGCGCCGTCTTCATCCCCAGTATCGAGTCGGTCGAGGAAGTCAAGGTCCAGGTCAGCACCTACGACGCCGAGATGGGCCGCACCGGCGGCGGCGTCTTCAACACCACCGGCAAGTCGGGCAGCAACGAGTGGCACGGCAGCGGGCTGTTTCAGAACCGGCCGCCGGCCGCTTCCAACAACTTCTACTTCGCCGCCCTAAACCGCCTTCCCAAGCCCGACAACTTCTACTACCTGTACGGCGGCTCGCTGGGCGGACCGATCGCCAAAAACCGGACCTTCTTCTGGGCCACCACGGAGGGCTACAAGACGAAAACGTCCCGCAACGCCGTGCTGATTCTTCCGACCGACCGGGAGCTGGGCGGCGACTTCAGTCAGACCTTCGACACCCAGCGGCGCCTCGTGGTCATCTATGACCCCCTCACCACACGGCCCGATCCCGCGCGGGAGGGCCGCTTCCTCCGCACTGCCTACGACAACAATGCTATTCCGTCGCGGTCCCTCAATCCGGTCGCCAACGCCGTGCGCCAGTACTGGCCCAAGCCCGACTCCGGCAACACTTCCACGCGCACCGCTGAGCTCAAGGACCTCGCCACCCAGGCGACGGGCAAGGTCGACCACCGCTTCTCGGAGAAGTTTTCCACTTCTGGCTGGTATGCGTGGTACGACTCCGATGAGCCCGAATCGCGCTTCTACGGCAAGAACCTCGGCGACAACCCCGCCGACCCCGCCGAGGGCGCGCTGTTCCGCACCGTGCACATGGTGGCCATCAACAACACCTTGGTGACCAGCCCCAACACGGTGTTTGCGCTCCGCTACGGCTATACCGAGTTCAAAGACGACGACGTACCCAACGCCTTTGATCCTGCCACGCTCGGCTTCTCGCAGACTTTTCTCAGCGCCATCACCTACAAGAAGTTTCCCGTCTTCGCCATCGGAGAATTCGGCAGCGCGAATTTCCCCACGTTCGGCGACCGCACGCCGCAGGACACCAAGTATTACTCCCACGGCGTCAACGCCAGCATGTCCAAGCTGATCGGCCGCCATACCTTCAAGGCGGGCGGCGACTGGCGCGTCATCGGGATGAAGCTGTTCGCCCGCGGCCAGCCTAGCGGCAGCTTCACCTTCACTAAAGACTTTACGCAGGGACCCGATCCGCTGGTGGGGTCGACCAATGCCGGCAGCGCCCTGGCCAGTTTCCTGCTGGGCTACCCCGTCGGCGGCAGCATCACGGTCGGCACGCCCAACAACTTCTACATCAACTATTTCGGCGGCTACATTCACGACGACCTCCGCGTGAGCCCCAACCTGACGCTGAACTTGGGCCTGCGGTACGAGTTCGAGCAGGGCCTCAAGGAGCGTGACAACCGGATCACGGTGGGCTTCGACCGCGAGCGAAACTTTCCCGTGCAGGTGTCGGGGCTGCCTCTGAAAGGGGGCCTGATGTACGCCGGCGTCGACGGCTACCCGACCAACCAGAGCGACCCCTCGACCACCAAGTTCGCCCCGCGCGTGGGCTTCGCCTGGAAGCTCAACCCGAGGAGCGTGTTGCGCGGCGGCTACGGCATCTTTTATTCGCCGAACCAGTACGCCTTCCCCAACGAAAACCGGCTCGGCACGCGGGGCTTTACGGCCGTGACCAGCTACTTCGCGAGCGCCGACGGCGGACTGACCCCCTGCGCCGCCTGCACGCTCACCAACCCGTTCCCCGCCGGCGCCGAGAAACCGGTGGGGAGCGCGCAAGGGTTGCTGGTAGGCGCCGGCGGCGACCTCCAGTTTATCGACCAGTTCCGCAAGTCCGCCTACGTACACCAGTATTCGGTCGAGTGGCAGCGCGAGCTGCCGGCTCATACCGTGGCCTCGGTCGGCTACGTCGGAAGCCGCTCGCAGAACCTTTCGGTGGGCGGCACCAATTCGAACACCGTCAACATCAACCAGCTCGACACCGGGCGCTTCTCGCTCGGCTCGGGCCTGCTCACTACGGTCGAAAACCCCATGTTCGGCAACGCCGTGTTTGGCGCCTTGGGCCGCCAGCGCACCGTGGCGCGCGGCCAGTTGCTGCGCCCCTACCCGCAGTTCCTGAACGTTCTCGCCCACCAGGTCAGCGCCGGCTTCGCCCGCTACAACTCCCTGGTGCTCAAGTTCGAGAGACGCTACAGCCGCGGCTGGGGCGCTAACATCAACTATACCTACAGCGTCAACAAGGACAACTTGTTCGGCGAGACCAACTACTTCGCGAGGAACACCACTGCGGCGCTCAACAACCGCGACCTGGGCGCCGAGTACGCCCAGGCGATCCTGGACACGCCGCATCGGCTCAACATCAGCGGCGTCTACGAGCTGCCCTTCGGGAAGAACAAGCGGTGGGTTTCCAGGGGCGGGGTCGCCGACGTCTTGGTCGGCGGCTGGTCGGTAGCAGCCATTGGCAGCTACCAGAGCGGGTTCCCCTCGGCCATCGTACAGAACAACAACAATTCGAGGCTCTTCGGCAGTTCCCAGCGGCCCAACCTGGTCCCCGGCGCCGATCCCAAGACCTCCGGCGGCACCACCAGCCGGCTCCGCGGATGGTTCAACCCGGCCGCCTGGACGGAGGCGCCGCCGTTCACCTTCGGCAACGCGCCCCGCACCGATACCCGAGTCCGCTCGCCCTTCAAGAAGAACTGGGACATCGCCTTCCAGAAGAACCAGCGGCTCACCGAAAGGTTCAACCTGCAGCTCCGCGCGGAACTGATCAACGCCTTCAACGATCCCAATCTCCTCGGCCCGGTCGTGCTGTTCGGCCGCGCCGATTTCGGCACCGTCAACCAAGTCGGCGGCTTCCCGCGCCTGCTGCAGGTCATGGCCAGGGTCCACTTTTAGCGAGCCGCCCCGGATACGGGGAGCGGTTGACGTCACAGCCTGCCTGCCTGAAAACCGAAATGCCCCTTAACGGTTACGGCTCCGGCTGGCGTAGGGCGCTTTGGAGAAGCGACAGTAGGCATGATACCCTTGCACTTGGCCGCCTAGCCCTACGGTGGCGAACGCGGGAACCCTGACTTCGCTGGCGGCCTGCCTTCTTCTTCAGGGAGATCGTTACAGGGAACGATCAAATGACAGAAGGGCCCGCCCCAAGAAACACGGCCGCCTGACATCTCCACAGCCACAATCGAGAGGCCTGACCAAGCGCGGCACTCGTAGGCGGTTTGTCCGCAGTTGGACGGAAGGTTTTTGCTGCGACAACTTTTCTGATCTAACTCTTCCGCAGCCGAGGTTCTTCGACACCGAAAAGCAAGCCCGGCGCTGGCCTCACACCTTCCAGCGGCTGATCTCCCGAAAAGAGATGAGGCAGGAGAAAAGATCGCACTAATCGGCTAGACTTGGAGAGGAAGCGCCAGGCCCGGGTGGTGGAATGGCAGACACAAGGGACTTAAAATCCCTTGGACCGCAAGGTCCGTGCGGGTTCGAATCCCGCCCTGGGCACCAGTAATACCGCCGCGGGCGGCCCGTGCTATAATGCCAGGGGATTCATGCCCAGACGGACCTCCAACGGGCGGCTCCAAGAGGCCTTCGAGCGGCGGGTGAACGCCCAGGCTCAGCTCGTCGCCCAACAGGCGCGATCCGACGAGCGCGTCGCCCGGATGGACGAACGCTTCGCCAAGATGGACGAACGCTTCGCTCGCAACGACGAGAAGTTCGCTCGCAACGCCGAACAGTTCCTGCGCAACGACGAGAGGTTCGCCAGCATGGAAGCGTTGTTTGCGGAGATTAAGGCGATTCTCTTGCGCCACGAACAGATCCTGGCCTCACTGCCGGACGCCATATGCCAGAAGCTCGGCTTCCAGTCGCGCTGAACGAGCGTGCGCGAGCCGAAAGCCAGCCGGCCGCACCTGCCCGGCTACGGGATCCTCGACGCCGCGAGCGGCCGCGGGCTGCTGCGGTGGAGCTGGGCGACGAAGCGTCTCGAGAAATCGCACAACTACTTTGTGGCCACCACGCGGCCGGATGGGCGGCCGCACCTGATGGCGGTCTGGGGGGTGTGGGCGGGCGGCGCGTTCTACTTCTCGACGGGCGCCAAGTCGGTCAAGGCGCGGAACCTGGCGGCGAATCCGCGCTGCGTCGTATCGACCGAGCGCGCCGACGAGGCGGTCATTGTGGAGGGGATCGTCCGGAGGGTCCGCGGCTTCCGCCCGCGCGCTCCCTACGCGGCCGCCTACAAGAAGAAATACCGGTGGGCGCTCGATCCCGGGCTCGGGCCGATCTTCGCGGTGCGGCCGCGCCTGGCGTTCGGCTTCATCGAGAAAGCGAATCTGTTCACCGCCACGGCGACCCGCTGGGTGTTCGAGGACTGACGGCGGAAGCTACGGCTCGACGCGGAGCAACACAGTATTGCTAGGATGCTCGGCGGGCGCCTCGTGGTCGATCACCGCCAGAGCCAGAGAGCCGGCCGTCAGCAGCCGCGCCGGGATCGTGACGCGAAGGTTCTGTAACTCGCCGGCGGACAGCGCCGCGGGCAGGGTCTCGCGCCCGATCGCCACCCCGCTCGAAGAGGCCAGGTTGATTCCGCGCAGCACAACTTCGGCGTCCGAGCCGGCGCGCACCGAGGCCGGAGAGACATCGAGCAAGCTCGCGCCGCCGGCGGTGGTGCGATTCGAGGCCGCCCCCTGCACCTCCACGACGACTTCCGGGAAGCGCCGGGCGAGCGCCGCGGGCGCGGTGGCCACCACGACGTGGAGGCCGGCAAAGCCGGGCGAGGCCCCGGCGAACAGCAGGGACGCCTCTTGGCCGTCGAGCAAAAGCCGGACGACGCTCGTCGCGCGCGAAAGCGGCTCGCTGCTGGGGGCGGGCGCGCCGTCAGCGACCGGCGGATCGAGCGGGCCGATCCCGGTGAGATACACCGAGAACGCGTCGCCGGCCCCGAGGGGCGCGGCGCGGCTCACGACCGAGCCATCCACGTGCGTCATGGCGGCGGCGCCGCGTCCGGCGCCGAGCAGCGTGAAGACGCCGGGGGCCTGGCGGGCCACCGGCACCCGCACGGCCGGCGTCACCAGGCGGTCGTTGTAGACGGTCAGCGTGGTCGAGGCGCCGGTGAAGGCGGCCAAGGCGCCCGGCGCAACGAGGTTTATCTGTCCAGGAGAGACATAGAGGAGGCGAGCGGCGAGGCCGCCGATCAGCGCGCGGCAGCCGGCGATCTCCCCCGGCAGCGGGAAGCTCGCGGCGGACGCGGTCGTCGCGCAGAGGTTCGAGCCGAAGATGCTGAGGATCTCGCCGGCCGCGATGGGCTGGCCCGGCGCGAATGTGGCCGCGTTGACGACGCCGCCGTCGCTCACCGCGACCGAGGGCGTAACGGAAAAGCTCACGGCGAGGGTTTGCAAGCTGTTGGACGCGGCAGCGCTAAAGGTCACCGCGCCGTTGTAATTGCCGGCCGGCAGGCTGCCCGAAGAGGCGCAGAGACTGCTGGAGGCCGGCGAGCGCCCCGAGGACGGAAATACGGCCAGCCACGAGGCGTTTGACGCCGCCGTCCAATCGAGCGGCAAGCCGCCGGAAGCGGTGACCGCGATCGAGGCGCAGGCGGGCACGTTGCTGGCGGCGCGGCCGCTCAGGAAAAGCGTGGCGGGCTCCAGGACCAGCCGCGGCTGGGCCGCCACCTCGAGCTGCACGCTGAGCGTGCGGCTCAAGCCTCCTCCTGATACCGTAACGGCGCCCCGATAGGTGTCCGGAGCCAGCCCGGTGGTCGAAACCGAGATGCTCAGGGCTCCCGGAACCGTGCCGCTGGCCGGCGAAATGCGGAGCCAGCCGCTGCCATTCGAGGTGGACGCCGCGGCGGTCCAGGCGAGACCCGTCGAGCCGCTCAGCGTGGCGGGCTGGGCCACCGGCGCGACTCCTCCCACCACCGCTGAGAACGCCACCGAACCCGGCGCCAGCTCCAGCGTCGTCACCGACGGCGATTGCAGGTTGAGAGAGACGGCCACGTCGGAGGAAGTTCCCTGCGAGCTGACCGTGACCCGGGCGGTGTAAAAGCCCGCGGCGAGGCCGGCCGTGCTGACCGTGACCGAGAGCAGTGCCGGCGCCGTACCGGCGGCCGGCGAAACGCCGAGCCAGGCGCCGCCGCTCGCCGCCGCGGTCCACGGCGTGCCGGTCGTTCCGGAAATGGCGATGCTTTGCGACGGCGGCGGCGCTCCTCCGGCCACGGCGCTGAAGGAAAGCACCGATGGCGAGGCGGCCACGCCGCCGCCCGAGCCTCCTCCCCCGCCTCCGCCGGAGCCGGCCGGATATAGATACCGGACTCCTTCCACCTCCGGGCTCAGCAGGCTGCGCGACTGCACGCCGCGGCCGATGGTGGACTGCATCACCGTGCGGCTGGCGGTGCAGTTGTCGTTGTGATCCAGGCCCAGGCCGTGTCCCATCTCGTGCAACACGACGGACTCGAAATCGTAGTCGCCCGCGCCGAAGCTGAACGTCGGATTGACGAAGATGTCGGCGTCGACGATCTGACCGCTGGAAGCGACGGCGCTGAGAACGGTAACGGCGAGCACGCCGGCGGGAAACGATGTGCCGCCGCGCGAAACCGTCATGGCGCCATCCCGCGAGGAGGCGCTGGTGGAGGCGTAGCCGGCGAAGGCGTAGCGCCAGCGAGAGCCGCTGACGCCGCTCCAAGCGGACATGGCGGATCGCAGGGCGGCGTCAAAATCGTTGCCTTGATACTCAAAGGCATCCAAGGACACGTCGAACTTGGCGTCGGCCTTGCCGCGTACTTCCACGGCGTTGTCGAGCGTGAGTACGGAGAAGCCCCCGGACTTGCACAACGACTGCGGCGCCGGCGTCGCCACATCGGCGGCGCGCGCCCACACGGCCAGGCCCAGAAACAGAATCGGGATCATCGATCCGCGGATGCGCGGCAATCCTCGCCTTAACATATCGGCTGAATGAGCGGGCGCCCGCCGTCCACTACCATGATAAGATCGCAGTAGATCTCTGGAGGCCTGAGTTCCTCATGAAAAAACGCACTATGACTCTGGTCGTATTACTGGCGGCGACGGCGCTGGCTACGACGGTCGCGCAGATGAGCTTCAAGGACCTAAGCACGCAGGCGCGTCGCGTCGTGGTGGGCACCATCGAGAGGATCGCCGCGTTCCAGGATTCCGGGGGGCGCGTCTTCAGCCGCGTCGAGATTACACCGCTGCGCTCCCTGGACGGCGAGGCGCCGCGCGGGCCCATCACCTTCGAGATGTTCGGTGGAACGATCGGGGATCTCCGGCAGTCGATCGCAGGCTTTCCGGTCCTGAAGGAGGGCGACCGCGTGGCGCTGTTTCTGGCCGCCGACACCACCAGCATGGGAGGACCCACGGTCGGCGCGTTTCAGGGCGTCTTCTTCATCGACGCCGACAACACCGTCCGCAACTACCAGCGGCAGCCGCTGACGGAGCTGCGCGGCGACCAGCTGATCGTCGGCGAAACCGGCGGCGCGCGCCGCCGCGTGACCCTGGACGAGTTTGTGAGCCGCATCTCCGCCTTGCGGGGCGCGGCGAGCGGCCCCGCCCGCCGCTAGCAACCGGTTATTTCGCCTCGCGAATCGCGCGCGACAGATCGGCGCTCAGAAGCGACGGGCACCAGTGCTTCTCGATGTGCTCGACCACCAGCGCCGTGCCCTGATCGTGGCCCACGTGCGGCGCATCCTGCGGATCATACATAGCATCCGTCAGATCGCGCACCAGGGCGCAGCGGATCCCCCACTTGGTCATCTGGCGGATGGCGAAGGAACGCGTCAGCACGCACATGTTGGTGTGCACGCCCATCACCAGGAGGTTCCGGATGCCGCGCTGCCGCAGCAGGCTGTAGATCTCCGCGCCGCGGTCGGAGACGACGTCGCTTCCCGCGATGCGGAGGAGCGCGTGCTGCCGGCTCCAGGCCTTGTAGGTCTTGTCGCCGGGCGTGTCGCAGCCGCCGTCGGAAGCGTCGACCGGCAGCGGCGGCTCGGTGAGCGGCAGCGCGGCGGGCGGCTCGATCCGGGGCAGCTCCAGAATCAGCCGGCGGTGCGGCGAGTCCTTGTAGAAGTCCATCACGTCGGAGGGCGCGTGGATGATCTGGATGCCGCGGTCGCGCGCCTGGTCGACGAGCGGCGCCATCTTCCGCGCTATCACATCGACGCGTTGCGCCGCGCCCTTGCACCAGTGGTTGTCCCACATGTCGCAGATCAGGATGGCGGTCTCCCGGACCGGAAGCGTCTGTCGAAAGTGGACCTCTTGCCACGCCCCGCTGCCCTTGAAGGCCTCCACGCGGCTCCGCAGATTCAAATGGAGCGCGAGGCTTCGCGTTTCGTTGGGCGCGGCGGCCAGCAGGATCAGGGCGGGAACGAGCAGGCGCATGGCGGACCTCCCTTACAACCGGTCTACTACCTCCGACATCTTGGTAATCCCCGCCAGGTAGGACTCGAACCAGTCGAGGACCTCGCGGTCGGCCAGCCGGCGGCCCCCCTGGCGGACTTCAAGTAGCGGTACGAACGGCTCCGGGCCGACCTGGAAACGCTCGGCGGCCGCCCGAAAGATCTCCTGCTTCTTCGACGGGGCCGCGGCGCCCGCCAGTAAGAGGGCGTGGCGGAACAGCGTAGCGAAAGTAGACAGCGAGTCGAGCATCAACTGCCGGACGGCCCGCGGGTCGAGCTGCGTTTCGAGAAACCGCTTGCGCAGGCGCAGCAGCCGGGAGCGCAGCTCGTGCTCCAGCTGGCGCCGGTGGTGCGCGGTGTTCACGGTCATCTCGGCGACCAGGTCGGCGCCGTGCAGCAGCCGGTAGTTCTCGCGAATATCCAGAAACTCGATGGGAAAGGCGTCCGAGCCGCTGCGAATCTCCTCCGCCGACAGCAGCAGCGGCGCCGTCTGGCCCTGCCGCAGCCACCAGCGGAGCGGCTCGAGCCCGCGCCGCAGCTCGGCCACCCCGACGCGGCGGAGAACGCACAGCACGTTGAGGTCGGAGTGGTTCTGGTGGTAGTCGCCGGTGGCGGCCGAGCCGTAGAGCGCCACCGAGAGCAGATCGTCCCCGTAGGTCTTCTTGAGACGTTCGACCAAGCCGTCGAGAAGGTCCGCCATCGTTCCCTACCAGTCGCTCGAAGCGCCGCCGCCGCCGAAGTCGCCTCCGCCGAAGCCCGAGAACCCGCCGCCGTCCCAGCCGGAGGAACCGCCGCCCCCCAGCGAGCCGCCGAAGATCCCGCCGCGCCCGCGCGAGCGGCCCATTCCGGAGAAAATCGCCGCCCAGAACAACGGTCCGACGCCGACCTTCGAAATCAGCCAAAGGATCGCGAACAGTCCGGCCAGGATCGCCCACCACGGCAGATCCGGTCCCTCCACCCGGACCGCCCGCGGCGCCCGCCGCTGCGGCTGACTCTCCAGGGTAACACCGGCGTCCTTGGCAATCACGCCGGCGATTTCCTGGACCGCCTGGAGCACGGCGCGGTCATAGTTGCCTTCCCGCAGCGCCGGCCGCATCGATCGCAGTACATAGCCGGTGCGGCCGTCGGGCAGGATCGGCTCGAGGCCGTAGCCGACCTCGATGCGGCTGCGGCGGTCGTCGACGGCCAGCAGCAGGACGATGCCGCGATTCTCCTTGCGCCCCACGCCCCAGCGGCGGGCCAGCGTGTTGGCGTAGTCGTCGATGGGATGCCCGTCGAGGGTGCGCACCAGGACCACGGCGATCTGCGCCCCGGTCTTGCGCTCCACCTCGCCGGCCACGGCGTCGACTTGCTGCACCGCCCGCTCGCCGAGCACGCCGGCGAAGTCGTTGGTGTAGCCGCGGAAGTCGAGTTTGGGAACGTCGGCGCGCAGCGGCGCGACCAACGCCAGAGCCAGCGCGAGCACCAGAAAATTCGCCGCCCTCATCGACTTCCGAATGATCGCACAAAGCCCCGTGCTATAATCCGCCCGGGAGGAACCCCTATGATCAGCAGGCGAACGTTTCTGGCCGCCAGCCTACTTGCGCCGAGCCTGGCGCTGGCCGCGCCGGCCCCCGAGGCCACCGTCACGCTCGAAATCAGCGGCATGACTTGAGGCGGCTGCGCCTCGACAGTGCAGGCTGCACTGCAAGCCGTCAAGGGCGTCAAGGAAGCGAAGGTCTCACAGAGTGATAACGAAGCGACCGTGAAGTACGACTCCGCGGTGGCCAAGGTCGACGACCTCGTCAAGGCCGTCAAGGAGTCTCGCGGCATGAACCGCTTCGACGCCAAGGAGAAGAAGAAGTAACGCCGAAGCGTGGACCGGCCCTGAAGGCATCAATGCCCGGATGACCCCGAGGCCAAGAAGGCCTCCAGTTCCGTCTCCAGCATTCGCCACGTGGAGTCCAGCTTCAGAACCAGCGGCGCCATCTTCGCCCAGTCCAGCAGGAAACCATATGCTGAACGAAAGACGTGGCGAAAATGGAGGTAGTCCTTGAGCCGGTCCCGCAGCGCCAAGGAAATCAGAGCCGGACGGTTCTTGCTGTGCCGGGCCATAGACTCAAGCAAGTCCCGGTGCCAGGAGTCACCCCGTGGCAGTTCGCCGTCAAGTTCCAATGCGACGCGCTTGAAGATATTCTCCGCTCCGTTGTAAAACGACTGAAGCATCGTGCCGAGCGCCGACACCTCGATGGTGTCCGGGCTCGATTGCCGCACAGTTATCCAGCAGGGGCCGGTACGCTTCCAGGAGGCGGTTCAGTTGTTGCCGCTCCACGGCGAGCTGCTTCCGGAGCTTAGGCGACACGCCGCAGTTCGCCCTCTTCCCTGAGATAGTGCGTAAAGGGTGTGTCCTCGTCGAGATCGATCAAATCCAAAGATCGGCCCAGAACATCGCTGGCTTGGCTCATCGCCCGGAAGAAGACCGCCGGAGGGAGGCCGGAGACGGCGAAGTCCACGTCCGATCCTTCTCGCACGGATCCTTTGGCAGCTGACCCGAAAAGATAAACCTCGCGCGCGCCGGCCGCCTTCAATACCGCCGCCGTCAGGTCGATCCTCCGTCTTACATCGTCGCTCATGCCGACTCGCTGCTGGCGCGCCTTGCCATGTAACAATGATACCAAAGGTCGGCTCACGCCACCCGCCCTGCGCTTACGGTGGGTTTTTCTCGATCCGCTTGACTATTTCGCGCAATGCGGTCAACAGGGCTTTGGGAGGTTCTCGTTCCGGGATCTTCTCCGGCTCCGCGACGATTTCCACCCCGCCATGTCCCTTGACGGACACCCTACCCACGACGCGGCCGCGCAATGTGTCGGACAGGCTCGTAAGGACACCTCGGATCTCGTTTCGGAACAGCAAGCCCAAAGAGCAGGACGGTCGTGGGCCACGCCAGGGCGCTTAGCAGCAGCGTCAGCTTTGCGAGAACTTCAATCAGGAGTCGCTCTCCTGTAGAGAAACTTAGCAGACTTCAGGTCCACGGAAGCCGATCTGGGGCCTACTTGCTGGGCAGGAACGTGAAGACCGGTTCAATGACCCGGTCATTACCGGTTGCGTCCTCTTAGATGAATTAGATTACCGCCGTGGGGCAAACACATCCAGCATTGGCACCGGTCCTCCGCTGGTCACCACTGTGGGCATCACTCCATTCCATTTCTCCACAGCGCGTCCCTGCACCTCGATTCGCCGCAAGTCCAGCAGCTGCGCCGTTATCTGTACCTTTTGGAGCTCCAGTCCCTTGGCTTCGGCTGTGGCCTTGACGATTGCCTGTTGCGCTTCAAACCCCACGCGCCTCAAGGCGTTCTCTGCCTCGAGGGCTTGTTGGACCGCTTTCACCTTCGCCTCGATGGAGTCTTGGAAGACCTGTGTGAACCGAAAGTCGGTGATGGAAAGTTCTACAACTCCGATGCCCAGGGGAGCTAACCTTTTCGTTATCAAATCTTGAAGTTCAGCTTTCACCACCGGCCTTTCTGTGATCAACTTCTCGGCTTCGAAGTTGGCCGTGGTAGATTTGACCGCTTCCTGGATAAACGGCTGGATGACCCGGCTTTCATACTCCTGCCGCATATTGCGATAAGTTTCCCCCACTTTGCTGCCCTCCAACTTGTAGTTCAAGCTGACTTCCGTGGTGACCACTTGCAAGTCTTTGCTGGAAGCGCTGGCTGGAGCGCTGTATTTCTGAATCTGCGTTGACATCAGAACTACCTGCTCGGCGAAAGGAACCTTGAAATAGAGACCTTCTCCTTTGACCTCCCCGGTCACAGCCCCAAAACGCAGCAAGACTCCTCTTTGTCCTGCACCGACACTCCCGGTGCTTCCCCCTACCACAATGAGGCAGGCAATCACGACTCCGATAACCGCGATCTTTTTACCCAGCCCTTGCGGCATTCTAAAATCCATAAATTCTTCAGCAGAGTACTTTGGCATCGCTACCTCACTTTTATCCAAATCTGACTGGCGCCCGCCGAAGTGGGATTCGGTTCCTCGGCCGAATCTTCGCCGTCAAAGGCGCACGAACGCCTGGCCCAACTGGTCTGGTTTGAAAGGTCCCGCCTGCTCCGCAGTACGGGGCCTAACGCGTACCGGTCGCATTGTAGTATAAAGGATAGCTTCTTGCCAATAGTTTTTACTCTGTATCCCCTCATTGCTCGTTGGGCCGTTCTGCCCTCTCACGCCACCGGCTCGCCGTGTACCTCCACCTCCTCCGCCTCCACGCCCTGCGCCGAGGGCTCCGGGAGCCGGCCCGCGAGGTGCGCCCACCCCCAGAACAGCCCCGTCGAGCCGCTCAGCGCCCCCGAGATCGCCCCGATCGTCCGCGGGCTGTAGTACTTCGACCCAATCCCCGCCAGCATCATCGATACCATCATGGTCAACCACACCACGGTTTCGAGCGTCGCGAACACCCGCCCGCGCAGCGCGTCGGGGACCGTCTCGAGCAGGCGGCCCCAGTTCAACACCGAAATGATGGCCACCGTCAGGCGCGACAGCAGGATCGCCGCCAGCGCCAGGCCGAACGCCGTCATCTGACTGAATACGACATAGAAGCCCCCGTGCAGCAACAGGCACGCCATGGCGAGCTTCTTGTAGCCGTCGAACGATAGCCGGGAACCGGCGGCGTGCGCGATCGCCGCGCCGATCACAAGGCCGATGCCCGCGAAACCCCAGATGGCGCCGATGCCCGACGCGCCGCGGTTGAAAACCAGCTCGCCGAAGACGCTGAACAGGATCTGCGCCGCGCCGCCCCCGGTCGCCCAGCCCACCGCCACCAGACAGATGCCTAGCACTAGCGGCACGGAGCGAATGTACCGCAGCCCCTCGACGTACTCGTGCCAGGGACGAACCACGTCGGCTTCGGTCAGCGAGCGCCGCGCTTTGAACTCTCCGTGCTCCAGGCGCAGCCGCGAAACTGCCCACGCCGAAACCAGAAACGACAAGCCGTTGAACACAAACGCCGCGGCGTATCCAAACTGCGCGATGATGCCGCCGGCCAGCAGCGCGCCCGCCGTGAGCGTGGCCCACTGGGTGCTCTGCGTCAGCGCGTTGGCGGAGTGCAATTCCTCGGGCGATGTGATGGTCGGCAGGATGCTCGACCGCTGGTGAAAAACGGCGAGGCGAACATCAGCAGGCCGCTGAAAACGTAGAGGAGCCAGGCGTCGCCCGGCCGCCGGTAGAGCAGGAAGCCCAAGGCCAGCACGGCGCGCGCCAGGTCGCTCGCGATCATGAGGCGCTTGCGGTCCAGGCGGTCGAGCGTCACGCCCGCCAGCGGCCCGGCCAGGATCATCGGCAGCGCCCGCGAGATCATGATCCAAGTGACCACCAGGCTCGACCGCGTGCTCTCCAGCGCCAGGCTGAACACGGCGATGTTGTTGAAGTGGTCGCCGACCTCGCTGACGATTTGCCCGAGCCAGATGCGCCGGTAGTTGGCGTTCTGCGCCAGCAGCCGCCGGAAGGTCACCGCCCGCGCTCCGTCAGGTAAACGCCGCCGAGGATGATCGCCCCTCCCGCCAGGAGCGCCGCGGACACGCGCTCGCCGAGCAGCAGCGCGCCGCCCAGCGTGGCGACTACTGGTTGGAGGTAAGCCAGCGTCGACAGCCGCACCGGCGAAATGTAGCCCAGCGCGTAATAGAAGATCAGGTAGCACGCCAGCGACGGGAACACCGCCATGTAGAGCGCTCCCATCCAGCCTGCCGCCGACACCTCGGCGAAGCGAAACGTCGAGCCTTGCCAGACCGCCACCGGCAGCAGGAACAGGCCGCCCAGCGCGAAGGTGATCGCGTTGACGGTGAACGTCCCGTGGCGGTGCTGGATCTCCTTGCCGCGGATGGTGTAGATGGCGAAGCAGATTCCGGCCACCGCCGTAATGAGGTCGCCGGCCACGGTCGGTCCGGGCCCGGAGGCGCGCTCGAGGTTCAGAACGGCGACACCGGCCAGCGCCACGAGCATCCCGGCGAGCTTGCGCGCGGTGATGCGCTCCAGGCCCCGCCATGCGCCAAGCAGCAGTACCCAGATGGGCGCCATGCCGATGATCAGCGCGGAATGCGCCACGCTGGTCAGGCCCAGGCCGATGACGAAACAAAACTGGTTGACCGCGACGCCCACCAGCGCGAGCAGGGCGAACATGGGCAGGTCGCGCCGCACCGTCGCGCCCGCGCCCCGCGTCCGCGCCGCATAGATCGGCAGGATGACCGGCAGGATGATCAGCCCCGCCAGCACGACGCGCAGGCTCGCCAGCAGCGGGGCGGGGAACTCCCGCAGCGCCGCCTTGCCCACCAGGAAATTCGCCGACCAGAAAACCTGCATCAGCGCGATCAGCGTGTAGAGCAACGCGCGATTGGGGTGGGAGCTCACCGTGGAGCGTCAGCGAGGGAGAAGTTATCGGCGTTCATCGGCGTTCATCGGCGGTTCCAAAGGTTTTCCCAGCGTCTCCTCCCGCACCGTAATGGACCGGATGTAGTCGAGGTCGAGCTCGAAGCCGAAGCCGGGCCCCTCCGGAACGCGTATCGTCCCCTGCGGAGTGACCTCGACCTCGGGCCGGATGATGTCGCGCTTCCAGTAACGTCGGCTGGCCGAGACGTCCCCCGGCAGGACGAAATTGTCGAGCGTCGAGAGCGCCACGTTGTGGGCGCGGCCGAGGCCGCTCTCGAGCATCCCGCCGCACCACACCGGGACGCCGCGCTCGCGGCAGACGTCGTGGACCTGGCGCGCCGCGGCGAATCCCCCGACGCGTCCCAGCTTGATATTGATGATACGGCAAGCGCCCATCTCGATGGCTTGCTCCGCCAGGTGCGCGTCGCGGATGCACTCGTCGAGACAAATCGGCGTCTCCAGCTTCGCCTGGAGCTTGGCGTGGTCGATGATGTCGTCGTGCCCCAGCGGCTGCTCGATCATCATCAGATAGAAGGCGTCGAGCCGCCGGAGATGATCGGCGTCGCTCAGGCGATACGCCGAGTTGGCGTCGGCCATCAGCTTGATGTTCGGGAATCGCTCGCGCACGCGGCCGGCCGCCTCGACGTCCCACCCCGGCTTGATCTTCATCTTGATGCGCTGGTAGCCGGCGGCCAGCTCCCGCTCGATTTTTTCCAGGAGCTGCTCGACCGAATCCTGGATGCCGATCGAGACCCCGCAGGCGATCTCGTCGCGCGATCCCCCGATGTGCCGCCACAGTGGGCGGTGGTTCAGCCGCGCTTCGAGATCCCAGACGGCGGCCTCCAGGCCCGCGCGGGCCATGTTGTGCCCGCGGATGTGCGCCGTAAGCGACGCGACCTCGGCGGCGCAGCGGAACTCGCGGCCCAGCACGCTCGGCGCGACGTAGTCGCGCAGTATCAGCCATACTGAGTCGGTCCATTCCTCGTTATAGAACGGATTTTCGCCGGCCGTGACTTCGCCCCAGCCGCTGGCGCCTTCGCCTTCCGCTTCGACCAGCACCATGCGCCGCTCCGTCGTGCGCGCGAAGCTGGTCTCGAAGAAGTGCAGCAGCGGCATGCGGATCTCGCGCAGCGTGATGCGGGAGAGTTTCATGCGCCCTCGCGGAACTCACCCAGCAGGAACGCGCCCGCTTGCGGCGTGATCTCGTGGCCGATCACGGCCAGACCCTCTCCCATGGCGCGCTGGAACGCCGTCCGGATCCCCGCCTGGGCTTCGCGGGCGCGCCGCGGATCGTTCTTCTTCCACTCCTCGATCTGGGCCGGCACCTCGATGCGGTCCCGCGCCGCGACGCGCGGTGGGCGGCCCTCGTCGAGCATGCCGCGGACGCGCGGGCTCCCGATCCACCACTCGGCAACGCAGCGGTCCGTGGGCAGGCCGCCGTGCAGCGGGCTGGAGGTCGTCCCGTACTGGTTGGCCACAAACCGTCGGACGATCGCGCCGAGCCGCGCGATGTTGAAGTGTGCGTTCTTGATTTCCAGCGGATCGAAGGTCCACTCGATCAGATCGATGCCGCGCTCGAGCGCCTCGTCGCGCTGCGCCAGCTTCAGCCGCCGGCCGACGCCCCGGTTGCGGTAGTCGCCGAGCACCCCGAGCATGTGACTGTGCAGGTAATACTTACCACCCGGCTTCAGCCCCGGGATCGCCAGGCAGAAGCCGGCCATCCGCCCGCCGTCGAAGGCGCCGAAGACCTGGCCGCCGATCTTGGTGGCCACCACGAACAGCCGCGGCGGCAGCAAGTCGATGTCGTCGAAGCCCCACACCGCCTGCTGCAGCCGCACCGCTTCCGTCAGCTCGGCCGATTCCGACAGCGCCCGGACCTGGATCTCTACGCTCGTTTCGCTTGTTGCCACAGCTCTTCCATCTCTTCCAGGCCCGCTTCGCCGAGCGTCTTGCCGCGCTCGCCGAGCCCCCGCTCCACGGCGGCGAAGCGCTGCCGAAACTTGGCGTTCGTTTTGCGCAGCGCCAGCTCCGGATCGAACTTCAGGTGGCGGGCGATGTTGACGAGCACGAACAGCAGATCGCCGAGCTCCTCCTCGACGCGGTCGCGCCCCGCGCCGTCCCGGCGCGCCTCGTGGAATTCTCGCAGCTCCTCGTCGAGTTTTTCCAGCGGCCCTTCCAGGCCCGGCCAGTCGAATCCCACCAGCGAGGCGCGCGAGGTGAGCTGGAAGGCTTCGAGCAGCGCCGGGGCCGTCCGCGGCACGTTGTCGAGCAGCGCGCCGGGCGCTGGCGGTCCCTTCTCCTCGACTTTCAGCTCGTTCCAGCGTTTCAGAACCTGCGCGGCGGTGGCGGCGGATTCGCCGCCGAACACGTGCGGGTGCCGGCGGACGAGCTTGTCCGAGATGCCGTCGAGCACCTCCTCGATCGTGAAACGGCCCTCCTCGGCGGCCATCTGCGAGAAGAACACCACCTGGAGCTGCAAGTCGCCTAGCTCGGCGGAGAGCTCCTTCCAGTCGCGGCGCTCGATGGCGTCGATTACCTCGTAGGTTTCCTCGAGTAAATAGGACTTGATAGTATCGAAGTTCTGCTCGCGGTCCCACGGGCAGCCGCCCGGACCGCGCAGCCGCGCCATCAGCGCGACGAGACGTTGAAATTTTTCACCGGACATGGGAAAGTGTCAATGTAGCACACGCTTTCTCCGCGGAGGAAACCATGCGGCCCCGCCTGTCGCGCCGAGACCTATTGCGAATTCCGTTGATCCTGCCGGCAGCTCGGGCCTTGGGCGCCGCGTCCGGCGTCGACTGGCCCGCTTTTCGAGGGCCTGGCGCCTCGGGAGTGGCCGACGGATTCCCCGCTCCCCTCGAATGGAATGCGGACGGTTCCTCCGGCGCAGTCTCGGGCCTTCTTTGGAAGACTCCCGTGCCCGGGCTGGGACACTCCAGCCCCATCGTTTGGGCGGACCGCCTCTTCGTCGCCACGGCCGTGCGCGCTTCCGGCTCGGCGCCCTTGCGGCTCGGCCTTTTCGGCGACTCCAACGCGGCCGGGGACAATGAGGAGCAGAGCTGGGTCCTGCTCTGTCTGGAGAAACGCTTCGGACGCCTCCTGTGGCAACACACGGCGAAGCGGGCGAAGCCGCGCGCCGAGCGCCACATGAAAGCAACCCACGCCAATACCACGCTCGCGACTGACGGGCGCCGTCTGGTCGCCTTCTTCGGCTCCGAAGGACTCTATTGCTACGACCTGGACGGCAAGCAGCTCTGGGGCAAAGATCTCGGCGTCATCAACGTCAGCAAGTACGGAATCGGCTGGGGCTACGGCAGCTCGCCCGCGCTCCACCAGGACCGCATCGTGTTGCAGTGCGACGCCCCGGACAATCCGTTCCTGGCCGCGTTCCGCGCCTCCGACGGAGCCGAGATCTGGCGAACTGCGCGCAAGGGCGTTTGCGAGCGAAGCTGGGGCACGCCGCTCGTCTGCGCCGGCGCAACCGGCACGCAAGTGGTCGCCAACGGCTGGCCCTACATTGTTTCCTACGATCTCGAGACCGGCAAGGAGCTGTGGCGCCTGCGCGGCGGCGGCGACAACCCCATCCCGACCCCCTTCGCCGCGCATGGACTGATCTATGTCGCCAACGCCCACGGCGGCCAGTCCCCGGTGTTCGCGATCCGGCCGTCGGCGCGCGGCGACATCTCGCTCGCCGCAGGCTCCAGCAGCAACGAATTCATCGCCTGGAGCGCCCCGCAAAACGGCGCCTACATCCCGACGCCCCTCGTCTACGGCGACTTCCTGTATAGCTGCACCACCAACGGCGTGATCAAGTGTTACGAGGCGAAGACGGGCCGCAAGATGTACGAGGAACGGCTCGCCGACGGCATCGCCATCGCCGCCTCCCCGGTGGGCGCCGATGGCAAGGTCTACTGCACGAGCGAGGAAGGAGAAGTCTTCGTAGTCCCGTCCGGT
>Ga0247727_10000864_pt1 | contig 73670 bp, 74 predicted proteins | sample WisWelCaveWW1625_FD_202498 | JGI IMG/M metagenome (GOLD analysis project Ga0247727, IMG submission 202498) | Biofilm microbial communities from Wishing Well Cave, Virginia, United States - WW16-25 | ecosystem: Environmental > Aquatic > Deep subsurface > Groundwater > Cave microbial mat | place...
CCGGCACCGTTAGCAGCGACCTCAACCAAAACAGATGTAACCTGCTTTGAACTCTGCAACGGAACAATTGATGTTACGGTTACCGGTGGCGTAACTCCATATTCATATTTATGGAATGACGGAGTAACGACACAAGACAGAAATAATTTATGCGCAGGAACCTACACAGTAACGATCACCGATGCGAACGGATGCACAGCCACTACTTCGCAAACGATCACAGAACCAGTAGCATTGATTGGATCAACTCAGGTAACGAACAATACTTCATGCAGCGGAAATTGCAACGGAGCAATCGATCTCACAGTAATTGGAGGAACACCGGCATACACATATTTATGGAGCAATGGCTCAACCACTCAGGATTTGAGCGGTTTGTGCGCAGGAACGTATGTGGTGACAATCACAGATTCTCATGGTTGCACAATTATTAAAACTGCTGTCGTTAGTCAGTCATCACAGCTGATTGCCACATCAACCAAAACTGATGTGACCTGCTTTGAATTATGCAACGGAACGATTGATGTTACAGTGAGTGGCGGCACCACCCCTTATACCTATTTATGGAACGATGGAGTAACCACTCAGGATCGTAATAATTTATGTGCGGGAACATACACTGTTACCATTACTGATGCAAACGGATGTACTGCAACCACTTCTCAAACAATTACAGAACCGGTTGCACTGATTGGTACAACACAAGTAACCAACAATTCTTCATGCTCCGGAAATTGCAACGGTGCAATTGATCTCACTGTTATTGGCGGAAGTGCACCATATTCTTATGTCTGGAGCAACGGTGCAACAACACAGGATATCAACGCTTTGTGTGGAGGAACTTATATGGTAACGATCACTGATGCACATGGTTGCTCAATAATTAAAACTGCTACTGTTGGTCAGACACCGGCATTGATTGTTTCTAATGCTGTAACTAACGCGACTTGTTTTGAAGCTTGTAACGGTTCAATAAATGCAACAGTAACAGGTGGAACTTCTCCTTACACATATTTGTGGAATGACGGAATAACCACTGAGGACAGAACTGCTTTATGCGCTGGTACTTATTCGGTTACAGTTACAGACGCATTGGGTTGTACCGCATCAATATCAGTAACAGTTGAGCAACCAACACCAATTGGCGCAACAGTATCAGTTACTAATTCCAGTTGCGGAGGTGGTTGCACAGGTGCGATTGACTTAACCGTGAGTGGTGGTGTACCTGGATATACTTATCTTTGGACAAATGGTGCAACCACTCAAGACATCAGCGGATTGTGTGCAGGAACTTATACAGTTACTATCACTGATGCCAGTGGATGTATCGTTACGAAAACTGCGACTGTAACTTCACCAGCAACAATCACATTGAGTTCAACACGAATCAATGTTACATGTAACGGATTATGCAACGGTTCAATTAACCTGACTGTTTCGGGTGGTACACCAGGATTTACATATCTGTGGTCAAATGGTGCAACAACTGAAGACATCAGCGGTTTATGTGCTGGTACTTACGTGGTGACTGTGACTGATGCAGTCGGATGTACAGCAACTCATACCAGAAATATTACTCAACCTACTGAATTAATTGCTTCAAGTGTTGTAACCAATATTCAGGGATGCGGACAGAATTGTACCGGTGCAATTGATCTCACGGTAAGTGGTGGCACTTCTCCTTATACATATACATGGAGCAACGCAGCTACAACTCAGGATATCAGCAATTTGTGTGCAGGATCTTATACTGTTACTATCACAGACGCAAACGGTTGTTCACTCACTCATACGGCTACAGTAACACAAAACAATTCGCAGATTGTTGCTACTGCAATTGCAACCAATGCAACATGCAACGGTGTATGTAACGGATCGGTGAATCTTACAGTAAGCGGTGGAACTGCACCGTATAATTTCTCCTGGTCAAATGGTGCGATCACTGAAGACCTCAGCGGATTATGTGCAGGTACTTATACAGTGACTGTAACTGATGCATTCGGATGTTCTGCAACAGCTTCGGCTACGGTAACTCAGCCATCTTCAATTGCGGCAAGTATTACTTCAGTGAATGCGGGTTGCTCAGGTTCATGTACCGGTTCTGCAGATCTTACCGTGAGCGGTGGAATTTCTCCTTACACTTATCTCTGGAGTAATGGTGCTACAACTCAAGACCTTAGCAATTTGTGTGCAGGAACTTATACTGTCACAATTACAGACGCACACAGTTGTACGACTACCGCATCTGTAACAATTACATCTTCACCAGCGATGAACATTTCTTCAGTCAGACAGCACGTAACTTGTAATGGAGCTTGTAACGGATCAATCAATATAACTGTAACAGGTGGCACTCCAGGGTTTACATACCTCTGGTCTAACGGTGCAACCACCGAAGATATTAGCGGATTATGCCCTGGTACTTATGTCGTAACTGTGACTGATGCAGCCGGATGTACAGCAACTCACAGCAGAAATGTCACTCAACCTAATGCAATCACTCCGACAACTGTAGTTGTTAATTCCGGTTGCGGACCGAATTGCTCAGGTTCTATTGATCTAACTGTAACTGGCGGTACTTCTCCGTTCACATACATCTGGAGTAATGGTGCAACTACACAGGATATTTCGAGCCTGTGTCCCGGAACATATACGGTGACCATCACGGATAATCAACAGTGTACTGCAACAACAACTGCAACGGTTGGAGGTTCTGCGCCACTTACACTATCAGCGCAAACAACCAATCCATCATGCAATGGCGGATGTAATGGTTCGATCAATATCACCGTAAGTGGCGGTACTTCTCCATACACTTATGCCTGGTCAAATGGCGCAACTACGGAAGATATCAGCAATTTGTGTGCAGGTACTTATACCGTTACAGTTGTTGCATCAAACGGATGTTCTGCAACGTTGAGTCAAACACTCACTGCTCCGGCTGCAATCGTTCTGTCGGTAATTTCGACACCGACATCATGCAACGGAAATTGTGACGGAACTGCAACAGTGACAGTAGTCAGTGGCGGAACTGCACCTTACACTTATTTATGGAGCAATGGCCAAAATGGTCAGACTGCTTTCCAATTGTGTGCAGGTACTTATAGTGTGACTGTGACAGATGCAAACGGATGTACTGCTTCAATATCAGTGACTGTTACGGGTGGTGCGGCAATGTCCGTTACGTTCGCAATAGCAAATACAGGTTGCCCTGGTGGTGCCTGCCACGGTTCAATTACTGCAAACGTTTCAGGCGGAGCATCTCCATATAATTATATCTGGAGCAATGGTGCTACTACCGCAACGATTAGTAATCTATGTGCAGGAACTTATTCTGTAACTGTTACCAGCTCAAACGGATGCACTGCTACAGGCTCTGCAACTATTCAGCCTCTGTCACCGATTGTGGTTGGCGGATCGCAGGATAATATCGGATGCAGTTCAAATTGCGAAGGTGCTATTAATGCAACCATAACCGGTGGAACCACTCCATACACTTATTTATGGAGCAACGGAGAAACCACACAGGATATTGATTCACTCTGCGCAGGTACATATTACATCACGGTAACGGATGCAAACGGATGTCAGGCATTCCATCAATACACGATCATCGTTAATCCTTCGATTCAGATTTATAAATCGAAACAACATTGTACTTGTTCGGGATCTTGTGATGGTTACATTGATGTGTTAGTAGTTGGTGGAACAGGTCCTTACACATTCATCTGGAACACGGGTGAAACTACAGAGGACATCTTCAATCTCTGCCCGGGTGAATATCATGTAACAGTAACAGATGCAAACGGTTGTGAAAACTCCACGTTCACCATCATTACCGAGCCTGATCCGATGACTTCAACACTGTCTGCGGTGAATGAAACATGCAACGGTTGCTGCAACGGTGCGCTTGATCTGAGCGTATTCGGTGGCACTCCGTCATACTCATACTTCTGGTCAAACGGAGCATCAACTCAGGATATTACCGGATTATGCTCGGGTCAGTATTGTGTAACGATTACGGATGCAAACGGATGCACGCTGGTTGCCTGCGGCACGGTTAACGGTCCTGGTCAGGGTGGCATTGTTCCTCAAGGACAATTCAGTTGGGTGAAAAAACAGGGAACAGAATATGCGGTTGAATTCCACAACGAATCGCTGTACGGAATCAGTTTCAACTGGATATTTGGTGACGGAAGCGAATCAAGCATTGAAAATCCTGAACATCAGTTCAACGGTCCGGGAATTTACACGGTGAGTCTTAAAGCCATGAATCAATACGGGGATGATACAGAAACTCAACAGGTGAGTTTGTATTTCACTGATGTTCATGAAATGGATAATGACGATTCTTACAGTTTGATTGTTTATCCGAATCCTGCGATGGAATTCATGAATATCAAATTCAGTTCATTGCGCACAGAGAATCTGGAAGTGAAACTCTACAACACGCTCGGACAGGTCATGTTTGAGGACAGCAAAAAGAATTTCACCGGTGAATATGACAAGAAACTGAACATCACAGATTATGCGAAAGGAATTTACATGCTCGAAATCAAGAGCGGACATAAAGTGATGGTTGAAACAGTGATCATTCAATAATCAATCACCATTTTCAAAATACAAAACCCCGATAGCAATATCGGGTTTTTTTTTGTTTCGATTCTCTAATTTTGATGGAAATAAAAAAAATATGTCGTACCTCATTATTGAAACCAAAGACAAGAACGAAGAAAAATTTATTCAGGAGGTTTTGAAAAAAATGAATGTGAAGGTGATGACTGAAGAAGAAGAGAACGCCAAAGAGGAAGCAGCATTAGTGAAGCTATACGATAAAGGCAAACGAAGCGGAAACAAGCGCTATTCACTCGAAACCATCAAAGCGGATTTGAAGAAACGCAAATGACGAATTATACTGTTGAATTTACTTCACTCGCCCGCAAACAACTCCAAAAACTGCCGCGCAAGGCAAGTGAAAGAATCGTAGCAGCTATAGACCAACTTCTGCAAAACCCACGACCAAACGGATCTATTAAACTGAAAAGCAGAAACGCTTACCGGATTCGCGTTGGCGATTCTGCCCCGTCCGTGTCTCTCGCTGAGCTTGTGCGTTGCTGAGGACACGGAGGGAATAGAGGATGAAAAGAAATAAGTTTGAGGCGATGTTTCATCCGTGTCCGCTCAACTTCACAACAACGCATGGAGACACGGATGGGGCGAAAACAATACCCGCATTATACGGAAAAGGAAATCTCTGCTGAGTTCGTGATGCAGGTTCATGCGAAGGATATGTCAGAAGAATCTTTGCGGCAAATCATAGCAGCGATTAAATCTTCCTAATTCCATTTCCTTTCCGCTAAATTCGATCAACGAAACACCAATGAGATTCATCCTCACAACAGTTTTAATAATTACATCACTGACTTTGCGTGCGCAAACTGTTACCGATAGTCTTGCCAAAGCTTGTGTAGGTAAATATGTGTGGAGCGATACTACAGCCAATAGCTGTATTACAGTTTATATAAACGCTGGCGGTACTTTTTCAAGTACCGGGAGTTGTTGTGTTCAACCATGTCTTACCTCTGGCACTACAATGGCAACTTGGAAAATAGAAGATGGAAAAATCGTTCTTCCTGAAAATTATTTTTTCAGCGATGGAAAACTCTGTTTCAAATTCAATCAATACGCGAATAAAAATTGCTGTGAGAAGGTGTTGGATGAATGACTTTACCCCGCGGTTGGCGGGGACGCCAACCGCAGATTAATGGTAAGCTAATAGGATTAAAAACCGCCTTTAAAATGGCAATGGATTTTTTTGTTTGAATAAGTTACAGGGGGAAAATAAATTGCACTTTATCTTTGAGAAAAAATTTCTGACAATGAAAATAATCGTTGAAGTGGATGACCGGAAAGCAGATTTTGTAAAGGAATTGCTTAATAATCTCAAAGGGGTAAAAGCAACTTCACAGAAAACTTCTGCAAGTCGAAAAGGAATGCACGCAAAGAATCCGAAAGAACGATTAAAAGCGGATATTAAAGAAGCAGTGCGAAATATAAATCTGGTTAAGCAGGGTAAATTAAAATCCAAACCTCTCAAACAACTTCTGGATGAAATACCTGGTTGACACCATCGCTCCGTTCGATAGGTTGTTCAAAAGACTTTGCAAAAAATATCCTTCTTTAAAATCAGAAATTCAGGAGTTGGCTGAAGAACTCAGTGAAAATCCGGTAACAGGGATTTCAATGGGTGGTAATTGTTATAAAGTCCGGCTTGCGATAAAAAGCAAGGGCAAAGGAAAATCGGGTGGTGCAAGGGTGATTACTTATGTGTACGTAACAAAATCAACGGTTTATCTCCTCACGATTTATGATAAATCAGAACGTGAAGATATTTCGGACAAGGAATTGAAAGAGTTACTTAAGGAAATCAGATAGGAAAATCAAGAACATTAATACATAAAAACCGGCTGCACCACTTCATCAGCAATCTTTTTCTCTACTTCACTTTACAAATCCTCAATGGCATCCGCCACATTTTCAAGATCGTCTGCTTTAAACTTTCCACCGTACTGAGTTGCGACTTTTGAATAAACCATCATCCCCGTTTGACCGTTGAATATGGATATATATTTTGCTCCGACACCGCTTCTCACATAAGTCATATAATAAAAAGGTTCAGTAGATGATGTAATCAAATTGTCGAGTTCATCAGCAGTAATAAAATCGTATGCGTAAGGATAATCCTCGGTGAGTTCACTTTCAGAAATGCGGGCACCGTTGTCCTCGCCATATTCGATCTGTAAATAATCCGGCAGGTAGAGCGTTCCTTCTTTCAGGCTAAGAATTTCAACATTCTCGTCATCGCTCTTGGTAATCATCCGCGTTTCGTTCTCTTCCAGGATAGTCTGCACAAAATGCAGGCTGTTTGCCATGATGCCGGGTGTCCAGTTATAAAGCTCGCCAACCTTGGTTGCATAAATGGTTGAAACTCTTTTGCCACCACCTGCATCCACCACCTTTTTGTAAGCGGCTTCAGAAGGCATCAGGTCTATGCGGCAATAGATGAAGTTCCGCTCGTTATCTTCATCATCCTCGTCCTCTTCAGTAAAGGGAAGATAGAGTTTCAGAAAAATATCCAGGCATTTTTTGTAATTCACCAATTGAACCGCGCCATCGAAAACGAAAAATGATGTTTCACCGTCAAATTCATATTCATCTTTGGTTGAGTAAGGGGCAAGAGATATCTCTGTGAATGTCCAGTATTTTTTAATCAGCGATTCCCACATGGCAACATTAGCTGCATCTGCATCGCGGTAAAAAAAGATGGTTTTGGATGCTTTGAGTTTGTCCATCTCTTCTTTTTCGATTTCACCTGCTCCGTACATCGGCACTTTTCTACTGCCCACATTGATTTGAGCGATGGCATTTGTAAGTGTTGAACTGATTATAACCAGTAAGATTAAAATTTTCATAGGTAGATTGTTTAAGGTTGGAATAAATGTAATGATTTCATGAATTATTGGCTCCGTGTTATTCGAAAAAAAATCTGTTCGGTCACCCAACAAACAACGGCTTCGTAACTTCCTCAATCAATTTTTTCCTGATGGCCACATCAAATAATTTTTCCACTGCGGCTTTTCCTGTTTTGCCGAGATCGCGGGTGTATTCATTTACATATAGAATGACATGCTGCATCATCACGTGTTCTTCCATCGTCTGCGAATGCGCGCGCACATAGTCCATCGTTTGTGCAGGATTTTTCATCGCAAATTCAACGCTCTTTTTAATGAGTGAATCAATTTTCTTTTTCACCTCATCGGGTAAACTTCTTTTGATCGCAATGCCTCCAAGCGGTATCGGCATGCGCGTTTGTTTTTCCCAGAATTGTCCGAGGTCCATCACTTTTACCAGTCCGCGTTTTTCATAAGTAAAACGGTTTTCATGAATGATCACTCCTGCGCCCATTGTTTCATTGAACACAGCATCTTCAATTTCAGAAAAAAGCATTTCCTTTTTATTCAATGCATCCGGAAAAGCGAGCGAGAACAAAAAATTAGCAGTGGTGTTTTTGCCGGGAATGGCAACGGTCATTTCCTTCAATTGCTGAAACGGATCGGGCAACCGGTTTTTTGAAATCAGCAGTGGTCCGCAATTGTTTCCAAGAGCTGAGCCGCTGTTGAGCAACACATAATCTGTACTCACCAACGGAAAAGCTGCATAACTGAGTTTCGTAATGTGTGTTTCGTTTCGTGCTGCGCGTTCATTCAACTCATGCACATCAGCCAGCACAATTTCAAAATCTATCCCCTGCAAATCAATTTTCTTATTTGCAATCGCATCGAAAATAAAAGTATCGTTAGGGCAGGGGGAAAAGGCAAGAGTCAACTTCATTTCATATCGTTTGAAGTTAGAAGTTTGAAGTTCGAGGTCAGTTGCTTTTCAACTTCAAACCTCAAACCTCAAACGTCAAACAGTTTCTAATTCATCCAGCAAATTCATCAACACCGAATTAAGATTTGAAACAGCGAGATCAACTTTCCAGTTTTCTTTATTCCTCGGCTCGATGAAATTTGAAACGCTTCTCAACTCCAGAAACGGAGTGCCTGTTCGTAAAGCGGTATAAAAAAAAGCTGCGCCTTCCATGTTGGCAACGTCCGCATTGAAACGACCTATGATTTTTTCAATGCTGTCTTCTTTACCCAATACTTTGTTCAGCGTAACCGATGTTGCTTTCGGCAGATTGAAAACAGAATGAAGCTGCAAGGGAAAATGATTCAGCAATTTTTTATTCTGAAACGGGAATTCATTTTCGTCAGCCAGTTTCATTTCGAAAATGTCGAGAAACTGATCGCCATATTCGGCACCCAAATCGCCAAAACTTTCGGAAACAATATTCACCACGGTTCCCAGTTCAATCTCTTTTTTGAATGAACCGCAAATGCCCGCGTTGATGATCAGATCATAAGAATGATGTTCGAGATGCTTGGTCAGATGATAGGTTGTCGCAACTTGTCCAACTCCGGTGATGAGTATATCCAACCGCAACGAATCATTTTTTGAAGAGAATAAATTGGATGCAGCATTGGCTTCCCATTCATAAGCATCAAGCAGGGGCCTTATTTCAAATTGTGTGGCTGCAACCAACAAAATATTCATGCCGACAAAATTAATCGCTGGCTATATCATGAATTCTTTTAGCATTCAAACAATCTAACAATTTAGCAATCGCCAGTTTATTTTTGGCGCATGCTTTTTATCACACGTAAGGAACATTTTAATGCCGCCCATCGCTTGTTCAATGAAAAATGGAGCGAGGAAAAAAACAATGAAGTATTTGGCAAATGCGCCAATAAAAACTGGCATGGTCACAATTATGATTTGTATGTAACGGTAAAAGGCGAACCCGATCCTGACACGGGTTTTATCATTAACGTTTTTGAATTAAGCGAAATGATCCGCGTGAAAGTGCTTGAAAAAGTAGATCACCGCAATCTGAATATGGATGTGGATTTTATGCAGGGCATTATCCCTTCCACTGAAAATTTCGCCCGCGAAATCTGGCGGCAAATTGAACCGCATATTATTGGATGTAAATTGCATTGTATCAAACTACAGGAAACGGAAACTATTTATGCAGAATATTTTGGGGAATAAAAACAGTTGAACATGAGCCACGACACAGATGAATTTCAGAACAACTACGAGAAAATTGATAAATACAACTCCGAACAAACAGACAAGCTTGCGGAGAACATCAGCAGCATGTTAAAACAACTTGTTCATGATCCTGATCGTGAAGGACTGCGCGATACACCACAGCGGGTTGCCAAAGCCTATCAGTATTTTACTCAGGGATATGATTTAAAACCAGATGAAATTCTGCGTTCAGCCATGTTCACTGAAACGCATAGCGAAATGGTGATTGTGAAAGACATCGAGTTGTATTCATTATGCGAGCATCATTTGCTGCCGTTTTTTGGTAAAGCGCATGTAGCGTATATCCCGAGCGGGAATATTGTCGGACTCAGTAAAATTGCGAGGGTTGTGGATGTTTTCGCGCGAAGACTTCAGGTGCAGGAAAGATTGACCTGCCAGATCAGGGATTGCATTCAAGCAACACTGAATCCGCTGGGTGTTGCGGTTGTTATTGAAGCCAAACATCTTTGCATGATGATGCGTGGAGTAAGCAAACAGAATTCCGTTACCACCACTTCTGCATTCACCGGTGAGTTTGAAAAAATTCAAACACGCAATGAGTTTATAAATCTGATCACCGCGAAACTGAGTTGATAAATCAGAAATCATAAATCCAAATTCTTTATGAGGGCATATATTTTTCCTGGTCAAGGCTCGCAGTTCTCAGGAATAGGAAAAGATCTTTACGAAAGTTCTTCATTGGCAAATGATTTATTTGAAAAGGCAAATTCAATTCTCGGATTTCGAATCACCGATATCATGTTCAGCGGAACGGATGAAGAACTGAAACAAACCAAAGTCACTCAACCTGCAATTTTTCTTCATTCAGTGATTCTCGCAAAAACGCTTGGAGAAAATTTCAAACCGGACATGGTTGCGGGACATTCTTTGGGTGAGTTTTCTGCTCTCGTTGTGAACGGTGCTTTGAATTTTGAAGACGCATTGCGGTTGGTTTCCAAACGCGCAATGGCAATGCAAAAAGCATGTGAAGCAGAACCGTCAACGATGGCGGCAATTCTCGGATTGGAAGATTCGAAAGTGGAAGAGATTTGCGCTTTGATTGATGAAATTGTTGTGCCTGCAAATTATAATTGTCCGGGTCAGTTAGTGATTTCGGGAAGTTTGAAAGGAGTGGAGATTGCCTGTGAAAAAATGAAAGCAGCAGGAGCCAAGCGTGCACTCATGCTTCCTGTTGGCGGAGCGTTTCATTCTCCTCTGATGGAACCTGCACGTAAAGAATTGGAAGCAGCGATTCTTTCTACTCCATTCAAACAACCGTTTTGTCCGGTATATCAAAATGTAAATGCATCGGCAGTTACAAATATTGAAGAGATCAAAAAAAATCTGATTGCTCAGTTAACGGCACCTGTAAGATGGACACAAAGTGTACAAGCCATGATCAATGACGGTGCAACTTCGTTTATCGAAGTAGGACCTGGAAAAGTGCTTCAGGGTTTAGTGAAAAAAGTGAAGAGTGATGTGGAAGTAATGAGTGCTTAAATGATTGTTGATTATTATTTTGCCTGTTCATTTGGTTGTCAGATACAAACTACTAAATTTGAATTCATTCTCTAACCTAAAATCCAATCAGCAATGAAGAAATTATTCACCGTATTAAGTGTCATGGCACTGATGTTCACAGTGACAGATACATTCGCAAGCAAGTACAAAATCAATGATGCTACAATTGAAAATCTTTTTGCAAACAGTTATGATGCAACAGACATGGCGATTGCAGGTCTTGGTCAGGATCTAAACAGTGCAACTGAGCAATCAGGTGCAGTTATTAAAAGTGGCGACAAGAGTGCTATTATGGCTTGGGTACTCTGTTGGTTACTCGGTTACCTTGGAGTTCACAGACTCTATCTGGGATCTAACATTGGAGTGTTTCTGGGGTATTTACTCACAGCAGGCGGATGCGGAATTCTCTGGACTGTAGATTATATCCTTTTGTTTATCGGATTGATTAACGATGACATTGGCGATTATGAAGATTGCACTCGTTTCTTTATGTGGAGTTGCTAAAATCTTTAAGCACTAAGAAAAGGAAAGGCTGCAGTTGCAGCCTTTTTTTATTTGCCTGATTGTTCGGTTTGAACAATCAGGAATTTGATTTTGTCGTTGTATTCGCGGGCTTTGAGGTAATTATGTTTCTGCGCAGCTTCTGCTGCGTTAATAATTCCACCGAAATAAAATCTTTGAAACAGACCAAAACCCGAAACAAAACCGTTGATAAAATAACCCTGATAAAAACTTAAGCCTGCATATCCCAGCGCAATAATTTGGAAACCAAGACTTATAAATCCATCACCCGCATCACCTGCGTAAATCTGACCTGAGCCCGGAATAAATGTGGAGAGGATTGACGCAGTGTTTTCATTTTTCAAATGAGGATGATCCATAAAGCCGTAATAGTCTTCGACTTCTGCTTGCACATTATTTTTCTGAATGTATTTTGAAAAGAGAATGCTTGCTTCATCCCATTGTCTCAATTCGTTCAGGTTGAGTATTTCCAGAAAAAGAATCTGATCATGAATCAAGGAATCATGAATCAAATATTTCATGATTTGAATCTGGTTCTTTGCTTCGGTATAATCTTCAGCCAGATATGCGCATATCGACCGTTCATAATAAACCTGATAAATAACGCTGTCTGTTTCAATCCATGGTTGTACACGTTGCAGCGATGCCAATGCTTGTTTGAATTTTAACTCCTGCTTTTGAGAAAGTCCTTTTTTGTAGAGTGCCTGACTGTTTTTTGAAATAAAATAGGCTCGCTCATATTCAAGCGAAGCAGCTTCATAATTTTTCGCAGCAAACAAGCTATCCGCGCGCTTTTCGGTTGACTGTGCGCTAATCTGTGTTGAACACAGTGCGCAAAGGAATGTGCAGGTCAAAAAGAATTTGGTTATCAATGGAATTAAATTTTTCATGTTTTGAAATTTTCACGCTTAATACGCTGCCCCATATATTGCCGATATAAAAAATGGTTGTCAATCCACCAAAAGCAATGAACCGCCAGTCATCATAGCCGCCTTTCCAAAATCCTTCTGCTGCCTGCAACCCGATTATTGTCACAGAGAAAAATGAAACTAGTCCTTGTTTCCATTTACCCGCATAGACTTTCCCCAATCCCGGCACAATCGCAGAAAGTAAACCTCCAACAAAAGGAGAGCGGTTCTGAATTTTCAAAAGTTTCTGGTGATATAGTTTCAGGTTTTCTTCCTCTTTTGAAAACTGATAATAGTCCTTGGTAAAATAATTACTCAAAGAATCGAACCGACCATAAGCTCTTTCCAACAGCGCAACAGAAGAAAGTTCAAAATTTACCAGTTCCATTTCCAAAGGATCATGTGTTTTGAATAAAAGAAATTCTTTTGCCTGATCATAATGTTTCAAATTGATTTGATCCAGTGCAGAAAAAAATCTTGATTCAATAAAAAACGGAGACCGGTTGCTGATCATAGAAAAATGCCTGGAAGAAAGATCAAGTTGCTGAAGATGGTAGTAATTCTGTCCGATTGAATGATTCAAACTATCACGCTGATTCATCATCAATAATTTCAAATCCTGTGATTTCAGCACCTGAATACAAGATTCATATTCTTTCTGTCCATTCAGGTATTGTGCAAATGAGTAGTCTTCTTGGAATGAATAAACTGAATGCTGCCCAAATGCAATCTGCGAAAGCAAACAGAAAAGAAAGACAGAAAAAATTTTCACAGATCGGAAATATGATATTTGGAAGGGTTGTCTTTGAAGTGTCCGCTTTTAAGATTTAAAGAAAGCGGATCTGCATCAAGTGCTGAAATTCTATTACACCGTGTCAATCGATCAGCAGAAAGAAAAATTCCCTTGAAAAATCCAAACTCAGCAATTGACTGTTTGCTGAAATTTGAACACGATGGTTCATAGATACACTGAGCGGAAAACTGACGAGAAATTACTTTCTGATAAAAAAACATAGTCGTTCCAAGTGTGAGCGAAACAGGATTGTATCGCACAAAAACATTTTTGGATTTTGGCTGCATGAATGAAACTTTATGCTTATGATAATAGCGGGGATGGGTTACACTGAAATCCTGCGATGAAATAAGTGCAAGATCAGAAGTTGTATTCTGAGCGAATGAAGAATAAAAAAAGGATAACAATAAAATGAATAGAGTAATTGTTCTCATTCAGCGTTTGCGTTATCCGGAATTTTGTAATTAATATATTTCAAGTCAACCTGATCATCTACCTTGAAATCGCTGTACGTGGTCTTTGAGATGATTGAATCATTTTCTGTTACATAGTTTATTTCCGTAATTGAAGCCGGAAAATCAATGCCGCCTACTTTAAGAAAATCGTAAAAAAATATTTTTTTGACGGTTTTAAAATTTCTATCCTGGTAGCCGAGATAAATTGGCTTGGTACCTTCAAAGGCAAGTTCAACAGAAGTGAGTTCCTTGGCAACAGAGGCAGGTCCGGTCCAAACAGTTATCATCAGTCCATCTTCAAATCGGGTGGATGTGTTGGTAAAGCCCATTTTTTTTAAGCCAAGATTATTTCCGTCCGTGGAAAAAAAGTAGTAAAAATTGCTTGACTCGCTGCTGTACACCGGATTCTGATCAATCATAACTGAATTAGCCAATGGATCATACATTTTCAACTCACCCAATCCGTTTTGAAACAGGATGAATTCTTTAGGATTGATAAAGTGAGTTACCATTTTCCCATCAGATAAATAAAAAACATCCGCAGTGATTGTTGTTGACAGGCCGTGTTTTAATGTTTTAGTAACCATATGCGCACTGATTTTTTCAGCAAAGAAAACATCATACAATTTTGGTTTTGCAATAAATGAAGAAAGGAACATAAACGAGATCAACACAAGGAGCATATTTTTTTTCATCTTAACCGGGTAATACTTTTTCTGCGTAGTTAATGAATTTGAGTCGTTGATTTTCCGTCAAACTCTTGTTTGAGTTGGCGGATTTGATGATCTGCAATTTCAATTTTCGTGCCTCGTCCATTTTGCCCAAATTTAGCAAGTTGTCTAGATAGTATTGTTGAAATTTTAAATTCATCGGGTACATCTCGGCCAGAGATTTTGTGATTTTGTATGCAGTGAGGTAATCGTGCTCCAGTTCGATATAAATGCGCATCAAAAAATAATGCGCTTCGGTTTTAAGAATCAGATCATCATTTTTAAGGAGGAGAGTGAGCAAACGCAATCCTATTTCGCGATCTCCGTTAGGAAGAAAAATTAACGTAGGATAAAGTATCGGGTAATGATTCAGCCCGTAATCCATCAGATAGTTATAAATACCCGCGGTAAGAAAAAACGGAATGAACTCATCATAATGTTTCACGGAGTTTTTTATATAACTGATATGTGTTCTTCCAAGATTTGCAGCTGACATTAAATCATCTTCAAGAATTTTCAACCGCAGTTTGTATCCCACAAATCCGGTGACGTAAAATATTTCTTCATTCGACATTTCATCCTTGTCAGTTTGTTTCAACAAGTCAATGGCTTTGTTCACCTCGCTGTAACATTTCGCAACATTTTCATCTGTTCGCTCACCGCTGATAATTCGCCACCAATAATTATTTACGCTGATCATGAACGGAAATGCATCGTTCGGAAATTTTTGAGCCACCAATTCATAAATCGAATCCGCTTTATCAAATTGAAAATTGTAAACTGCTTCGAAGCCTTCATAAATGAAATTGCGCGATTGATCATCATATTTCGTTGCCAATTGAGCAAACGAATTCAAACTCGAACAAATGATAACCAATAAGAACAGGTAAACTTTCACTGTGTATATTTTGAATCGTCAAAAATAAATCTGCCGCTTGCTTTTGGATAACTTTCCTGATAATATGAAGCGGCTTAGCACTACTCTTCTGATGATTTTTTCATTTTGTCTGTCATCAGTTTCCTATTCACAAAACATTCCATCTGATTCGTTGATTGCTTTTGACATCCAACCAATGAAGTTGAACATGGTTAAAACAAATCCTTTGGCTTTGATTTGGTCGCAAATTCCTTTTACTTCTGAGGCAAGGTTCATGTATGAGCGTGTGGGTGGTTTGCATGAATCAACGATGGTGGGTTTGTCTTATGTTTTTCCAAGTCCTTATTTTAAACTTTTCTGGGATAGTCTTGAAACTGATTTAGGTTATCAAATCAGCACACTGGGTTATCGGGTGCAGGCGGGTCAGAAATTTTATTTGCTGAATAAACAGCGCGCCCCGAATGGATTTTTTATTATGCCGCATGCTTCCTACAATAATCTGAGAATTACATTGAAGGACCTGAAAGGTTATTACGCGCATTTCATTTTTTTTAATGTGAGTTTGCTTGCCGGGTACCAGCTTGTCCTATTCGATTTGTTGACGATAGAAGCATATACAGGCGCTGGTTGGCGGGATAATTATGTATTGTATGGCGATCCAAATACAGTTAAAGTTGATCTGGATGAAATTGTCAGGGGATTCAAATTCACGTTCGCTATGCAATGCGGAATCACTTTTTGATTCAGCCTTTGAGTGCCTGATCGAGATCAGCAATAATATCTTCAACATTTTCAATTCCGATTGACATCCGTATTAATCCATCTGTGATTCCTGATTTTTCTCGCTGTTCTTTCAGCACCTGAACATGCGTCATTGAAGCCGGATGATTGATGAGTGTGTCTATTGTTCCGAGTGTTGAAGTGAGGTGACAGAATTTTACACGCTGCATCAATTTGATTCCAGCATCGAGCCCACCTTTCAATTCGAAACTTAAAACACCACCTGAATCATTCATCTGTGTATTGGCCAACAGATGATCGGGATGAGATTTTAATCCGATATAAAAAACTTTTGCAACCGATGAATTTGATTCAAGAAATTTGGCGACTTCATATGCGTTGTTAGAATGTTGAACCATCCGCAGCGGCAACGTTTTAATTCCGTTGTTCAGCAACCATGCGTCCATTGGATTTGCACTCGCGCCAATTGTTTTTCGAATAGTCCAAGCTCTTTTTTTCATAAACTCACTATCAATTCCGACCATCAATCCACTGATGGCAGTTCCGTGACCGTTCAAAAATTTTGTAGTCGAGTGAACAATGAAATCGATTCCATATTTGAATGGTTGTTGCAGAAAAGGTGAAGCGATTGTGTTGTCAACAGCAGTTTTTAGTTTGTGTTTTTTAGCAACAGAACTTATTGCTGAAAGATCGTAACAGTCTGTGTTTGGGTTAGAAGGCGTTTCGATATAAATCATTTTCACCTTTGGATTTGATTTGATTTTTTCCTCCAATTCATTCATGTTTTTCAAATCACAGAGTATCATTTCAATTCCATAGTCCGGTAAAATAGTTTGCATCAACTCCATCGATGTGCCGTAAATATTTCCTGAGGTGATCACCGCATCTCCTGCTTTCAGATTTGATAACAGGACTGCACTGATGGCTCCCATCCCGGAACTGAACATCAATGCTTTTGCTTTCAAATTATTTCCTGCTGAATCTTTCAGATCAAAACATTCAAGTGCTGCAATTTTTTCTTCTACCGCATTCACAGTCGGATTTCCCCAACGTGAGTAGATATAAACTTCTTCCTCGGATTCTCCTTTGAAATATTTCATCGCCACTTCAGGTGAAGGATAAATGAAAGTGGAAGTTTGATGAATCGGAAGAATATGAGAGGGGGAACCGTGAACGACATCACGCGCGCAGAGGGAAGCGAAACCTTGTTTATCCATTGTATAGTTTTGATGCAAATGTATGAGTATGAAAAAATATCTCACAACTCTCACGGCTTACAACCTATGGGCAAATGAACGAATGATGTCGTTCATTAAGAATCTTGATGATAAGTTAATGTCAGAAATTGTTGAAAGTAGTTTTCCGAGTATTCGGGAAACTGTATTACATGTTTGGGATGCGGAATTTCTTTGGCTGGAAAGAATTTTAAAAGCACAGGAAGAGTATGATGCTATCGATTGGCCAAGCAAAGATTTTTCAGGTGACAGAAATGATTTGATCAACGGAATGTTAGATACATCGCGTGCGTTCAATAATTATGTTTTGCTTAACGATGATTTAGTATTCTCTCTACCTGTCCGCTACAAAAACACAAAAGGAGAGGAGTTTGAACAAGCACCCGGACTGATCATCATGCATTGCATGAACCATTCAACTTTTCATCGGGGGCAATTGATAACTATGATGCGCAGATTAGGTGCAACAGAATTTAAGTCAACAGATATGATTGCGTATTTCAGAGAAATGAAAATTTCAGCGATTGAATAACATTCTTTTTCCCTTCAATCTTTCATCTGTTTTCCCATTCTCCCAAACCGGATTTCCATTGACAAATGTGTGTGAGATTTTCGAATTAAACGTTTCATTTTCGAATGGAGACCATCCGCATTTGTATAAAATGTTTTCACGATTCACCGCAGTAGTTTGGTTCAGATCAACCAAAACCAAATCAGCAAAATATCCTTCGCGGATAAATCCGCGTTCGGCAACCTGAAAACATTCGGCCGGAGCGTGACACATTTTCTCCACTACTTTTTCAAGAGGAATTAATCCACGTTTGAAATATTCCAACATCATATTAAGCGAATGCTGAACCAAGGGCAAGCCTGATGGCGCTTTGAAATAGGAATTATTTTTTTCCTCCAGTGTGTGTGGCGCATGATCCGTGGCAATGATGTCAAGTTTATTTTCGAGCAGACCTTTCAGCAAGGCAGAACGATTTGATTTTTCTTTTATTGCGGGGTTGCATTTGATCCGGCTTCCGAGTTTCGGATAATCATCGCTGCTGAACCAGAGATAATGAACACAAACTTCAGCAGTGACAAGTTTTTCTTTCAGCGGAATATCGCTTTTGAAAAGCTCCAGTTCTTTTTCAGTGCTGATATGCAGAATGTGCAACCGCGTTTTGTATAGATTGGCGAGTTCAACTGCCATTGAAGAAGATTTGTAACAGGCTTCTTCATTCCTGATTAGCGGGTGGCAATCGAACGGAATCTCTTCTCCATATTTTTTTCGAAACTCTTCTTCATTTCTTCTGATTGTTTGTTCGTCTTCACAGTGCGTAGCAATCAGCATGGATGATCTGGAAAAAATTCCTTCCAAAGTTTTTTCATTGTCAACCAACATATTTCCCGTGGATGAACCCATGAAAATTTTTATTCCGCAAACATTTTTCGGATTTGTTTTCAGCACTTCTTCTGTGTTATCGTTGGAAGCACCCATGAAAAATGAAAAATTGGCCAGAGAAGTGTTCGCACCAATATGATATTTTGCTTCAAGTAATTCCTGAGTCAATGCCGGTGGTTTAGTATTCGGCATTTCCATGAAGGATGTAACACCTCCGGCAACAGCTGCACGCGATTCGGAATAAATGGTCGCTTTATGTGTTAATCCAGGTTCACGAAAATGAACCTGATCATCAATTACTCCGGGAATTAAATGTTTTCCTTTTGCATCGATTATTTCTGCATTTGATGAAGAAATATCGGAATCAATTCTCTCAATTCTTTCTCCTTTGATCAAAACATCACTGTGAAATATTTTTCCTTCATTAACAACAGTTGCATTTTTTATAAGTATCGATTTCATTGTTTTTTCTTTCAATATAGACCGGATAAAATATCAGCGAGATGCATCAAATCAGGACTTGCTTCGAAATGATGTTTAGTCGCTTTATCGAATTCTGTGTAAACAATTTCTTTATTGATAATTCCGACCATCATATTGTGTTTTCCTTCGCGCAAAGCTTCTACAGCGGCTACACCCATTTGACTTGAACGCACCCGGTCCATCGTTGTTGGATTTCCTCCGCGCTGGATGTGACCGAGAATTGTGACACGGATATCATATTGTGAAAGTTTTTCTTTCACCCGTTTCGCAATTTCTAATGCGCCTCCGGTTTCTTCACCTTCAGAAACCACCACAATACTTGAAGATTTATTTTTCTTCCAGCCATTCTCCAAAGTTTGAATCAATTTATTTATGTCTGTTTTGAATTCAGGAACAAGAATGGCCTCGGCACCACCGGCAATTCCGGCCCGCAGCGCGATGAATCCTGCATCACGGCCCATTACTTCAATAAAAAACAATCGATCATGAGCATCAGCCGTGTCGCGGATTTTATCGATTGCTTCAACTGCCGTATTTATAGCCGTGTCATAACCGATCGTGAAATCTGTTCCGAATAAATCATTGTCAATGGTTCCAGGGCATCCGACAATTTTTAAATCACTGTGCTCATTAAAAAATTGCAAGGCACCCCGAAATGTTCCGTCACCACCAACGGCAACTAACGAATCGATTTCTTTTTTCCTGAGATTTTCATAAGCTACATTTCTTCCTTCAATAGTTAAAAACCTATCGCTACGGGCGGTTTTCAAAATTGTGCCTCCGCGCTGGATGATATTGCTGACGGATTTTGAGTCAAGCTCAACAAAATCTCCGTCAATCATTCCTTCATAACCGCGTTTGATGCCGATGACTTCAAGTTGATAATGAAGAGCAGTGCGTACCACAGCGCGAAGACATGCATTCATCCCTGGTGCGTCTCCGCCTGACGTAAAAACTCCGATCCTTTGCATCGTGACAAAGATATTTGTGTCTAGAGCTAAATTCGCTTTTACTTTGCGACAATCATATGATTGCTGCATTGCTCGATTGTTATATTGTTATCGGGCAACTGTAGCTGAACAATTCAACAATCAAACAATGAAGCAATTACTCATCCTGGTGGTGACATCACTTACTTGGAGCATCTCATTTGCCCAATCTTCCAGCGTTCCTGTTCATTCAGAGAATGAATATCTGTTGCAACGATTTGAAGTGCGCTATGGAAATACGGATGATATTCATACTTCTCACCGCGGATATGAGCGAAAACAAATTGCTGAATATGCAGAAGGAATTGAAAAATCTGACTTTTATCTATCGATACAGGACAAGTATAATATTCAATATCTCAAGCGGGATAATGCAGAGTGGTTGACAGAAGGAGAAATTTTGAGTAAAAAACCGGTGTTGAAATATTTCTACCGATCACCCGCTAATTTATTTCATGTTGACACAAAATCTTTTTCACTCAAAGTGAATCCTGTTATTCAATTTCAAATGGCTTATGCTAAACAGGATTCTGTTAGTGAATTAAATAACAGCGGTGACAGGTTGTTCATTAATTCGCGAGGATTGGAATTGCGCGGAGTGATCAAGAAAAAAATTGGCTTCTATGCTGCGGCAACAGATAATCAATCGCGCAGTCCGGTTTATTATCAGGAAATGATCAAAATGAATGATGCAGTTCCGGGCTTTGGATATTATAAATTATTCAAAACAACAGGCGTTGATCATTTCGACACGAAGGGAAATGTCATGTTTGAAATCTACGATTATGTCCATGCTGAATTTGGTTATGGAAAAAATTTCTTAGGCAATGGTTACCGTTCTTTGATGCTCTCTGATTTTGGAGCTAATTATTTGTATCTCAAATTGAATACACGTGTTTGGAAACTCGACTATCAGAATTTATTCACAGAATTTATCCTTGATTATGACGGACCCAACTCAGGACCAGGACAAGGCGACACTTTACTACAGAGAAAATACGGAGCCTTTCACCATCTCAGTTTGAATGTGAATTCAAATCTTAACTTCGGATTGTTTGAAGGAGTAATGTTCTCACGCCAAAAACATTTTGAACTGGAATATTTGGTTCCGGTAATTTTTTATCGCGCAATCGAACAGCAATTAGGTTCACCGGATAATGTTGTTTTAGGCCTGGATGCAAAATATAATTTGTTCCATCGCGCACAGATTTATGCCCAATTTGTTTTGGATGATATCAATATTGCGGAGATGCGGAGCAGCGCTGGGTGGTGGGGAAACAAATGGGGATTTCAACTCGGAGCAAAAGGTTATGATATTTATTTCTCCAATCTCGATGCGCTTGTAGAACTGAATATTGTACGCCCGTATATGTATGCACACAACAGCGAGTTATCAAATTACACACACTATAATCAGCCGCTCGCTCATCCTTCCGGTGCAAATTTTAAAGAGTTCATTGGTATGCTTCGATACAAACCATTGCGGAATTTAACTGTTCAGGCAAAATATATTTATTCAGTTTTTGGAGCTGATTCATCAGATAGCAACTGGGGTGGAAATATTTTCATGCCTTACATTCCTCATCAGCAAGATTACGGAAACAAAGTAGCGCAGGGAGTAGCTACCAATTTGACCATCGCGGATTTCCTGATCAGCTACGAATGGAAACACAATATCAATCTTGATTTGAATATTGTGATGCGCAATTCGGATTCAGTTTTGAAAAGCCGGGATAGAAACTCAACTTACGTGGGGCTTGGAATAAGAATAAATACGAACTACAAGCCATTTGATTTCTAGAAAAACGTTGAATCCTTGATCACAATTTATTTTTCATTTCTTCCAGAAATTCTTTGATCTTCTTCAAGGAGTTGATCGTGTGAATTTTCGTTACGAGAAGATCGGGCCGCTCTTTCAGATATTTTTTTGCTCCTTCAGTAGTAAATCCTTTTTCATGAATAAGATGGTAAATCATCCCGATGACTTCAATATTTTCTTTTGTGAACATTCTAGTTCCATGACGGGTGCGGTTAGCGATGAGTTGATCAAACTCCGTTTCCCAATATCGGATTTGTGAATCAGTGATGCCGAACATTTCCATCACCTCACCGATGATCCAATATTTTTTTGTGGTTTCCTGATCGAAGCCCAATTGTTTTTGTGTTTTATTCATGCCTGCAAAATTACCTGAACCCAAAACGAGATGCCTTCAACAACTGTTTTCATCTAACATTCTTTAACATTTTCCTGTTGATTCTTCACTCTGTGAAATTGAATTTATGGGGGTGATGAGAGCTATATTTGCGCGCGTAATGAACAAATTACTGCGAAATATTTTCCTGTTTGCGATTATGCTAATCACCAAGATTTCTTTTGGTGCGGGGAATTTTGTTGTATCGGTAACGGACTCTGTGAAAAAAGACAGTTTGGCCATCATTGAAGATACAATAAGCATTAGTCAGGATACGTTGTTGCAAATTGCGGAGATTACAAAAACAGACAGCATTATTGATTTTGCAAAAACTTTTATCGGCACTCCATATAAATACGGCAGTGTTGCTGTTTCCTCTTTCGATTGTTCAGGATATATCAGTTATGTGTTCACGAAGTTTGGACTTGAACTGCCGCATTGCAGTTCATGCATGAGTTCGCTTGGGGAAACCATTTCTCTCGATGAAGTTCAGAAGGGAGATCTTCTTTTTTTCAAGGGTAGAAATTCTTCGAGTTCTAAAGTTGGTCATGTATCTCTGGTTGTAGGTGTTGATGAAGACAGCATTATGATGATACATGCTTCAAGTCGTGGAGTAGTGGTTGATGATTTCAATGAAATGGATTATTACCAAAAACGTTTTGTTACTGCCAAGCGCCTATCAGAAGGAGAGTAGGTTTATTTCTGATCTATTGATTTGATCAAACCTCCTTCAGTAATTTCTAATTGTGTTTCAGGAAAATCCTTTTTAGTAAGAGATATTAATTGTGCAATGATTTTTTTCTCTTCATCTATTTGCGGACCGCCTTCTCCAACTTGTTTGATCGAATAAATTTTTCCGTAAAGAAATTCACCCTCCTTATTTACAAATACATTGAGTAATGGTGCAATTCCGTTCACTCCGCTCAAATTGAAACGTGAATAGGTGCAGAAATTTCCAAGTGAATAGGCAATGATGCGATTGTTGTATAATTCCATTGCACGGGTAACATGCGGACCATGACCGAAAACAATATCTGCTCCGGCATCAATCACCGCGTGAGAAAATTCAAATACATTTCCCCTGTCTTCCCCATAAAATATTTCTCTTGATTTAGGAACTCCTGTATAAGACGAACCCTCAGCTCCTCCATGAAAAGAAACGATTACCACATCAGAAATGGAGTCCAGATGAGCAACTAATTTTTTCGCAGTGACCAGATCGCTGATATCATTTGTACCCATATTGGGCGAGAAGGCGACAAATCCGTAGCGAATGCTATCCAATGTAAAAGTGTCAACCGGGCAAGATAACAGACCGGCATAATGCAAACCTGCGCTTTCCAAAGTTTCAACCGTTGAGTTTCTTCCGGTTTCACCAAAATCCCCAACATGATTATTTGCAATACTAACAACATCAAATCCTGCATCAACCAAATAGTTTACGTAGCGTGTTGGTTGACGGAATGCGTAACACTTTGCTGGATCTTCGCAACTTTTAACAGTACCACCTTCGTCCAGAAATGTACCCTCGCAATTTCCGAAAGTGAGATCAGCACCTGACAGTATTTCTTTAACCGGATTCAGTAAATCTTTTCCATCATTTGGTGCCAGATAGGATATTGAAGGATAATTGGTACCAAGCATCATGTCACCAACTCCGATGATGCTGATAGTATCCTGATTCAAAGAGTCAATTTGTAAAGCGGTCGAATCAATCGCAATGATCTGAGAAAAAGTATTTGAAACAGGAATTGAAAAGTAAAGTATCAGGAAAATAAACCCCTTCATATTTCGGCATTGAAAGAGAAACTGCTGACTAATCAAATGACTGATTATGTCGTCTGCTAATCTCCAGCATTTTTTCGTATTCAGCTGGGGTGAGATCATTCGTGAAGAAATTAATGGGATCAACTTTCTCTCCGTTTTTCCAAACCTCGTAATGACAGTGTGGGCCCGTAGATTTTCCTGTATTACCGACTTTACCGATAAGTTGTCCGCGAGTAATTTTTTGTCCGGCTTTGACCAAAACAGAACTGCAGTGACCATAAAGAGTTTGGTAGCCAAAGCCGTGATTAATAATTATGTGATTACCATATCCTGTTGGCTGATAACTTACTTCTTTCACCACACCATCACCAGTCGCATAAATCGGAGTGCCGGTTGAGGCTGTAAAATCAGTTCCTTCATGAAATTTTTTGATTTTATATACAGGATCAATTCTGTAACCGAACCCTGATGCGATGCGTGTTAGGTCTTTATTTGAAACAGGTTGAATGGCAGGAATAGATGCCAGCATTTTTTCTTTGTCGCGAATCATGCCTGCTATATCATCATATGATTTTGTCTGCAGATAAAGTCCGCGTTTCAGTTTGTCAATTTTCGCTGCAACCTCAATGAGCAACTCACTGTTGCTTAATCCTTTGAGATATTCATAGCGCTTCGCACCACCAACGCCACCATTTCGAACTTCATCCGGAATTGGGTCAGCTTCAAAAATCATCCTGTAAATATTATTATCGCGTTCACTCAAACTTTTCAAAACCTCTGACAGCTGATCAAAGGTCTGACCGTATTCCTCGATGATTTTGTCTTTCATTTGAATTTCAGCATCCTGCTGTTTTTCTCTAGGAGATTCAAGAAAACGGTAAGCCAATGAAAGAAAAATAATTGCGAACACTATTGAGGCACATAGAAAGCCGAAAATGCGCAACAAATGTGTTCCAATTTTTTGATGCACTTTCTCATATCGAAGTGTCTTTGTATTGTAGTAATAACGCTCTTTTTTCATTCGCTTAATATAATTTTGCCTCGCTTGAAAAACGGCTGTTTTCTGAAGTCGCTCAAAGGTAATTCAAGCATCAACTTCAACCAACCATTTATCAGAACGAAACTGTGGAGAATTCATTTCAATCAATACGGCAACAATTTCTCGATTTTTTTGAATCAAAAGGTCATTTAATCGTTCCTTCTGCACCCATGGTGGTTAAAAATGATCCAACCCTGATGTTTACAAACGCGGGGATGAATCAGTTCAAAGATATTTTTCTCAATCAGAAAAAAGCGGTGTCAAAGCGAGTTGCCGATACGCAAAAATGTTTACGTGTTTCCGGGAAACACAATGATCTCGAGGAAGTTGGAATTGATAACTATCACCACACCATGTTCGAAATGTTAGGCAACTGGTCATTCGGAGATTACTTCAAGAAAGACGCAATTGGATGGGCTTGGGAATTATTGACTGAAGTTTATAAACTGCCGAAAGAAAATTTATACATCACTGTTTTTGGAGGTGATAAAGAAGATGGAGTTGCTGCTGATACGGAAGCAACAGAAATCTGGAAAAATTTTATTGGAGAAGATCGTGTTTTAAATTTTGGAAAGAAGGATAATTTTTGGGAAATGGGCGACAGTGGCCCTTGTGGTCCCTGTTCTGAAATCCATTTCGATATGCGTAGTGACGCGGATAAGAAAAAAATTCAGGGAAAGGATTTAGTGAATCAGGGAGATCCTGAAGTGGTTGAAATCTGGAATCTTGTTTTTATTCAATACAACAGAAAAGCAGATAGATCTCTTGAAAAACTTCCTGCTGCTCATGTTGACACGGGAATGGGATTTGAAAGATTGGTGCGGGCAGTTCAAAAGAAGAAATCAAATTATGACACGGATATTTTTCGCCCGCTTATCAATGAAATTGAAAAACTCACGGGATTAAATTATGGGGAAGATGAAAAAGTAAATATTGCGATGCGCGTTGTTGCTGATCATATACGGGCCATTTCGTTTGCTATTTGCGATGGACAGCTTCCATCAAATACAGGAGCGGGCTATGTGATTCGCAGAATTTTGCGCAGAGCAGTTCGTTATTCCTACAGTTCTTTAAAAATGCGCGAACCGATGATTTTCAAATTGGTTCATGTATTGGCTAAGCAGATGTCTCCACCGTTTGATGAATTGAAGGATCAATTGCAGTTTGTTGAAAAAGTAATACATGAAGAAGAAACTTCATTTCTGCATACACTAGAATCCGGTTTGAAACGGATTGATCTGTTAATGGTTGAAATGAAAAATTCAAAATCGAAAACGATTAATGGCGATTATGTTTTTGAGTTGTATGATACTTTCGGTTTCCCAGTTGATCTTACGCGTTTGATAGCGCGGGAAAATGGATTCGAACTGGATGAAGAGGGCTTTTCAAAAGCCATGGAACTGCAAAAAACAAGATCTCGTGCTTCTGCAGAAATTTCAACAGATGATTGGGTGATTGTAAAAGATGATAACCAAAGCGAATTTGTTGGATACGATCATAATGAAGTACCGGTTCATATAACCCGTTATAGAAAAATAACGACAAAAGGAAAAAATCAATTCCAACTCGTTTTTGACAAAACTCCGTTTTATGCAGAGAGCGGAGGGCAGTTGGGAGATACCGGATTAATTGTTTCGAACGGAGAAAAAATTTCTATTCTCGATACAAAAAAGGAAAACAACTTAACCATTCATCTCACAGAAAAGTTGCCGACAGATTGTACAATAGAATTTGTTGCCTCATACAACAATCAGAAAAGAATTTCTACAACAAATAATCATTCAGCCACTCATCTTCTTCATGAGGCGCTGCGAAACGTTCTTGGAAATCATGTTCAGCAAAAAGGTTCACTCGTCAATGCTGATTATTTGCGTTTTGATTTTTCTCATTTTGTGAAACTGACCGAAGATGAATTGAAAGAAATCGAAAAGCATGTGAATGAAAAAATTCGTGAGAACATTTCTCTTCATGAAAGACGATCAGTTCCGGTTAAAGAAGCAATGGCTGAAGGAGCTACGGCACTGTTCGGAGAAAAATATGGTGATCAGGTTCGGGTAATCCGTTTTGGAACCTCTGTAGAATTATGTGGAGGCACTCATGTTCCATCAACCGGACAGATCGGCTTCTTTAAAATTATTTCCGAGAGTGCAGTGGCGGCTGGCGTAAGAAGAATTGAAGCGATTACAGGCGAAGCAGCTTATCAGTTTGTGACAGATCAATTGAATAAGCTGAACGATATCAATGATTTGTTGAAACAGAAAGACACGCTGAAAGGAATTCAAACTTTGATGGAAGAAAATTCATCCCTCAGAAAAGAGATTGAAAAATATCAAGCAGAAGAAGTGACCAAAATCAAAAATGAATTGATCGGAAAAATTGAAATAATAAATGGAATTGAATTTATTGCTGCGGTTGTGAAGTTTGATTCTTCCGATGCAATTAAAAATCTCGCATATGGTTTGCGCAATGAAGTCAAAAATCTTTTTCTTCTGCTTGCTTCAAGGTCTGATGACAAAGCAACTATCACCATTATGATTTCAGATGACCTGGTAAAAAGTAAATCATTGGATGCTTCAAAACTGATTCGTGAATGGGCTAAGGAAATACACGGGGGTGGTGGAGGCCAGAATTTTTATGCAACCGCTGGGGGAAAAAATCCTGAAGGAATTAATAAGGTGATTGAGAAGGCAAAAGATTTTGTAGTGAGTTTAAAGTAAGGAAGCAAAATCGCAGATGAATTTTTCAGATAAATACGAGGCAGTCATTGGTTTGGAAGTGCACATGCAGCTTTTAACAAAAAGCAAAGCGTTTTCTTCTGATGCGAATCTTTATGGTGAATCGCCAAACACGTTAGTTGATATGCGCACGCTTGGACATCCGGGTACGTTGCCGCGTCTAAATGAAAGGACAGTTGAGTTTGCCGTTAAGCTCGGTTTGGCAACTCATTGCAAAATTCGGGAAGTGAATGAATTCGCCCGCAAAAATTATTTCTATGCTGATCTGCCAAAAGGCTATCAGATTACACAGGACACCACGCCAATCTGCACGGAAGGATTTCTCAAAATAAAAATAGACGGAACCGAAAAGCGAATCGGTATCACACGCATTCATATGGAAGAAGATGCCGGCAAAAGCATTCACGATATAGACCCGTATCATACGTTGATTGATCTGAATCGCGCAGGTGTTCCTTTGCTGGAAATGGTTTCCGAACCTGATTTGCGGAATTCAGATGACGCCTATCAATATCTAACTGAAGTCAGAAAGCTGGTTCGTTATCTTGAAATCTGTGACGGAAATATGGAGGAAGGAAGTTTGCGATGCGATGCAAATGTTTCGGTGAGATTGAGGGGTGCAGAAAAATTCGGAGAGAAAGTAGAGATTAAAAACATGAACTCCATCCGCAATGTGAAGCGCGCACTGGAATATGAAATTGAACGGCAGATAGAAGCGCTTGAAAAAGGAGAAAAGATTGAACAACAAACAAGAAGTTTCGATGCAGCAAAGGGTTCTACATTTGTTATGCGATCCAAGGAATCAGCTCATGATTACCGTTATTTCCCTGAGCCTGATTTGAATCCCGTTATTGTTGATGAGTCCTTCATCAGTCATACAAAAGAAATGATGCCATCGCTTCCTGAAGAACTCTTTGAAAAATATACTACAACACTTGGATTGTCAGAATATGATGCCCGGGTTTTGACTGACGAAAAAGGGCTTGCGCATTATTTTGAAGAATTAATTGCGCTTACTAAGAACTATAAATCAGCTGCTAATTGGGTGATGGGTGCTGTAAAATCATTTATGAATGAGAGGGCTGTTTCTATTGAAGATTTTCCTGTGCCACCAAAATCAATTGCTGAAATTATCCGGTTGATTGATGAAGGAACAATCAGTCATTCAACAGCGTCTCAAAAATTGTTTCCCGCTTTGATTGAAAATCCGGTTTTGGAAGTTGAATTACTTGCCCGAACTTTGAACCTGATTCAGGAAACAAACCTTGATGCCCTTCATTCTTTGATTGATCAGGCGCTGGCAAAATATCCCGATAAAATAATTGAATATAAAAACGGCAAAAACGGAGTGTTAGGATTATTCATTGGTGAAGTGATGAAACTCTCCAAAGGCACAGCTGATCCGAAAATCGTAAACAAACTCTTACTAAATAAACTAAATCAAAATTAAAAATGAAAAACCTGTTCATTATTATCATCACTTTAATTATTATGTCGTCATGCAAAGACGAAAAAATTTCCGGAGAATATTTAATCAGCGGAACTATCAAAAACGCGCCAAACTCGCAGGTGATTCTCGAAGAATTGTCTTTCACTCAAATCAATCAGATCAAAACGGATACGGCAGATGCGGATGGCAATTTTGGTATGAATGGATTTACGGCTCAGCCAGGAATTTTCCGCTTGAGGCTTCCACAAAATCAATCATGGATGTTTTTTTATGATGGGAAAACAAGTATTGTATTACAGGCGGATGCAAATGACATCAAAACATATTCTGTTGACGGATCACCCGATACCAAATCCATGCAAAAACTATTGTTTGATTTAGCCGACATCCAAAATGATTATATGATTGCTCAACAACAAGCACAGGAAGTTGCCGCCTCCGGAGATGTCGCAAAATCTGCGGAGTTAATGAAACAGGCAGAAGATTTATTGAAATCTATTTCAGTTTATATCATCGCATATGCGGATACGGTGAAGAACCCTATTCTGGGAATTTTTGCTGTTAATTCACTCAATCCGGACGAACATTTCGAATACATGCTGGCTTATGCAGAAAAAGTAAGGCCATTGATGAATGAATCCAAACTTGCTAAAGAATTTGTAGAAAATCTGGAGCGTGTAAGTTTTCTTGCTGTTGGCACAGAAGCACCGGATATTGATCTTCCGGATTTGAAAGGAAAAAATGTAAAATTGTCTTCACTACGTGGCAAAGTAGTTCTGATTGATTTTTGGGCATCGTGGTGCAAGCCATGTAGAATGGAAAATCCAAATGTGGTAGCCGCATACAATAAATACAAGAACAAAGGATTTACCGTCTATTCAGTTTCGCTTGATGGAATTCCGGGCCGCCCCGGTGACCCCAAACAACTTTGGGCAGATGCAATCACTCAGGATGCTTTATCATGGGAATATCATGTGAGCGATTTAAAAGGGTGGCAGAGTTCTGCTGCGCAACTTTATAAAGTTCAATCTATTCCGGCAAGTTTTCTTTTGGATAAGGAAGGAAAAATTGTAGGCAAGAATCTAAGAGGTGCTGCGCTTGAACAAAAACTTGCGGAAGTTTTGGGCAGCTGAGATCGGAAAATATTTGAATAAAAAAACCGCTGACCTTTGCTTAGGCAGCGGTTTTTATTTGATGGCTAATTCTGTTTATTGAATAATGATTTTCCGCGTGTATTGAATGTCTCCATCCTGAACTTTCAAAAAATAAATTCCTCTTGAAACGTATTTCAGATTGATTTCAGTTAATCTCCTGTTCGAAATTTCCTGATCAAATATTTTCTCTCCCAAAGAATTAAAGATTGCAATTTCACCGGCAACGATCAGTTGATCAAATGACAAAATGATTTCACCCAATGAAGGATTCGGGTAAACGTGAATGGTGTTTGCATTTGAAATATCATTTATACCATTTGGATTTATAACTGTTCCTGAAATATTGATATCATCCACAAACAAATTGTTTTCCCAGTCGGAAATAAAACGGAACATGATCTGCGCATTTGATGATGAATTGTAATTAGTGAGATCAATTGTTTCTGTTCGCCATTGCGAAGAAGTAGGATAAAACGGATCAGTTGTTAATGGTGCAGTTGTTAAAGGCGCATCAAATTTTTTGTATAACTGATCCCATGTTACTCCGCAATCAGTCGTAATCAAAACCTCCAGGGTATCTGAAAATCCTGAGGAGGAATACAATGCGTACGCAACATCGAATTTGAGTTCAGGATCAAGATACGTGGATAAATTATACATGGGTGAAATCATATCTTCAATTTGTCCATTTGATCCATCATAATCATAAACATTAATAAACATGGACGCTGAGCCTGAACTTGCTGCCTGCGTTGTCCGCTCCCAGGTATAACTCGCATCCTGATTTACTACTTCCCACGCAGCTGGGGGGAATCCTGCATTTTCAAATCCTTCCTGCATTGGAATGGACATACCAACTGTTCCGCTTAAATAAAAATTTTCAGTCTGACTGTCGTTTGAACTGTTTCCATCCGCATTTCCGTTCGGATTCGAAGTAGTGACATTAATTGTATGAGCACCGGAAGTTGAAGTGATTGCAGGGAGATTAATGATGGTGGTTTGTAGTGATGCAAGGTTCCCATTCCATGAATAAGTGTTGCCACCCAATCCGCTGATCTGATAATTAATAGTAACAGAAGTCAACGCATTCGCACCCATATTCATTAATTCAATTTGCGGAGTGATATTACTTGAGCAAATAGTTCCGATAGGATAAAGAATTTCTAAAACACTCGCATCATTTTGTTCGAGAATGAGCGGAACACATCCTTGTGAATTGGCAAGTGGTGCACGCACTCCGCTAAACGTTGTATTTTTTCTTGTCTTTTGTCCATTGGTGAGCATGTTTGTACAAGCATCATCAGAATAATCCATATAATTCATGAACATCACACCGGGACTATTGGGTGAACAATTATCTGTGTGCGGATAGGTTTCGCAACCCCAATTATTGTCACCTTGATTCGGAGTATCACTCACATTATCGCTTCCGTTGCAAGCTCCGCTGTCATCACCCCAGATGTGAAACAATCCAACCCAATGTCCAACTTCGTGAGTTGTAGTTCTTCCTTTATTGTAAGGAAATTGTGCCGTGCCTGTAGTTCCGAATGCCTGATAGTCAATCACCACTCCATCGGATGATGAAGGTCCGCCATTTGGAAATTGAGCGTAACCGAGCAGCCCTGATGTAAGATTACAAACCCAGATGTTGAGATAACTATCCATGTCCCATGCATCATCGCCACCCTGTCCTGAATATTTTACCTGATCATCGGTACCAAATTCAGAATCGTTTGTTGAAGTGCGCACAATACCGGTGGTGGGCAATCCGTTTTCATCACGACTGGCAAGACAAAATTCCAATTCAAAATCTGAGGCAATGCTTTGCCAAACCGCTGGTGTATTTCCTGCGTCCGTATTCAACCTGCGGAAATCTTTATTCAACACATCAATTTGTGCATTTATCTGCGCGTCCGAAATATTTTCAGAGCTGTTGAAATACACCACATGAACTACAACAGGAATGGTGATCATCCCGCCTCGTATCCCGGAATTGTCATGCGAATGCCTATCTGCATATTTCTGCATTTGATTTTCCTGATCAATCATTTTTTGTCCGATTGACGGATAAACGGATTTCAGCCATTCGAGATGTTGGGTAGTTCCACATGATTCATGAAATTGATTGGGCTGTGCGAATGATGATGAAGCAGCAAGAATGATTAATGAAAATGAAAGAATTCTTTTCATGATTTAAAGTTTGGTTTTTGCTCTGAAGCAAAATTACATGAACAGTTCGGTTGATTATATTCGTTCAAATTTCAGACTATGATTCAGTTGAATACTTTTTGGGATTGCAAAGATTACAATGATCTTGATACTGATGAATTGTATGCGATCATGAATTTGCGTCAGGAGGTTTTTGTGGTAGAACAAAATTGTCCTTACAATGATGCTGACGGAAAGGATAAAAAATCTTACCACGTGATGGGATACAATTCTAAAAGTGAATTGGTAGCCTATGCAAGAATTGTAAAACCGGGTGTGAGCTATAAAGAAGTTTCGATAGGCAGAGTGGTGAGTAAAAAATCTGTGCGCAAAACCGGAATCGGAATTGAGCTGATGCATGAAGCACTAAAACAGATCAATGAATTTTATTCGGAGGTGCCGGTGAGAATTTCCGCCCAAAGCTGGCTGTTGAAATTTTATAAGAAGTTTGGCTTTGTTTCAATCGGAAATGAATATTTGGAAGATCATATTCCACATACAGAGATGCTGAAAACAGAATGGTAGATTGACAATTTGCAAATGAGTAGAAAAGAAAAGGCTGCATTTGTGATTAAAAAACTCGAAGAGATTTATCCCTCCGTAGATATTCCTTTAGATCATGAAGATCCGTTTACACTTTTGATTGCCACGATGTTATCAGCGCAAACCACGGATGTTGCAGTGAACAAAGTAACGCCTGCTCTTTTCAGACGAGCAAAGACTCCACAGAAAATGATGAGGTTGAGTGTTGATGATATTCTTTCCATCATCCGTTTTGTAGGTTTGGCTCCAACAAAAGCAAAAAATGCAAAGGAAATTTCAAGACTTATTGTTGAGCGGCACAAAGGAGTTGTTCCGCAAACATTTGAAGAACTTGAAGCGCTACCGGGTGTGGGACATAAAACTGCTTCGGTGGTAATGAGTCAGGCTTTTGGTAAATCAGCTTTTCCGGTGGACACGCATATTCATCGCCTGATGTTTCGCTGGGGATTATCGAACGGTAAGAACGTGGTACAAACTGAAGAGGATGCAAAAAAACTTTTTCCTGAAAAACTCTGGAATAAACTGCATTTGCAAATCATTTACTTCGGAAGAAATTATTGCCCGGCAAAAAAACATAAGAAGGAAGAATGTCCTGTTTGTTCGGTGATTGGAAGAGAGTGATCAAGTTATCGTGTGATCAGGTATTCAAGTTAAAAAATCAAGTAGAAACTTTCTTACTCCCTTCTCCCTTTGAGAGAAGGACTGGGGATGAGGGATTATTTCTGATAATTAAACTCTCCGTACTCAGACTTAATTTTTACTGAAGCCTTTTCCGCTTCTCTGCATTCACCAATAATTTTTGCATCAATTTCAAATGATTTGGAAATGTCAACCACCTCCTGTGCAAATTCTTTTGGCAGATAAATTTCCATGCGGTGCCCGCAGTTGAAGACCTTGTACATTTCTTCCCATGGCGTGTGTGCTTCGCGCTGAATGAGTTTGAAAATTTTCGGCACTTCAAACAGATTGTTTTTGATCACTTCAACTTTATCAATGAAATGCAAAACTTTGGTTTGCGCGCCACCCGTACAGTGAACTACACCATGAATTTTATTTCTCAATTGAGAATGAACTTTTGAAAGAACAGGTGCATATGTGCGTGTAGGATGCAAAAGATTTTGTCCTATTGAAGTTCCGGCAAGAATATCCGTCATCCGTTTGCCTCCGGAATAAAGTACCGCTTCATCTGTGTTCGGATCATAACTCTCTTTGAATTTCATATAATCATGCGTCAACAAATCATGACGTGCAGAAGTCAATCCATTGCTGCCGATGCCGCTGTTTGGTTCATCTTCGTAAATTGCTTTACCGCTTGATGCCAATCCGACAATCACATCACCCGCCTGAATGTTCGATGCCACAATCACATCGCTGCGTTTCATCCTGCAGGACATCGTTGCATCAACGGTAATCGTGCGCACACTATCACCAAGGTCAGCAGTTTCGCCACCGCAGTATTGAATGTTTACTCCATTGGCTTTCATCTTTTCAATGAATGCCATACCGCCTTCAATAATTTCTTTGATCACCTCTCCCGTAATCAGATTTTTATTCCGGTTGATGATGGAAGTGAAAAGAAAATGATCAGTCGATCCCACGCAAAGCAGATCATCCAGGTTCATCACCAGTGCATCCTGGGCAATGCCCCGCCAAACAGAGATGTCATTCGTTTCTTTCCAGTACAAATAAGCGAGAATGGATTTTGTACCCGATCCATCGCTGCTCATCACATTGCAGTAATCCGCATCACCCGCGAGAAGATCAGGATAGATATTGCAGAACGCACCGGGGAAAATTCCTTTGTCTAACCTCCCGATGGCGCGGTGAACATCTTCTTTGGATGCCGATACTCCGCGTTTTTCGTAGATATGATCGCTCATGGGGCAAAGATAGTGGGCAGTGTTCAGTGGGCGGAGGACAGTTGGCAAGAAAAAAATGCGGCTTCCTTTACAGGTAAAATTGCGCTGAATAAAGCAACGAAGCGATAGATAAAAATCATCGTTCGCTTTGATCGTTCATTTTCAAATTTTCAAATCACCAAATTCTCTACTGTTCACATTCCGTCACCTTAGCTCCGATGATGGTGAAAGTGGTTCTGCGGTTTTGTTGATGTTCGTCTTCGGAGCACTTCAAACAATCTTTGCAAATGATAAGTGGTTCCGTTTCGCCATAGCCTTTGGCAACAAAATCATCGGCACTCAGGCCCTGCGCAATGAGATATTTGACGACAGACTCCGCGCGCCCCTGCGAAAGTTTGAGATTGTAATTATCGCTGCCGCGGCAATCGGTGTGTGAACCGATTTCAATTTTTACACCCGGGTTTGCTTTGAACAAAGTGATGAGGCTGTCGAGCACGGGATAGGATTCAGACCGCAGGTTGGTGCTGTCATAGCCGTACAAAATGTTGGGAATGTTGAGATCGATATTGGTGAAAATTTTATCGAGCACAATTTTTACCTGCATGGTGATGACGGGTTCTTTGGGATTGTATTTTCCCTTGGTGGTGAACTCAGTTTCGGCATTGAGGTAGCAGGGTTGTTTGGCGGCACCAAGTGAGTAATCGGTTTCCATTTCGAGTTCTGAATATGCTTTGCCATCTGCATCAGTAGTGAGGTTGACGATGTTGATGGCGTTGCCCACGGGCATGTCGAGATTGACGGCAACATCTTTTATGGGTTTGTAGTCAATGACTTTGCTGTTAGGATTAAGAGGGTCATCATAAATTTTTTCGAGCACGAGCACTTCGAGGTTAAAGAAATTTTTCTTTGCCACGAGAAAACGGTAGATGTCGTCAGAGCCTTTGCCTCCGTTGCGCGAAGAGGTGAAGTAGCCGCTTTTTTCGGTCATGTTATCTGCTGGTGCTTTATCAACGATGAGCCCGAAATCATCCGCACCGGAATTGACGGGATATTTCACGTTCTGCACGTTGGTCCATTTTGTGCCTGTGGATTTTTCGGCATAAAAAATATCGAGACCGCCCATGCCGGGCAAACCGTTGGAGGCGAAATATAAATTTCCCTGCGCATCGAGGGAAGGAAATCCTTCATCACCTTTTGTGTTTATTTCTGATCCGAGATTTTGTGGACTGCTCCAGCCTTCGGAAGTTTTGTATGAGTAGTATAAATCTTTTCCGCCAATAGCATCTTCGGCATTTGCGGAAACAATTAAAACGGTGCCGTCAGCATTTAAACATGGATGACCGACATTGATTGAATCGCCAAAAAGTTTTTCTTCGGTAGGTGTGCTCCATCCGCTATCAATCATTTTGGTGGATTTGAAAATTTTGCAGTAATCGTTCATCGCTGCATCAGTTCCGCAGCGGGTGAAATACATCACGGAAAAATCTTTGTTGAAGGTTACCGAGCCTTCGTTGTATGATTGATTGAGTTCTTCGTAGAAATTTTTGGGATCGGAATATTTTAATTGTTCATTGATGCCGGTTACAAACAGATCGAAATAATCCGAACCCGTCCATCCGTCTTTGAGTTCACCGGTTGCTTCGCTGCGCGCGGATGTGAAAACAATTTCGTTGTTCTGATAATAAGCAGGGGAAAAATCAGATTGCAATGAATTGATTTCAGCAATCGGATAAACAGTCACATTTGTTTTTTCTTCTTTCCATGCCATCGCCTTTTCGCAATCGCTGATTTGATTTTTTGCGAATTGTTTCATGCTTGGTTCTTCGTTCATGTACAATTTGAATTGTTCGATGGCTTCGGCATATTTCTCTTCGGTCTTGAGCATTTCACCATAACGGAAAATCGCAATTACATCATAATTCAATTCATATGCTTGTTTGTACCAAGTTCCTGCATTGGAAAAATTATTTGTCATGCGCCAGCATTCAGCAATGCGGTAAGCGGTGTTTGCTTTGAAGGCCAAAACTTTTTCTTTTTCAAATTCAAGCGTGTATAATTCAGCGGCTTTGGAATAAAGTTTTCGTTTGTAAGCAATATCCGGATCGGTAACTTCTTTGGAATCGTTGCAGGAGGAAATAACTGCGGAGGAAATAATAATGAGGGAAAGGAAGGAAATGAGTTTCATCGTTTTATTGGATGTATCGTTATGAGCAAAGATAGTTGATACAAAAAACGTACGAGAACAGTGTTTCGTTTACAAAAAAGCCCCATGATTTCTCATGGGGCTTTTTCCCCGCTCCTCCGGAGAGGGGTTAGGGGTGAGGCTTTTACCGAATAAACAACAACTCTCTGTACTTCGGTAAGGGCCAGTAATTATCGTTAACCAATTGTTCGAGCATATCAGCATGATCGCGGATGGTATCGAAATGTGGTTTCACCTGATGACAATAAGCAAGCGCTTTCTCACGATGATCTTCCATTTCATTTGCTTTCTTTCTTTCTTCCACCATTTCATCCACTCCTTTTTTCATGGCGTTGACATGAGAAGAAATTTCTTCGGCAATTTCTAATTGAGCGGTGTAAGATTCTTTTTTCAATCCTGCATCTTTGAGTCCGCGAATATTTTCAATCAGCTCGTTCTGATATTTGATTGCTGCCGGAAGAACATGATTGATACAGAGGTCACCAAGCACACGACCTTCAATCTGGAGTTTCTTGATGTATTTCTCAAGTTCAATTTCATGTCGCGCATGCAACTCAACATCATTTAAAATTTTGTTGTCAACGAAAATTTTCTTCGCCAAATCGGTGACGAGAAAATCAAGTGCCTCAGGAGTTGTTTTCACATTTGGTAATCCGCGCTTCTCGGCTTCTTTCGCCCATGCTTCAGAATAATTATCGCCTTCAAAAAGAATTGAACGTGAGGTCTCGATATATTTCTTCAATACTTTCAGAATGGCGGCATCTTTCTTTTCTCCTCCGTCAATCAATGCATCCACTTCTTTTTTGAATTTGGTCAACTGATCAGCAACAATGGCATTCAAAGTTGTCATCGAGTTGGAACAATTTGCAGAAGAACCCACCGCGCGGAATTCAAATTTGTTTCCTGTGAAAGCAAATGGAGAAGTTCTGTTTCTGTCGGTGTTATCCAACATGATTTCAGGAAGCTTGTTATGAATTTTCAGTTTCAGTTCCTGCTTTTCATATTCATCAAAATTTCCTTTCGCTACATCTTTCACCACATCATCCAAAACTTCAGTCAACGATTTGCCAATAAAAACAGAAATAATTGCCGGAGGTGCTTCATTCGCTCCGAGGCGATGATCATTTGCTGCAGATGCAATTGCTGCACGAAGAAGATTTGCATTTTCTTTTACCGCTTTAATTGTATTCACAAAAAAAGCAAGGAACATCAGATTGTTTTTCGGAGTCTTTCCGGGTGAAAGAAGATTTTTCCCGGTGTTGGTTGCCATCGACCAGTTATTGTGTTTGCCCGATCCGTTCACTCCATTGAACGGTTTTTCATGAAGCAGCACTCTCAATTTGTGTCGTTTTGAAATACGATCCATCAAATCCATTAACAAAGAATTATGATCAACTGCAATATTCACTTCTTCAAACATGGGTGCACATTCGAATTGCGCAGGTGCAACTTCATTATGTCGTGTACGAATCGGAATTCCCAGTTTATGCGATTCAATTTCAAGATCAAGCATGAATGCATAAACTCTTTCCGGTATTGTTCCGAAATAGTGGTCTTCCAGCTGCTGACCTTTTGCAGGGGCATGTCCGAGCAACGTTCTTCCTGTTAAAACCAAATCAGGTCGCGCATAAAACAAAGCTTCATCAACCATAAAATATTCCTGCTCCCAACCGAGAGTCGGAGAAACTTTGGTGACGTTCTTATCAAAATACTGGCAAACAGCAACGGCTGCTGTTTCCAAAAACTGCTGTGATTTTAAAAGCGGTGCTTTGTAATCCAACGATTCCCCCGTGTAAGAAATAAATATCGTAGGAATGCAAAGTGTTTTACCACTACCAATTTCCATGATGAAAGCAGGAGAGGAGGGATCCCATGCAGTGTAACCGCGCGCTTCGAATGTTGAACGAATTCCGCCACTCGGAAAACTCGATGCATCCGGTTCCTGCTGAATCAATGCATCACCGTTAAAATTTTCAATTCCCTTTCCGTTTGATGTTGGTGTAAAAAATGTGTCGTGCTTTTCTGCAGTGGCACCTGTCAGCGGTTGAAACCAATGTGTGTAAGAAGTTGCTCCTTTACTGATTGCCCATTCTTTGATGGCGCTGGATACCTGGTCAGCAACTTTGCGCTCAATGGTTGCGCCTGAGTTGATACTTGCCATTACGGAAAGGAAAGCTTCTTCTGAAAGAAATTTCCTCATAGCTTCTTCATTAAAAACATTGCTGCCGAAGAATTCTGAGATCCGGTTTGAAGGCATTTCTACCTTCACTCCCGTGCGTTTCATAACTGTTTCGATGGAGGTAAAACGAGTGTGGTTGCTCATGTTGTTTGTGGAGATTTGAGTTTATTATCGACCGCAAAGATCGTTTTGTAAATTCATCCTCCAAATGATTTTATGAACTTTGTTTGTTGAAAATGCGAATTTTGATCACTATTGTTATGAAATAGAGTAAAATAATGGTAGAATGATCGAGATTTGACCGATAGCATTAATTTTTATGATAGATATAATTAAACATAATTTATATTGCAATCAATCAAATATAACCAGCCGAAGATGTGTAGAAATATTTTCAATTCTTATTAGCCTCTAAGTTTGCAGTCAAATTCCAAACGATGTTCATGAAGAAATTCATTCTCCTTTTCGCGTTACTGTTGGCTTTTCTTTCATCTTACCCCAATGTTGCTCAACCTGGAATCTGGGATGCGGGAGGATCGGGTTCGTTTTCTCTTTTGTATGAAGGAGATAGTGTGGGTTATAAGCAAATTCGGATGGCAAAAGAGTTGGTTGCCGTTCAATTGTTTAATGGATTCGCAGTTGTTCGTGGAGAATATTGGATGTACAACACAACCCGTGACTCACTTTTAATTCGCGTGGGTTATCCGCTCAACACTTCTTTTGATGCAGACAAAAATGGTAAACGCACATCGATCTTCTTCGATAGTCTTTCAGCACTCAAAGTAATGATTGATGGAAAGGAAATTGCATTGAATGAAGTCAGGGATATTTCCGATTCAAGAACGGACGGAAACATTAATAAATGGTATGTGTGGAATTGCCTTTTCAAACCTGCAGATACAACAAGAATCGTTGTTTACTTTTTGGTGAACACAAATAATGCTGGAATCAGAGAGGGATATGTGAACGACAAGAACAACGCGTTCATCTATTTATTGGAAACCGGAGCCATCTGGAAAAACCCGATTGGACATGGAACATTTCTGGTTCAACTGATGGATGAACTTGACGAGGATGATATTCATGGAGCTGATCCGACTTCAATTTTTAAGTTTGATGAAGATGCAAGAATTCTTTTCTATGAATTTACTGATCTCACGCCTTCTTCAATAAATAATATCATCCTCAATTATTCTAAGAGACAGAAAGATTTCGATTTCTCCGGTATAAGTAAGAACAGCGCGGATTATTTTAGATCATCCGATGAATTGGCATCAATCAACATCAGCGAATTGAAATTGAAAGAAATAAGTTTTGGGAGTGCTTATGATGCAAAAGGATTCAGTTTCATGACTCTCATTCTGATTGTTGTTGCGGTAGTCGGATTGATGATTGCGACAGGAGTTATTATCGGACTTGTGAAAATTGTGAAGTCAATCAGAAAAAAGAGATCGTAGTTGTTAGATTACATCTTCACAAATTTCAGTGTCTGAATATTTTCAGCTGAATTTATTTGCAAAAAATAAATCCCGCTTTGCAACGATGAACAATCGAGTTTCAGCGATTCTTCATTTTCCAAGACATCTCTAATTAAAACTACCCGACCGGATAATTCGAAGACGCAGATGGTGAACGGTTCATTTTGCAGAAGAATATTTTTGACTATAAGAAAGTTATCAGTGGGATTAGGCGAAATTTCGAATTCATTAGTTCCATCAGGATCATTGATTCCGACAGGGAAATATCCATATTTGATAACTGCAAAATCAGTTAGTCCGCCCGGAGTTGCAGTAAATCCACCCACATAAATATTGTTGTCATCTGACAAACGAATATTGAACGGCCAGTCATAATTGTGATGATTGTATCGAATTTCCCAATCCTGAATTCCGTTTGGTAAATATTTGATGGTTACAAAATCAGCTGATTCGGTAGAATCCAGACTTCGTCCTACAATAAATATGTTGAACGAATCATCAGTCACAATTCCGTATGCTTCATCCCATGCATTTCCTGTTCCGTTGTAATAGGACACCCATTTCTGATTTCCATCACGATCATATTTCACGGTTGCAAAATCAAAATCCTGACCGCTGATAAAACTTGCACCGGTCACATACACATTGAGCGAATCGTCAATCGCGATTGCATCAGCGTATTCAGTTTTACCCGGTTCCGAAAAAAATCTTTTCACCCATTGTTCATTTCCGCTTGAGTCATATTTTATAGTGGCATAATCAAGTGTGGAATCCAAACCTGTGCTATAACCTGTTACGTAAACATTTCCTGATGAATCAACAACCAACGATCCTTGATAATAAACAAGATCATAATCATTTCCCGAACCGTTGTAGCGCATCACCCATTTCTCATTTCCCAGAGAATCATATTTGGTGGTTGCAAAATCATAATCGCTTGAATCACCTGTGCTTCCTCCCGATACATAAAAATTTCCCCACTGATCCGCAGCAATTGTTCGCGCGTCATCAATTCCGCTTGCTGGTCCGTCATAACGCATCACCCACAATTCATTTCCCTGCGAATCATACTTAATTGTTGCGTAATCACCACCTGTTCCAAGTCCTTTGCTGATTCCGGTAATAGCCACATTTCCCCACAGGTCAATTGCAATATGAGCCGCCATGTCATCAAGATTTGCTGAACCATTGTATTGTTTTGCCCATTCAAAATTTCCTGATGAATCAAATTTTACTGTCACGAAATCTTTACCTGATGAATCGGTTGTTGTAAATCCGGTAGCATAAGCATTTCCTTCCGCATCAATCACTAACCCATAAGCCCAGTCATCCAGGTCTGCGGTTCCATTGTATGAACCAACCCATTGCTCAATTCCCTGTGAACTGTATTTTACAACAACGATGTCTTTTGTAGTTCCGTTATTGGTAGCGGTGCCGGCAATAAAAACATTGCCTTTATTGTCAATCTGAATCGCCCTCCCGTAATCCAATTGATTTGCAGTGCCGTTATAATTAGCAATCCATTGCTGAGGGGGCTGACTGAAAGAATGATTTGAAAAAAGAAAGAGGAAAATAAAACAGCAGATGATTTTTTTCACTTCCTGATATTGAAATATGAACTGTAAAATAAGTTTGAATAAAAATATACCGATTAGTTTGACGAAGATTTTATTTCACAACTATGCAGAAAATAATTTGTTTTACCGCATGATTCATTTCACCGCCACAATTTTGAAATTTGGAAAGCAGGGCGAAAAAACCGGATGGACATATATTGTGATTCCTGCAGAAATCGCTCAGCAGTTAAAACCCGGAATGAAAAAATCTTTTCGTGTGAAAGGAAAGCTGGATGATTATGCGATCAAATCAATAGCGCTCCTGCCGATGGGAGAGGGCGATTTCATTATGCCGCTGAATGCTTTAATGAGAAGAAAAATAGGGAAGAAGCAAGGCTATAAACTCGAAGTTCATTTAACTGAAGATAAATCCGATTTTGTTCTAAATCCTGAATTCATCGAATGCCTGGAAGATGATTCATCTGCACTCAGTCATTTTAAAACTCTCTCCGGTTCGCATCAACGCTATTTTTCCAAATGGATTGATGCTGCCAAAACGGAACCCACCAAAACAAACCGCATAGTGATGGCAGTAAACGCTTTGTCAAAAGGAATGGGGTTTCCTGAAATGCTGCGTGCAGAAAAAATAAAAAGAGAAGTAAGGAAACGATAATACTGTGCGTCTGTTTAGTACTACAAAATGTTTTGGATATTGTTCAAAAATGAAAAGGATAAAACGGGACGCGTGCAACATTTCAGTTGAATTAGCGTATCTTTGCATCATAATTTCGAGTTGGGTTTTTTTCCTGCCTGTTTGAAACAACTGTAATTCACATCGCAGTTTAATCTCTCCACCTCTTATTACAGAGTAATTAATTTACTGCCATTGGCAGGTGCGATCTCTGCGTATTAACCGGCTCGTTAAAAAAAAATAATGCGGGCCACAAATCAATCATAATGATGATGACTTTCGAAAGTTTAAATCTTTCACAGCCGATTTTGCAGGCTTTAAAAAGCAAAGGGTACACACAACCCACACCTGTGCAGGAAAAAGCAATTCCGTTTATCCTAGAAGGGCGCGACATTTTTGGCAGCGCTCAAACAGGAACGGGAAAAACAGCAGCGTTTGCTTTACCGGTTCTTCAATTGATGTCAGATAAAAAGTATGAAACACGCAAGGTGCGAGCATTGATTCTTGCTCCTACCCGTGAATTAGCTCAGCAAATCAGCGACAGTTTTAAAGAGTATGGCAGAAATCTCGGATTGAAACACACTGTTATATATGGTGGAGTTTCTCAACGCGCTCAAACGGATGCACTTCGTAAAGGAGTGGACATTATCATTGCTACACCAGGGCGTCTACTTGATTTGATGGATCAGAGATTCATTAACCTGAGTTCAGTTGAATACCTTGTTTTGGATGAGGCTGATCGGATGCTTGATATGGGTTTCATTCATGATATCCGACATATCTGTTCTAAAGTGCCTACCGCGAGACAAACCATGTTTTTCTCTGCGACACTGTCACATGATATAAAAAGTCTGGCTGCAAATCTTCTTCATCATCCGGTGAGTGTTGAGGTGGAACATACGAGAGGTCGTGATATTCAAGTTGAAGAACGTGTGTTTTTTATTGATCGAATCAGCAAAACGGATCTGTTTTGTCATTTGATAAAGGAAGAAAATATCAACCATGTTCTCGTTTTTACTAGGACCAAGCGATCTGCGGAGAAGTTAGCTAAGGCACTGACTTTAAAGGGAATCAAGGCAGAATCTATTCATGGCGACAAAACTCAATCTCAACGTCAACGCGCATTAGATTCTTTCAAACATAAAAAAGTCAGCGTATTGGTTGCAACAGATGTTGCTTCACGTGGAATTGATGTAAAAGATATTTCACACGTAGTCAATTATGATATGCCAGATCAGGCGGAAACTTATACGCATCGTATTGGTCGTACCGGTCGTGCAGGTCAGAGCGGAGTTGCTTTTTCGTTTTGCAGCCCTGATGAACGAAAGGATTTAAAAGAAATTCAACGATTTGTCGGAAAGAATATTCCGGTTGGTGATCATCCTTTTATTGCTATTGGGTTGGCAAGTTTGAAAAACAACAACGGCAATAATTCATATCAACAGGGTACTGAAAAAGAATTGGCTTATGACGGAAATCGTTTTGCCGGAAGCAAAAGACGTTCGCCAGGATTCAGCAGAAGAAAGCGCAGATTCTAAACGGAGATACCGATTTCAAAACAAAGGCATGGCGATAATTTTCCATGCCTTTTCTTTTTTCAACTTTGCAATGATATGATGATGTTGAAATATTTTGTTTTGATCCGGCTCATGATTATTCATTTTTAAAACAAATTGAAGAAATGAAAAAACTGATCATTGTTGGTTCGATTATTCTGTTGACATCGATAACAAATTTTTCTCAGACACCAAGCTTTCAGAACGGAAATAAAAATCTCGATCTGGGAATCGCACTTGGTATTTATGCAACGGAAGGAAAAAATCTTGACAATGGTGATTTTGAAGAGGGAGGCGCTGCATCTTATCTGGTTCCGCTTTCATTTGAGTACGGAATTTTGAATTGGTTAGGTGTGGGGGCGTTTTTTCAATATAGCCACTACTTACAGAATCAGGATTCTATTCAGTTGTCCGGTGTTAATTGGGATGCCAATAGTTTTGATCTTGGACTAAAAGCGAATCTGCATTTTATCCGAACGCCACATACTGACATGTTTGTCGGTTCTTCGTTTGGAATTTCTCCTGCCAAATATCAGCAGAACGATGTAAACCGAACCGTATTCAAAGACATAGGAACGGTGCTGAGTTTTTATTTACAGAGCAGATTTATGATTGGGCAAAATGTAGCGGTTTCCATTTATGGCAGTTCTATGATGTTTAATTATTCAAGTGGTGTGATCTCTAATAATCTGGGAGAAGCAGTAGATTTTTCGTTGAAATTAAAAGGTGTGAATTTCGGAGTCGCACTTGGCTGGAAGTTCTGAAATTTCTGATCGTTATTTATACAAGAGGTCCCGTTTGAAGAATTGAGACATCATCTTTTTTTATCAAACTCCAGAAAATCGCCCAGCACCTGATCGACCTGTTCACCACCAATCCTTTTGGCTTTTATTTTTTTATCCTTATCGAGAATGAATATTGCAGGTGTTTGCTGAACATCAAACAAACTTCTGAAATTGTTGTGCAACTTAAGATCCGCCAGATTGGTACAATCCAATCCATAGTCCTCAATGCTCTTCAACCACTTTTCTTCTTCCACTTCGGTGTTCACGGCAATCATCTCGACACCCAACGGTTTATACTTATGATAAGCATCCACTACAAAGGGCATTGATTTTTTGCAATGCCCGCAATCGGGATCCCAGAAAATCAAGATCGTGTAATTTGCTTTTATATCATATAAAGAAGTCCACTCGTGCTTTTCATTTTCCAAAATGAGCGGTGGGCAAGGCTTGTCTATCAGCAATGGCTCAACGGCATTCACACGCGGGCAAATCCTGTCTCGGTCTTTCTGGTTAATCCACCACAGCGAAGTATCATTACTGCAATAATATTTTTTTCCGATATAAACATAAACTGCATCCATACCCATCATTTTTGAATTGGCATATTCATTCAGTATGTAAACAAGCGTGTACTGAAAAACTAATTTGTTGGCACGAGACTTTTCGATCACTTCATCGGCAGATTTATTAATCGAGTCAACAATTTGAGGAGTAGTTTGAGAAAAATATTTTTTGAGTTTGTTGTGGAAGATCGGAGTGTGCAACATGCGATCATCAGAAAAATCAACATCATCCCAATAATGAGATTTGAAATAGCGCCAGGCAAAACTGGAGTCAATGGTTCCGTCTTCATTTAAAGGGGCTTCGGGAATTTCAGGCTCCGACATAGTTTTTAATAGTTTGCCGTAGAATGATTCAGGATGATCAACAATTATTTTTTTTCTGAAAGTTTTGACGTCCTCATCTATTTGCGCGATGGATTCTTTTAACTCAACGGCATTGGCGGATTTTTTATCAGCGATGGTATCCAATTGACTCGAAAGTATTTTCGCTTCCGTTTGTTTGATCATGAGCATTGAACGGTCAAGCTGAAAAAGTTCGTTCTCTTTGCTGCCGGTGAATTTTAAATTATCAGCCAACTGCGGATAGTTTGCTTCGATAGTAAAAAACTGTTCGTCAACAATGATTTCGAAAAAGTTTTTGTCGGGAGCCACAACCAGATAAATTCCGCTCTCTAATAATTTATCGCCTTGAAAATGCCCTGCTCCTTTATTATCCAATTGAATGGTATCTTTCATATACTGTTTATCACCATAATGGTAGGCGAGGTAACAAACTGAATCCTCCAAACCATGAATAGTCACTTTAATATCATGACCGGATTTTTTCTGCGCCTGCGATGAAAAAACAAGAAGAGAAAATGAAATGAAGAGAAGGATTTTTTTCATAAGAAATTTTCAATGACTTAGCAGTTTCAAAATTATCGGCTTTCAACGTTTAAAACTTGTTAAGGAATCTTAAGTATTCACATCGGAAGTTTGATTGTCACATGCGTAAACTCACCATAAACGGAATCAACCGTCAAAAAGCCGCTGTGCGTGTTGTGAATTATTTCGTGAGCAATGGAAAGCCCCATACCAGTTGATCCATGCCCTGTTGGCTTCGTTGTAAAAAATGGTTGAAAAACTTTATCGAGATTTTCTTTTTCAATTCCAGTTCCGTTGTCACGGATTGAGATGATGGCAAAACCGTTTTCTTTTAGCGTGGCTAATTCAATCATTGGTTCAAAATCGTGATATGATTTTTTCTTTTCTTCCATCGCATAAAAAGCATTCTTCAAAATATTGTTTAACACTTTTCTGAATTCTGTAGAAACGAGACTAATTGATTTCAAATGTGTATCTAAAAAATGTTTGATCTCTGTTTTGAAAGATGGAATCTTCAATTGATAATCACGAAGTGAATCATCAACAGCGCTCATTAACAATGAATTTAACTCAACCACTTCCTTTTGATCGCGATCTATCTTTGCATGCTCCAGCATGGATTTGACGATCAAATCTGCGCGCTTTCCGTTTTCATTCACTTTAATCATGTTCGACCGGATGGTTTCGATCATTTCTTTCAATTCTATAATTTGATTAGAATCTGTAATAGGTGAAGAAAAAGTTTTCTCCATCAAATCTTTCAATTCATCTGCATATTCCACCGATGACTCCGCGAAGTTGTTGACGAAGTTTAATGGGTTAAGCATTTCATGCGCAATGCCGCTTGACATTTGACCAAGAGCAGCTAGTTTTTCCTGTTCAATCAGTTGCTTTTGTGTTTCCATCAAAACTTTAAGCGTGTTTTCCAGTTCAGTTTTTTGTCTTTGAATTTCTTTGTTCTGCATTGCAAGTTTCTCATTCGTCTTTTTATTTGTTCTGTAACGATTGAATATTAAAAAAGCTACGGTCAACAAAGCGACCGCAACAAGAAAAAGAAAATTTCGCGCATTTCTGAATCTGGCTTTATCGGATTTCTCTTTTTCCAGATCAAGTTGTTTTTGCGCCATCTCTGCTTCTTGCCGAGAAATTGAATCACGTTGCATCAAACGCTCAATCATCAGTGAATCAATTTGCGCCTTATCTAATTTTGATTTTTCTTCAAGCGTTATCAATTCTTCGGTTTGAGTATTTAATATTTTTTCTGTTTCATTTTTCTCATTAACCACTGTTTCTTTTTCATCTTCAAGCTTTTCTTTTTCAGCCTGGAAATCTTTTGCCTGCTGTTCCAGATATTCTTTTTGTTTTTCGTTTACTGTTTCATGAACCTGTGAATATTTTTTATAAAACTCGTATGCTTTTTGAAAATCCTCCAGTAAAGCATATGATTCCGCTATCATTCTAAGATTGTCCCTTTGCAGCGATGCGCTTCCAATACTGTTTGCCTGCTTGTTCCCTTCTAGAAATTTGATAATCGCTTTTTTGTAATCTGCTTGTTCGTACAAAACCATCCCGAGAAGAAGATTTGCTTTTGAAATTCCGAATGGATTTCCAATTTCAGTTGACAAGGTTAAAGCCTCATTTGCATATTTTTCTGTTTTAGCCAAATCTGTTAGCATTAACACTTCGGCAAGCTTATTTAAAATACTTACGCGATAAATTCCTATAGCCGTATCCAATTGCGATTCAAGTTTTGGAACATAAGTAACCTGCCCAATCGAAGAAATTGAAGTAAGAAGCAAGAAAGAAATAAAAACCAATCTGATCATTCCGAGTCGAAAAATAATGTATTAGATCTTAGCTGTGTTTGAAGTTGATTGCATCAGTTTCATGGGATGAATGGGATTGAGATTCCACCTGATTTCATCGTTGATAAACATTTTTGTTTGTATGGATTTACTTTATTTTTGGCGCACAATTTTAGAATTCATGATTGCAGAAGCAAAAAATGTCATCTCGGTTACCTATGAACTTCGTGAGAATAGTGTATCCGGAACTGTCATTGAGCAAACCACAAAGGATCATCCGTTTGTTTTCATTTTTGGTGCAGGTGGGTTGTTGGAAGAGTTTGAAAACAACCTAAAAGGTTTGAAACATGGCGATGGTTTTGAATTCACTATTGAACATGTTAAGGCTTATGGTGAAGTCGATCAAAATGCAATTGTTGAATTGCCGATCAGTTTATTTATGATTGAAGGAAAATTATCAGAGGATCTGCTTTTTGTCGGAAACACGATTACCATGCGCGATAAAGACGGACATCCGTTGCAGGGCACCATTCTTCATGTATCAAACGAACAAGTGAAGATGGATTTCAATCATCCGCTTGCAGGAAAGAATCTTCATTTTAAAGGAAATATTGAAAACATCAGGCAAGCCACTGCGGAAGAACTGGATCATGGTCATGTTCACGGAAACGGTGGAGTTCACCATCATTAAAATGCATCAAGAGTTATTTGATTATAGTATTCACTCATTTTAAATTTTCTAAATATGACTATTTACGTTGGTAACATTCCTTTTAATATGAAGAACGGTGATCTGGAACAGCTCTTTTCTCAATTTGGTACAGTGAAATCTGTGAAGATTGTCACAGACCGCGATACCAGCCGTTCAAAAGGTTATGCATTCATTGAACTGGGAAGCGAAGACGAAGCCAAAGCAGCGATTGAAGTAATGAACGGCAGAGATATTGAAGGCCGCAACATTCGCGTGAACATGGCAACTTCACAAGGCGGCAAGAAGTAATTCTTACTTTTTCAGCGCAACCATATAACGATCCTTTATCACTTTAGCGTGATGAATCTTGTGCCCGGCAGTCACGAATCCGAGTGCCAGCACCCTGATTTCATTCTTATTTGCTATTCCTGAACGGCTGAGCATTTCATCATTGAAACTCATGAATAGATCCAGGGTGGATTGATGAAGACGATTTGATTCATTGATTAAATCACTGAATGTTCTTTCATCAGCGTTCGTATTTTCAGAGTAGTAGTTTTCGCTAAACCCGGGCAGAGAAGTTTTGTCGTTGCGTGCATAACGGAGCGCACGGTAAGAAAATATTCTTTCCGCATCAATCAAATGACTGATGATTTGTTTGATGCTCCATTTGCCGGCTTCATAACGGTATTCCGAATCTGCTTCATCGATATTACTAATCACCTCTGATAAAATCTGAAGACCTTCCAACAAGGCATCAGTCACTTCGATCGCTTGAACTTTTGTGACATAAGTATGATAAAAGTCTGCGTATTCTTTATCGCCTGGTCGCGCCATAATTTATTTTTTTTCGAGATTTTCATTCATCATCCGGGCAATTTCGTGGTTCAAGGTTGATTCATGTTGTTCAAAAGAGTGAATCACATTTTTCTGTTCCTAAATGGTTCTGTTTTGTGAAAGTTTGAATTTTGCTTCAATCTTTTCCGCTTTAAACTGAAAAGCAACAATTCCATTCAGCAAACCATTTTTATACTTTTCATCCAACGTTTTGAATTGTACCATGTAAGCCGGCTCTGATTGATTGATCAATTCCTCGAGCACTTTTGTTTTTTGCTCAACGCTTTCCAGGATTTTCGGATTGCCATAAACATGAACAGCGACATAATTCCAAGTGGGAACATTCTCGTCTTTTTCATAATTAGTCGTTGACACATAAGCATGTGGTTCGCTGAAAATCACAAGCGACTGTTTTTCAGAACTAAACAATTTCCAATGAGGATTGGCCTTTGCCATGTGAGCAGTTAACATTAATTGATCTCCGTTTTTTTCAACGGTAAAAGGAAGGTGAGTAGCGATGGGTGTTCCGCTATCGTCAGTAATAATGGTTGCAAATGGATAGGCTTTGATGAATGCGAGAATTCTTTCAGGATTGACTTCTTTGTTATGATTCGGGATGTACATGAAGCAAATCTAACGAACCGGCACCTCTGAAAGTCTGTGCCGTTGAAAACTTCGTCATGACCTATTTTTACCTGCAGGAAATTACACGCATATTCGCGCATCAAATCCAATCTTCATGGAGAATTATTTCATTGATCTGCACTGCCATTCGACTATGAAACCGATGAATAACGGCAAGGATATCTATCAGTATATTGCCGCAATAAAAGAGTTTGGAAATGAGTTGAATCCTTTGGTGCGCAATCAACTTCGGGAATTATCGAAAGAATCGCAATCCAATTTTGAGAGATTTGTAAAGGGTGAGGTTAAGGCTGCGTTTATTGCGCTCATGCCGTTGGAAAGAAAAATTTTTCAGCCTTCAGTATCTCATCCTCTGATTGAAGTTGCCTTGCCTTCATGGAAATACAACGACTTGGGTGCTTTCATGACAGGATTGACAATTGATGAAGTAAAAAATCATAGAAGCCAGCTTGCGGAAAAACAATCAGTAAATTATTTTACCGATCTCAAACAAGAATATGATTACCTGAAAAATGAAGAGTTCGCCAGCGATTCGCAATCCCGAAAGTTTGTTGTTGCCAAAGATTATGATCACTTGAAAAAAATAATGAATGAACAGAATGCAATCGGAATTGTGCTGACTGTTGAAGGTGCGCATAGTCTGGGAGAATATGAAAGTTCAGATTTTGACATCGATCCGAATGAATTAACCAATCATCACCGTCTCATGGATTTGGGAAAACTTTTTTCTGCGAATATTCAAGAGATGAAAAGTTGGGAACATGTTCCATTCTTCATTACGATTTGTCATCATTTCTGGAATCTTGTTGCCGGTCATGCGAAAACTTTCGGAGCGGATAAATCTGTTCTTAACCCTGGTGTAGAGAGAATTTTTGATCAGCGATTGGGTCTCAATTCAGGGATTTCAAAACTTGGTTTGCATGTGATTGATGAATTACTCTGCCGGGAAAACGGACGAAGAGTTTTGATTGATATTAAACACATGAGTCTGGCATCGCGAAGAAAATATTATGATGTCATCCGCCATAAACGTGTTAAAGAGCATGATCAGATTCCAATTATTGCCAGCCATGTTGCAGTAAGCGGTTGGAATTCTTTTGAATCAGCCTCTGCACACAAAGACAACTGGAATATTGACAGCGATTCGTATCTCAGCAGGTGGTCAATTAACATAAATGATGATGACATTCGTGAGATTTTCAAATCCGATGGATTGATCGGATTGGTTTTGCACGAGGACAGAATGCCCGGTGGTGCGATGCAAAAAGTGTTGCGCAAATTCAAACACGAAGAGACAGGAAAAAACAGAAGTGTGAAACTTCGTGCGCAGTACACAAAAATTATTGCGAGTAATATTTTTCATATTGTTAATGTGATCCATGATTCTTCACCAACTTATGAAATTGAAGAAGCAACAAGCGATGCATGGACGATGCTCACCATTGGTTCTGATTTTGACGGAATGATAAATCCTTTTGACAGCTACGGATCAAGCGATCAGTTGGGCGATCTTGCGAATGATCTGGAAGATTTTCTCAAAACTCCATCCGATGTGGTGGTCTATAAAAACAATCTGGAAACCGAATTGCGTTCTGTTGTTTTAGAAGACCTGATGTGCGGAATTAAACCTCATGAAATTGTTGAAATGATTTCTCATAAGAACGCAGAAACATTTCTCTCCAAATATTTCACAAAATCATATCTGGAGGACGGTGTGATACCAAATATCCTTCAACCGGAATTGCCGGAAGAAATACCTAATGTCTTAATCAATTAATCAATGGTTGTAAGTAAAGCACTTATTAAAAAATGGCTGGCAAAGCCGAATGTTACCGAAGGAAAAATGTTTGGTTGGGATTGTTTGAAAGTAAACGGCAATGTATTTATCGCATGGAGCGATGAGGGTTATAATTTTAAATTAAATGAGGAGAGCAGGGTAGAGGCGTTGAAAATAAAAGGTGCAGGTCATTTTGATCCGATGAAAAACGGTTCGGCCATGCGCGAGTGGGTATTGATTAACAAGGCCACCGAAGCGCAACTCAGCTCGTTTGCAAAGCAGGCTTATAACTTCGTTAAGGTGTTGCCTGAAAAAGAATTGTTTGTAAAGAAATTGCCGGATAAGAAAAAAGCGGAAAAGAAAACACCTGAACTGAAGACGGAAGTAAGAACAATTGAAAAGAAGATTCCAGAAAAAAAAGCATCTGTGAGTAAGAAGCCTGCGAAAAAGAAAGTGGTTGTGAAAAAGCAAACGGCAAAGAAAGTTAAGGGCAAGAAAAAGAAATAAAGCAAAGAGTATTAATATAAAACGAGCCGCCTCAAATTATTTTGAGAGCGGCTCGCTTGTTTAGACTAACTCAGCAATACGCTTCAAACGCAGCAATCAGATTCTGCGCAATCATATCTGCACTGCGTCCTTCAATATGATGACGCTCTATAAAATGAACGAGTTTACCGTCTTTGATCAAAGCGATGGAAGGCGAGGATGGAGGATAAGGAAGAAAATATTGTCTTGCTTTTGCAGTTGCTTCGGTATCAACTCCTGCAAAAACCGTTGCCAGTTTGTTTGGAATTTTGGAATGTTTCACCGCCATTTTGATTGCGGGGCGTGCGGCACCTGCAGCACATCCGCAAACGGAGTTGACCACCAAAAGCAAAGTGCCTGTTTTGTTTGTCATCACGCTGTCCACCTGTTCGGGTGTAGTTAAGTCATCAAAGCCAAGTGAAGTCAATTCACCTTTCATCGGGATAGTTAATTCTGCTGGATACATATTTGTAAATTTTAAATTTTGAATTTTAAATTGTAAGCGAGTAATAAAGTTTTCAAGTATTCAAGTATTCAAGTGTTTGGATTATTTCTTATTCGTTTATTCGTACTAATTAGTTATTCGTTGATTTATAAGAAGCCAAGTTCGAGTTTTGCTGCTTCGCTCATCATCTCCTGATCCCATGGCGGATCAAAAGTGATTTCCACTTTTACATCCTTCACTCCTTCGACTGATTTTGCTTTTTCTTCCACTTCCTTGGGTAATGTTTGTGCAGCAGGGCAATTGGGTGCGGTCAAAGTCATGAGCACATGTACATTATTAACAGGATCAACGTTCACTTCATATACTAACCCCAGTTCATAAATGTTCACAGGTATTTCCGGATCGAAAATAGTTTTCATCGCCTCCATCACATCGTTTTTTATTTCGATGAAACTGCGCGAATGTATGTTTTCTGTTATTTGCTGATCCGTGGGACTCATTTTTAATTCACCTTTTTTTCAACTGAATGATAAGCCAGCGCATACATTTTCATTTGTTTGATCATGGAGGATAATCCGTTCGCTCTCGTTTGTGACAGATGCTGATTCAACCCGATCTTATCAATGAAAAACAAATCGGCATTGACAATTTCATCAGGTGTTTTGTTTGAAAGAACCCGAACCATCAATGCCACCAAGCCTTTTGTAATTAACGCATCGCTATCTGCGGTAAAAACAACTTTATCTCCATTGAGTTTCGCAAAAAGCCACACGCGGCTTTGACAACCATTGATCAAAAAATCTTCTGTTTTATATTTTTCATCAATCAACGGCAATGATTTTCCGAGATCAATGATGTGTTCATACTTCGCCATCCAGTCTTCAAGCATTTCAAAATCTTCGATCACTTCTTTTTGAATGTTCTCGATCGTCATTATACAATTGTTTGACAACTCAACACAATATTTTTACCGCTTTTTCAATTCCCTCTGATAGTTTATCAACTTCATCTTTTGTGTTATAAAAAGCAAATGAAGCGCGGCAAGTTCCTGTAATTCCAAAACGAGTCATCAGCGGTTCGCAACAATGATGTCCCGTTCTGATTGCAATTCCCTGCTGATCGAGTAATGTTCCAAGATCATAAGGGTGAATACCATCCACCGTGAAAGAAATAACGCTCGCTTTATTTTTTGTTTTTCCGTAAATGTGCAATCCGCTGATTGCGTTCAAACGCTCTGTTGCGTATCCGAGCAATTCATGTTCGTGTTCTGAAATGTTTTCATATCCAATTGAATTTATATACTCAATCGCAGCATGAAGCCCTATGGCTCCTTCAATATTTGGAGTGCCTGCTTCAAATTTGAATGGCAACTCATTGTAAGTTGTCTTTTCAAAAGTTACCGTCTTGATCATTTCGCCACCGCCCTGATATGGAGGCATTTCATTCAACAACTCTTCTTTGCCGTAGAGTACACCGATGCCGGTTGGTCCAAACATTTTATGTCCGGAGAAGCAGAAAAAATCACAATTCAGATTCTGCACATCAATTTGCTGATGGGAAACCGCCTGCGCTCCATCAACCAAAACTTTTGCGCCCGCCTGATGAGCCGCGTCAATCATTTTTTTGACAGGATTAATAACACCCAGCGCATTTGAAATATAAAGTGTTGATACAAGTTTTGTTTTTGGCGAAAGCAGTTGCAGGTATTCTTCGAAAATGATTTCACCGTTATCATCAATCGGAACAACTTTAAGTTTTGCACCAACCGTCTCGCACAAAATCTGCCATGGAACAATATTGGAGTGATGTTCAAGAGTGGTGATGACAATTTCGTCATCTTTTTCGATAAATTTTCTTCCGAAAGAGGAAGCCACTAAATTGATCGCTTCAGTTGTGCCACGAACAAAAATTATCTCACTCTTTGATTTTGAATTGATGAATTCACTTGTCGACAAGCGCGCATTTTCAAATTCCTGCGTAGCAATGTTGCTGAGATGATGTACTCCGCGATGAACATTACTGTTGTAGCGCGAATAATAATCTGTGATTGCATCAATAACTACGGATGGTTTTTGCGAAGTCGCGGCATTGTCAAGATAAACAAGCCGATGACCGTTGATGGTGGAAGAAAGAATTGGAAAATCCTTTCTGATTTGATTCGCATCAATTGTATGAGCTTGTTTCTTTTCCACCGTTGCATTCATCAGAAATTAATTTTCAATTTGCTGACTAGTATTTTGTTGAAGTAATCGTGCATGGATTCCACCTTAACTTTCGCAATGATCTCTGCTGCAAATGCGTGAATCAACATGGCCTTTGCATTCTCTTTTGAAATTCCCCTGGAGATGAGATAGAATAACGCATTCTCATCAAGAAAACCTGAAGTTGCTCCGTGTGAACATTTTACATCATCCGCGAAAATTTCAAGTTGCGGTTTTGCATTCAACACAGCTTTTTCCGACAACAGAATGTTTTTGTTGGACTGAAACGCATTTGTTTTCTGCGCTTGAGGTTTAACAAATATTTTCCCGTTAAAGACTCCTCTGCCTTCATCATTCAGAATTCCTTTGTACAACTGATGGCTTTCGCAATTCGGCTGGGCATGATCAATGAGAAGATGATTATCAATCAGGTCTTTTCCGTCAACGAGATATAAACCGTTTAAGTGTGTTTCGCAATGTTGCCCGAGATGTTTGACAGTAATGTTATTTCGCAATAATCTTCCGGCAGTTGAAACCGTGGTGCAGTCAAAAACACTTTTTGCTTCCTGAACAACATTAAAAGATGAAATCAGGTTATAATCAGATTCGTCAACCTGTGAACGAATGAAATTGATATGAGAACCGGTTGCTGCATAAAATTCCGTTAATGAATTTTCAATGGAGCGAAATTCTTGAGTTGAATTTTGAAAAATTTCAACAAACTGCGCCTGAGAATTTTCTTCAGCAACAATCAACGTTCTGGACTGATGAAGTGTTTGATTGTTTTCGTTGGAAATGAAATTGAAAATGAAAACAGGATGCTCAACAATTTCACCCTTTAAAATTTGTATTAATAATCCATCACCCGCAAACGCGGTATTAAGATTGGTGAAAGCGTTTTCTACCAAAACATGTTGATTGAAATGCTCTTTGATTGTTCTTGTGTTTTCCCGAAGTGCGGCACTGATATTTTTTACAATCAGGTTTTTGTCAATGATTTTTGAATAAGTGGGATCATAATTTCCATTGACAAGAACAATCCTGTTAATCTTCGCAATGCCGAATAACTCATGGTTGAGATGAGCAGAAGTTTTTTCAGCATGAACGGCAGGGAACAGAGTTTCATTGAATACCGGAGCGGGATTAAAATATTTCCACTCTTCATTTTTAATTGTTGGAAATCCTGAACTGAGGAAACTTTCAAATGCTCGTTTTCGGATAGTATGCAGGTATGAATTTTTCGCTCCGTTCAGCGATTGCTCGAATAAATCGAAACTAGTCGTGAAATTTTCTTTGAGCGAAGTATTTAAGGCTGTAGTACTCATTCTTAAACCAAGGATGCAGTTTCAGTTTTAATCCAATCATAGCCCTTTGCTTCGAGTTGAAGCGCCAGTTCTTTCCCTCCTGATTTCACAATACGCCCATCGAAAAGTACATGAACAAAATCAGGGATGATGTAATCAAGCAATCGTTGATAGTGGGTTATCACCAGAAATGCATTGTCTTTTGTATGAAGATTATTGACTCCGTTAGCGACAATTTTTAATGCATCAATATCCAATCCCGAATCAGTTTCATCCATAATCGCAAGCTTTGGTTCGAGCATGGCCATTTGGAAAATCTCATTGCGTTTTTTTTCCCCGCCTGAAAATCCTTCGTTTACTGAACGACTCATCATTGTCTTATCGATTTCAACCAATGCCATTTTCTCTTTCATCATTTTCAGAAAGTTGCTCGCATCCATTGGCTCATCTCCATGATATTTTCTCTTCTCATTTATTGCAGCTTTCATAAAATTGGTCATGCTCACTCCGGGAATTTCAACAGGATATTGAAAGGCAAGAAAAACACCTTCGCGTGCTCTTTCATCAGCCTGCCAATCGAAAAGATTCTTGCCGTTAAATAAAACCTCCCCATCAGACACTTTATATTCATCCCGACCTGCAAGTACGGAGGCAAGAGTACTTTTCCCGGAACCGTTCGGCCCCATAATCGCATGAATTTCTCCGGCTTTGATTTCCAGATTGATTCCTTTCAGAATTTCTTTATCATCAACACTCGCTCTTAAATTTTTAATTGATAACATTCCTGATTGTTCTTTTTCTTTTTTTATCCTACACTACCTTCTAATGAAATCGCGAGCAGTTTTTGAGCTTCAACTGCAAACTCCATCGGAAGTTTTTTGAAAACTTCTTTGCAATATCCGTTCACTATAAGATTGACTGCTTCTTCATGACTTAAACCGCGTTGTTTGCAATAGAATAAAACATCTTCACCAATTTTTGAAGTTGTGGCTTCGTGTTCAACGCGCGCTGTAGGATTACTTACTTCCAGATATGGAAATGTATGCGCTCCGCATTGATCACCCATCAACAATGAATCGCATTGAGAAAAATTGTATGAGTTCTCCGCTCGTTTACCGATTCTCACTAATCCTCGATAACTATTGTTGCTTTTTCCGGCAGAAATTCCTTTGGAAACAATTCTGCTTCGTGTATTTTTTCCGATATGAATCATTTTGGTTCCGGTATCAGCCTGCTGATAATTGTTGGTTACCGCAACAGAATAAAATTCTCCGATAGAATTGTTTCCTTTCAAAATACAGCTTGGATATTTCCAGGTTATGGCAGAACCGGTTTCAACCTGTGTCCATGAAATTTTTGAATTTACTCCTTCACAGATTCCACGCTTTGTCACGAAATTGTAAATGCCGCCTTTGCCGTTCTTATCACCCGGGTACCAATTCTGAACAGTTGAATATTTTATCTCTGCATTGTCATACGCAATCAATTCAACAACCGCTGCATGCAATTGATTTTCATCACGCATCGGGGCGGTACATCCTTCAAGATAACTCACGTAGCTTCCCTCTTCTGCCACAATTAGTGTGCGTTCAAACTGTCCGGTACCTGCTGCATTGATTCTGAAGTAAGTGGAGAGTTCCATTGGTGAACGAACGCCTTTTGGAATGTAACAGAAAGAACCATCAGTAAAAACTGCAGAGTTCAGCGCAGCGAAATAATTATCAGAAGTGGGAACTACCGTGCCCATATATTTTTTCACCAGTTCAGGATGATTTTGAATTGCTTCCGACATGGAGCAGAAAATAATTCCAAGTTCAGCCAGTTTTTCTTTAAATGTTGTGGCGATAGAAACGCTGTCGATTACTGCATCAACTGCAACTCCGCTCAATCGTTTTTGTTCATCGAGAGAAATTCCCAATTTTTCAAAAGTCTTGATCAGTTCAGGGTCAACTTCATCAAGGCTGTTCAATGTTATTTTCTTCTTTGGTGCGGAGTAGAAAATAATATTCTGGTAATTTATTTTCGGGAAATGAACATTTGCCCATTCCGGTTCTTCCATTTTCAACCAATGACAGTATGCCTTTAGTCGCCATGCCAACATCCATTCCGGTTCATTCTTTTTGAGTGAGATAAAACGAATAATATCTTCATTCAAACCTTTGGGTGCTTCATCACTTTCAATATCGGAAATGAAGCCCCATTTATATTCACTTTGAACGTGCTGTTTTAATATTGTATTGTCCTCTGACATTAGCTGTTATTGGGGTGCAAAGTTAGGCTATTGGGAATGTTTAGACTGAATCTAAACTCAATTTTTTACTCTTACAATGTTCTGAAAGCAAAGTTTCTTACGGATTCGGGGTCTCTGTACTTGATTATAAATTTTCTCGGGTGTATCTTGGACGAATAATATCTTTAATACCCCAACCGTGATTTTATGGACAAGACATTGAAACTTTTACTTATTGAAGATAATCCGGGTGATACTTTTCTTATTAAATTCTATTTGGAAGAATCGAAAACCACAAAGTATAAAATAACTCACGTTGATTTTTTATCGTCTGCTTTAAAAATGATTGATAAAAACGCATACGATCTTGTATTGCTTGATTTAAATCTTCCCGACAGCATGGGAATAGGTACGCTGGCAGAAATTTTGAAATCAAAGAGAGATTTACTCGTTATCGTTCTAACCGGAGTAAGCGATGAAAATCTTGGAATCAAAGCGGTACAATTGGGTGCTAATGATTTTCTTACCAAAGGCAAGTTCGATAGCATGTTGCTGAATTCTTCGATCAGATATGCATTTGAACGAACAAGACTTAAATTGAGTGTGAAGAAGTTCAGCAACGAAGCAGAGTATTATCGTGAAAAATGTGAGCAGATTCAAGCTATGGCAAGTATTGGATACTGGGAATTGGATCTGAATGATTCCATGATGAAGTGGTCTGAGAGTTTAATGAGGATAATTGGTAAAAAAAGAAATTCTAAAACAGATCTAAAACATTTTATTGAATCTTTTTCGGTTGCAGATCGGGAAAAAATAAAATCACTTCTTATCAGAAGAGCGATGTCAAAACCTGTTTCAATCGAAGTTAAGTTGGCCAATCGAAAGAAAGTGAGTTTTCTGATTGAAAAGAAAAGATGGAACAGGGGCGAACCGATGTCAATCTGCGGATTAATTAAAGCCGCTTGAAAACAAAAAAACCATTCTGATAACTTTCAGAATGGTTTTTTTCTTAAGCTAAAATCCTATTTATCTGGAAACAATCATCTTTTGCAATGGATAGTTATTAATTCGATAGAAATAGATGCCAGGTGTTAATCTATCAGCAGCAAGGACTTTGGTATTTAACCCCTGGTTAGTTTCAATTTTTTCCGAATAAACAAGTTCGCCTATTGAGTTAAACACCATAAAAGAATTTTCTTCTGATTGGCTTGCAACAAATGAAATCGTTGTTGATTCAGAGAATGGATTAGGACTGTTACCAATGAAACTCCATGGATTAACCGCCAGAGGAATTCCGGTGGAATTGCACGCTTGCAATCCTGCTGAGGTAGTATTACCCGGATCGCAAGTAGTTTGGCCCTGTTCGATAACGCGTAAAGAATAACCGAAACCAAATTCGCTGGCATCAACGTTTGACAGTGTTCCGATGACCGAAACATTGACGTCAACAATAATCTGTAGATTGTATTGCCCTGTATTGTCCATTGTGGTTCCTGAAATATCAATGCATCCGTTTTCCTGATTGTTATAGGTGGAATCCGGATCATTTAACACCCAAACCAGATCGCACGGAATATTATTGACTTCCTTAATCTTCAGCCAATTTACCGTGACCGTAACACCACTTACTGTGACCTCGTCAAAATTTTGGAAATAGATAACATTGGAATAAGGAACAGTACGCTCAATACAGGCAAGAGAATCATCATCCGGTGAAAGACCTGGCTCTGTAAGAATCTGAGGTGTGCATTGTGCCTGCGCAAATTGAACTGAAGCGATCAATGCCACTAATAGAGTAAATAAAATCTTTTTCATGTTTGTTGTTTATCGGTTTTGTGAATGAAAAATTTGTAAGTCAAATGTAAAAGAAAACGTTCTGAATTTTCTTAAGGATATTCACAGTTCAGCGGCTGATGACGAATCTATTAATCGTTTGATCAAAATCCGATTTGATAATGACAAAGTACACTCCGTTGCTGAGCCTGTTCAGGAAAATATTTTCTGAGAATATTCCCCGTTGCATTCCAGATTCTTTGATATAAATCAGTTTCCCGAGATTATCAATAATTTCAATTGTGATCTCCTGCTCAACAGGTAATTCGATTTTAATAGTAAAATTTCCATCGGAAGGGTTGGGATACATTTCTGTTGAAGCGATTGGATGAACCAACTCAGCACCAATTGATGAAACCAGAATTTGAAATGAATCCGAGATGGAAGTACAACCGATTACATTCGTTAGTTGAACCTGATAATATCCGTCCTGAGTTACCGTATAATAATATCCTGTATCACCAATCAAAGGTGAACCATTCAACCACCATTGCACACTGTTGGAGCCCGGGTTAGTACTCATCAACTGATGATTTCCGGTATTGAAAAACCAAGATGGAGGAGGAGGCAAATTAAAAACCTTGATATATCTCAATGCACTTGACGAATAACATCCGTGCTGGTTATTTACCATCACCCAATAATTTCCTGTTTGCAAAACCTGAAGAAGTGAATCCGTTGCCCCCGGAATAATGGTGGTGTCATTATACCACTGAAAAAATTCTCCATCGGTACTTGCGAGAAGTGTGACTGTGTCACCAAGACAAATGGAATCTTCATCAGTTGTGAGATTAGAAATTTCCGGAACGGTCGGACTGGCATAAACAAAAATGGTATCAACCACATCATAAGATTGATAGGGAGTAGTTCCGATGATAATGTTTCCGGATGTGCCGTTTGCACCACTGAATGGATAAGAACCTGTTCCGGTAATATTCATTACGAAAGTTCCCAAATCATCATTCTGCGAAATCAAATCAATGTCTTGAAAAAAAATGGTCAAGCCCGGTTCAGATAATTCCACATTCACACCGCTCCATGAAAGCGGTGGATTTTGATCTGTAATTTCTGAAGAAGTATAAATCACATTACTGTTAAAATCAAATAGCGTGAAGATGATATCCGGACTTGAGGTGCATCCGAATATTGGAAGATCAGGTTCTTCAATATCTCCGCACCAATTATTATTACTGCTTGTCAGGTTTACATCCTGAACAGTGTAATGATTAATTGTAGTGTTCAACGAAACATAATATTCACCCGGCAAATTGTAATCCTGTGCAGGCGGATTTTTCAGATTGCTCGTTTGTCCATTGGCAAAATCCCAGTTATATGATGTTGGATTAGGTGCTCCATCAACCAATGCCTCAAAGGTTACATTTAGAGAATCACACCCTGAAGTAGGAGAATAAGTGAAATAAGGATTGCCGGATGCATTGGGTAAGATTTCAACCTGAGTAAGATATGTTTCATTTTGCGTTACATCAATATTCAAATCAACGACATGAACCTGAGCAACAATATATACAGTGATGTCATAAACTCCGGGTAACCCAATAGGTGTTCCGCAGAATTTCACACAGCCCATTTCAGTAGTTGGCGGATTGCTTGTCGGATAATAATTACATGCGTTAGAAGACTGATCACATTCCCAATTGAAACCAAATGGCAAACCACTAATTCCGGTGATGGTTATTTGATTGAGTATGATGGTATATCCGGTTCCGCCATCCACAAATTGTGAAGGCATATAAAAAGAAACATCTGAATCATATGATACACCAACTGTTCCTTGCGGAAGAACTGCCTGGCAAATTCCGCCATTAGGAAAGTTAGCGGGACATCCCCAATCAATCACACATCCCGGACATTGAGCAAAATTATTATTCAGAAAAAATAAGGTGATGAAATTAGAAAGGAGAAGAAATCTTTTCATGTGGTGATTTTTATAGCGCAGTGAAAATAAAGAAAGCAAGGAGATGAAATTTTGGACATTGCTTCATTAGAGTTGAGGCGTAAATTGAATTGCTCAATACATAATCTTATTCAATGAGTTTTTCCAATCCTCGAAAATTTGTTCCGCTATTTTATTTGGAACATGATTCATTGGAATACTCCTGTTTGCAAATTCAGCATTTATTTCCCTGTAAATAAACCTGTCATCAAAACCAATTTCTGCGGCCTGACTTTGTGTGTTGGCAAAGAAAACGTTTTTTGGTCGCGCCCAGTAAATGGCACCCAAACACATGGGGCAAGGCTCGCAAGAACAATAAATGATGCAATCACTGAGTTGAAAACTGTTTAGCGATTTACAGGCTGCTCTAATTGCTACCATTTCAGCATGAGCAGTCGGATCATTTTTTAATGTGACGCGATTTTTTCCCTGTGAAATAATCTGATCATTCTTCACAATCACACATCCGAAAGGACCGCAACCTTCGCTCATGCTTTCGTCCGAAAGACGGATCGCTTCTTCAAGAAATATTTGTTTGAATTCTTCCATCATTTATTTTGATCAGGTAAAATCATGAATTTCTGAAAACTAAAAGCCGGTCATCTGCGACCATATCATCGGTGACTAAATTTTTCGGCATTGCCGGTGCTTTAACTCCTTCACCGAATATTTTATTTCCGATAATTACTCTTGCTTCATCCCAAAGATTTTCTGATAAAAGCGAACTGATCAGTTTTTCTCCACCTTCAACCATCACCGAAATAATCTGATTCACAAAGAGATGCTGCATCATTTCATTCAACGGATCGTCATTAAATCCAATGTGTTTGTATTCAAGCTTTGAATTTGCCGGTGCGTTTTTCTCTGTAAAGACTATTGTGCGCTGATGTTTATCGAATATATGAAGATCATCAGGCAGTTTAAGATCGCGGTCAATAACAATGCGCACGGGATTGCGCCCTTGCCACATGCGCACGTTCAATTGAGGATTATCGATCAATGCCGTTTGTGTTCCAACCATCACCGCTTGTTCTTCGCTGCGCCATTTGTGAACCAGTTCCTGCGACAAATGATTACTGATCCACGTTTGTTTGTCATTTGCTTCGCTGAACATTCCGTCAATCGTTTGAGCCCATTTCAAAATAATATACGGACGATGTTTGCGATGATAAGTGATGAAGCGTTTGTTGACTTCGGCTGCCTTTTCTTCCAGCACATTTTCAATGACTTCAATTCCAACTTCACGTAATTTATGTATTCCTTTTCCTGAAACCTGCGGGTTCGGATCTTTTCCACCAATCACTACTCGTGGAATTTTATTCGCAATAATCAAATCCGCACATGGAGGTGTTTTGCCGAAATGACTGCAGGGCTCAAGAGAGACGTAGATAGTTGATTCCGGCAACAATTTTTTGTTCTCAGCACTCACAGCATTAATCGCATTAACTTCTGCATGTGGTTCTCCAAATTTTTTGTGATAACCTTCCCCGATAATTTTGTCGTTGTGGACAATCACACTTCCGACCATTGGATTTGGCGCAACATTTCCTAAACCCAGCACAGCGAGTTCGATACAACGAAGCATATACATTTCGTGATTCATCGGGCGCAAAGAAATGAAGAAAAGCCACATTAATTCTCTCGAATTTTGTTGAATGAAATTTTCGAAAACTGTCAACACTTTGATGACAAATTTCAGTGATGACCTTCAGGCGATTTATGATAGGAGAGAAGCGCAGAATCTGATTTCGATTTTATTCGGATATTATTTCAAAACCGATAAGCAGGGTTTATTGAAAATAAAATCTCAACCGGTTTCGGTGAGTGAGCAATTAGAACTGGAAAGTTTTTTTGAAAGACTCAAAGCGCATGAACCTGTCCAGCACATTACTGGCGAAGTTGAGTTTTATGGCTTAAAACTGCTCGTCAATAATCATGTTCTGATTCCAAGACCGGAAACCGAAGAGTTGGTGCAAACGGTCATTGACGAGTACCGCACTTCTGAAAAAAATCTTCAGATACTGGACATCGGCACAGGAAGCGGATGCATCGCTATTGCGTTAAAGAAGAATATTCCTGATGTTGAAGTAAAGGGAATTGACGTGAGTCTTGATGCCTTGAAAGTGGCTATTGAGAATGCGGAAATAAACAGTCTTGAAATCAATTTTACTTTGCTTGATTTCACAGTTAAAAAAAATTGGAACAGGCTTGATCATTATGATCTGATCGTGAGCAATCCGCCCTATATTCCCGAAAAAGACAAAAAACTCATGGATAAAAATGTACTGAACTATGAACCTCATGAAGCCTTATTCGTTGCTGATAACGATCCGTTGAAATTTTACCAACTCATGCTGGATTTTTCAAAAGAACATTTGAAAGAGAATGGAAAAATATTCTGCGAAATTCATCCTGACTATGCCGATGAAATAAAAATTCTTTTTCAAAAAACATTTTCAGGTGTGGAGATCAGAAAAGATATGCAGGGCAAGTTCCGGATTTCGAGGGCGACCGGTTTTATTTAAAATCCATGAACAACAGCGAAGCGAAAACCCCGCTCCGTTTCCGGTGGCAGGGTTTCTGTTTTTTGATCTTCTTAAAATCAAGGTTCGGCAACTTGCGATGTGTCTAGATCGTTTAACGGATATTTTTTTGTGAAAGATTCATTTTCTCTTGATGGAATTTGAAACAACAATCCTTCAACCAATATATCTTCATCCAACTCCTCCCAATGGATACCGACACCGCGACCATTGAACTCCCACTTATTTAATTGCTCCCATGTGGCTTTGGTTAAACGTGGAAACCAGGCAAGCGGAACTGATAATTCTCTGCCGTCTTCCAAACGAACGCAAAGAAAATCTTTGGTGAACCAAACAGCAGTTGCGCGTATTTCCTGCTCAAGAATTTTTATTGAAGAACTCATTCCATGATTTTTTTAAGTTGTTCCTGATTTTCGATCACTAAATTACGAACGATAGTTAACTCCTGTGCGCTTACTCCTTGGTTCTTTGCCAGTATCACTTCCTGGTCAATCCAAAACTTGCAAACCCCGCCTCCTTTCAATGTAACATGAATATGGGGTGGTTTTGAATTTTCGTTGCTGTAAAAATGAAATCGGTATTTGCCGATGCGCAATACGGTTGGCATGATGGAAAAATAAAAAGAAATGAGTTGTATTTATTTCTCCTCTTACATAAAACAAAACCCCGCTCCGTTTCCGGTAGTGGGGTTTCGCTTCGCTGTTTTTTTTGTTTTTTATTCTGCGGTTGGCGTACTCGCCAACCGCTCTAAAATTTTATTCTACCACAATTTTCTTCACCACTTCTCCTTCATCAGTAAAAATCTTCAGCAAATAAACGCCCTGCCTACCGGCAGGCAGGCACTTGAAATGCCGGCAAGAGAAACAGAAATTTTTTGCCTGACTGTTATACTAACGTTGGGTTTTAAGCAGCCTGTTTCTTTTTGAGTTGAAATTTGCTTTTGAACTTTTTGCTCGTTTCATCCAAGCGTTTACGAAACGCGGCCGGGTCTTTTGAATACAGCTCACTCAATTCATTACGTCTGGTGCGCATGAATTCAACGGCTTTAAAATCTTTGGGTGCAATTTTCTTTTTCATCATTCTACAATTTCTTTCGGACTGCGGATTTCAATCATACCGTATCCGTATTTCAAATTTACAGAGTTATACAATCTGATTCGATTCAGATTTACAATATGCTTAAAATTCCAACTGATCACTACATCAACCTTGTGCAAGGTTGCCATGGCAATATGGAGCGCATCAGAACGGAATTTATGCGTCACAATTTTTTCGAGAAGATATTTCTCAGCTAACTGTTCTGCTTCGCGGTTTGCAGCCACGTATTCAGCATTGGAAGCGATCATCAGATCGGTCAATTCGCGAACCTGCAAGGGTGCTTTTTCTAACTCCGTGAGTGTAAGATCGGAAATCACGGCAAGATGTTCACCCTGCAAGATGCTTCCGATTAATTTTTTCGATTCTGTTTCAAATTCTTTTTCGAAATAGCCGCCAATGACTGAAGTATCAATATATAGCCGCATATGGTTTTCTTTCTCTCAAATGTAGCCAAAATGAAAAACCCCGCTCCGTTTCCGGTGGCGGGGTTTTTGTTTTTGGTTTTTTAAATTTTTATTCTACCACAATTTTCTTCACCACTTCTCCTTCATCAGTAATAATCTTCACCAAATAAACGCCACTTGAAATGCCGGCAAGTGAAACAGAAAATTTTTGATCATTCCCTGCCTGACCGGCAGGCAGGATTTCTTCCATTCTCAAAATTTCTTTGCCGAGCAGATCGTGAAGGATGATGGAAGAATATTTAGGGATGATTTTGCTCAACAACAAATACTCCGTGAGCAGGTTTTGAATCAAGATATTTTTCGATCTGAGGGATTAAGGTTTTGAGATATTTGAATTCCGTTTTTGAAGCATGAATAACTACCACTACTACCGGATAAAATTGAAAAATTCTGTTGGTATTGTAGATTTTTGTCGAGGGTAACTAATACCTGATAATCATGATCAATCATCAGTTTAATCAAATCTCCATTCTCCTTTCCGTTCCAACCCAGATAGGCTACTGAAACAGCATGATGTGTTTGGAATTCAGAGTGTAAACGCTGTGGTAGATTTTCATCTAACAACACGTTCATAGAATTGCTTCAGATTTGGTGAGGTAAGAAGTTCTTCCGCAAGTTCAAGCAATTGAACGCATTGTTCCTTGTTTACGGTAGGAAAATCCTGAACAAAATTCTCTATCGTTACTCCTGATTCAACATGATCAAAAAAAACTTCTATCGGAACTCTGGTGCCTTTGAACACAGGAGTGCCACCCAGAATATTCGCGTTGATTTCAATTACATCTGTCATTTTTCTATTGTTAGCCTCAAAGATACAATACGCAAATAAAACCCCGCTCCGTTTCCGGTTGCGGGGTTACTTTTTTTGTTTCTAAAATTTTTATTCCACCACAATCTTCTTCACCACTTCTCCTTCATCAGTAACAATCTTCACCAAATAAACGCCACTTGAAATGCCATCAAGAGAAACAGAAATTTTTTGATCATTCATTTCTTCCATTCTCAAAATTTCTTTGCCGAGCAGATCATGAATGATGATAGAAGAAATGTTTTCAGATAATGATTCGATTATTACTTGCTCAGAAGCAGGATTGGGATAAACAGAAACTTCAATTGCAAATTTGATAGATTCAATAGCAGAACCGCCACTCTCAGTGATTAGATATGAACTGTCGCATGCAATGGCAGGGTTTACACCTGCAACAGCCAAAATTTTTCCGTTCTGAAGTTTATGGATGGTATATCGATTGACAGCATACTCGTCATACGCTTGAGGCACAAACCATTGACCGGTTGAAACATTGTAAACCTCAATAGCTTTTGTATCGGTAAAACTGAAAAACTCACCCCATCCAAAGACTAAAACATTTCCGTTGTCAAGCTTAATTGCCGGATTATATTGGCGAGAAATTTCCGGGGCATCCGTAGTTGAAAATGAATTTGTACCTGCATCATAAATCTCGCAGTATTCACTTACTAAAAGGACGTTTCCGTTGTTAAGCAGAACAGAACTGTGATTTGATTCAGGATGAACTGTTCCTCCGGGGACAGCAGTCCACTGACCTGTAGGTGGATCGTAAATTTCAGCCTCAGATCCTCCTGTTGCTAATACATTTCCATTACTTAGCAGAACAAGAGACAGGTATGTGCCATAAACATTGTTCAGGTTGCCAGTAGCAGACCAGGTGGATGAAGCCGGATCATAAATTTCCGCTTCTTCATCAGCATACGCACCACCCGCTATCAATACCCGGCCATCATTTAATTTGACGGCATCATGAAACGATCTTTGAGTAATCGTACTATCCGTATATGTCCACTGTCCGGATGCCGGATCATATAATTCGCAGGAACGCATGCCATCATAATCCTGACCATTGGCTCCGCCAATGGCAAGCACTTTACCATTATCCAAAATAACGGAAGCGAAATATGCGCGTGGCACTTGCATATCTCCTGATGCACTCCATGTTCCGGTTCCCGGATTATAAAGTTCTGATTCATTGAAAAAAAGATTGTTTATCCCGTCACTATATAATCCTCCAAATGCAAGCACTTTTCCATTGCTCAAAAGTTGGGATTGATGCTCATAGCGCGAATTAATCAGTTCACCGGTTAATGCAAAAGTTTGCGAATGAACTTCGAAGCGAATTGCGCAAAAAATTACGAGAAGTAAGAATAGGTTTTTCATGGTTGCTTGGTTTTTATGTTCAATTAAAAAATTATTCTAACACAATTTTCTTCATCACTTCTCCTTCATCAGTAATAATCTTCACCAAATAAACGCCACTTGAAATTCCATCAAGAGAAACAGAAATTTTTTGTTCATTTAATTCTTCCATTCTTAAAATTTCTTTGCCGAGCAGATCGTGAAGGGTGATGGAAGAAATATTTTGTGATGACTCGATCAAGAATTCTTCGCTTGCAGGGTTTGGATAAAGATCAATGGATGACGAAAGATCAAGATCATTTATTCCTGTAGCAATTATGTTGACTGTTGAAGTGCTTCCGTTAATATCAATTGGATTCATTGCATTGTCTATTGCAGCAATATCGGAAGTGGAAAGTTGGAGGGTTTGATTTCCGATAACATCACCGCGCACCTGGAAATGCAATGTTCCTATTTGTCCGAAACCTGTTGTATTGTTTTGATCAATTCTTGTTACTGCTGCATCAATTCTATCCTGCGAAGAAAGATTTTTTCCAAAACCCATCAAATCATTTCCGATTGTGCCCATCCAATCTGTGGTTGCCGAAAATGAAACCGTATTGGTATCAACAATTTCCACATTATAGTCAATAGTGAAAGCGATACCGTGAATATCATTTACAGGAATTGTATCGTCACCTAGCATTACCTGAACATCAATATTCTGCCATGCAATCAAAGTATCATCTGGAAAAACCAAATACAATTCAGGATTTCCGCCTGCATTTATTTGTCCTGCTTTGGGATGTGTTAATCCGTAGTTCTGTGTTACAGCAAGAGTATCACCATACTCAATAAGACCATTTCCATCTGAATCGCCATATTTGTAGTTCAAGCCATTTGGCAGCGTATCATTCCAATCAACGGATTCTTTACAATCCCAAGTGATTGTTTGCTCAACGCGCTGTGTTCCCAAACTATCATACTCAAGCCCGATTATTAGAATATCATCGTTCTCAGCAATTCCATTATCATCCGCATCACCTGGCCAAACCCCATAAATCGTAAGATCGACTGTGACAGCGCTGACACAACCTTGAGAATTAATAATGGTATCTGCGCGTAAAAACCCGTGGTTGTCCAAATATCATTACCGCTAGGCGAAATGTAAGTGCTGCAAGCAGCGGTGCTAAATGAATAGGCGGGAAGGCACTGTGGTATCTTCAGAATAAAAACATCATGGCTCCCCTGTGAGATCAGGTTGTAAATTCCTGGCCCCAGGTCATAATCACCAGTGTCCATAAAGTATCCCGTGATATAAACATACTCGGAATCAACTGCTATTGATTCGCCATTGTCCAGAGATACGCCTCCAAATTTTCCAGCCCAAAGGAGATTGCCTGAACTATCTAGCATCGTAATATATGCATCATTATTTCCTTCCGAAGAAAGATTGAACACTCCTGCACTAGGGTCAAAATCACTGGTGAAATAGAAATCACCAACGGTATAAATATTACCTGATTCATCAAGAGCTTTGGATGAACTGAATCCACTGCCTTCAAATGCCCATTCAAAATCGCTCAATGAATCAAGTTTGACGATAAAGCCGCTGACGTTTCCCGTTGATGCTGTGAGACTAAATACGCCTGAGCTAGGATCTAAATCAACGGTTCCTGAAAAAAATCCGGTTACCAGCATATTTCCAAATTCATCAAAGTGAATTTCACTTCCTGAATCATACAGTGAACCACCAATTTGTAGTGCCGATATGAAGCTACCTGAATTGTCGAGTTTGCTTATGAATACATCACGGTCACCTGCTGAAGTTAGGTTGTATGTGTTTATACCAGGTGCGGGGTCAAAATCAGCAGTCTCTCTAAAATATCCGGTCGTATAAACATTACCTGACTTGTCGAGAGCTATAGAATAGCTCTCGTCATCTATATTACCACTTAATCTTTTAGCCCATACCAAATTACCCAATGCATTAAGTTTCATTACAAACACATCAGTGCCTCCTGCGGAAAATAAATTTAATGTTCCGGGCCCTGGGTCAAAATCTGCATTATCTTCAAAATCCCCGGTAGCATATACATTCCCAAACGCGTCAACAAATAGATCACTGCCCCTATCATAGGAAGTACCACCTACCCGTTTTGCCCAAATAAAATTGCCAGATGCATCGAATTTTGTCATGAAAACATCTGAGGCGAGACCAGCAGAATTTAAGTTAAACACCCCTGGGCCGGGATCAAAATCGACTGTGTCAATAAATTCTCCGATTGTATATACATTTCCTATGGTGTCAACAACCATAGAATTTATATTCTCATTGTACTCGCCTCCGAAACTAACCGCCCATACAAGATTTCCTGAGAAATCTAATTTGATAATAAAAACATCGTCACCTGAAGCAACGAGGTTAAACGTTCCTGGTCCAGCATCAAAATCTACGGTATCCTCAAACTCTCCGGTAACATAAACACTCCCATCTGCATCGACTGCAATAGACCGTCCATCGTCAGCAGAAACCCCACCTATTTGTTTTATCCATTCAAAACTCTGTGCAAAATTTATCTGCCACAAAAAAATCATTGCAACAAGAGGAAAGTAAATTTTCATATTCATGGTTACATTTTTACTTGTTCAATTAAAAATAACCTTTAAAAAAACACCCCGCGAAAAAAAACTGCGGGGCGTTTGTAAGCGTTAAAAAAGGATCAACCTCCGTAAACAATACTAACCATCGCACTTTGCAAACCAATTTGTGTATCGTTCACCACACCAAAAGCCATGTACTCGCGGGTTTCGGCAACTCCGGCTTGCGACAGCGGGCGGGTGTCATGATAAGGACTGGAGGTGTCGCGCGCCAGAAAATTCCAGTTTGCCTGCCCCTGGAGGCGTGTGTAAATATTGATGCCTTCCACATCTATCCTCGTAAAATCAATACGGATAGTGCCGCCATCCATTCTCAGTTTCAAAACCGTTTGATAAGTGGCGGGATCAAAAACATGTTCATCGCCCACAATGCCAAGTTCTTCGCCAATGGCTCCGGTATAACCAGCATGAGTTTTCACCCGCTTAGCCATATTGGTGATGTTGGGCAGTTTGATTTTGATCGTTTGGTTTTGGGTGTTGACGGAAGCCTGCTGCGCCTGTTTGGCGATGTCGGCATCATTGATTTTGGTGATCATCGCATCGCAGTCAGCCTGTTGAGCGGTGATTTCCCCCGCTGTTAAACCGATGGTGGCGCCATGTGTGGCAATTTTTGTTTTGTAGGTGTTGAGCCATAATTTCAGTTGAGCAATAACTTGTGGGATGAAATACTTTTTAGCCATGACTAAATAATTTTATGGGTTAATAAATGAATAAAAAAGCCTGTTTTTGAAGAAAAAATGTGTTTTTTGAAGAAAACAGCCTTGTCGGGAAGATTCCTATAACTGTAGGAATCTTCCGCTCAGTTGTAGGAATGATTCCCGCAATTGTAAGAATCTTCCGCGCAGTTGTAGAAATGATTCCGGCAATTGTAGGAATCTTCCGCGCAGTTGTAGAAATAATTCCCGCAATTGTAAGAATCTTCCGCGCAGTTGTAGGAATGGTTCCCGCAATTGTAAGAATCCTCCGCTCAGTTGTAGGAATGATTCCGGCAGAAGAAAATATTTTCCGGAGAGTGGTAAGAAAACTTTGTGAGGGTATGCTAAAGTTGTGGTGAGAATAACTTAGATTTCTGGCGAGCCCCCCCGCGAATAATCGGGAAGAGAAATTAATGAAAAAGTTGGAGAGAAAAAATTAAGCATGTAAGAGATTTGATTTTAAATTTTTTAATTCACTTGCCTGCCACATTATAAACAGAATTAAAAATAAGTGGTGGGAGGTGAAAAAAAAACAGGTTGGGGAAATATTTTGAAGAGCACACCCCCAACCCCCTCTCGCAAGCGCGCAAGGCTTTCGCGCAGAGGGGGCTAAGAAAAACACACCCCCAACCCCCTCTCGCAAGCGCGCAAAGCTTTCGCGCAGAGGGGGC
>Ga0247727_10000865_pt1 | contig 73621 bp, 61 predicted proteins | sample WisWelCaveWW1625_FD_202498 | JGI IMG/M metagenome (GOLD analysis project Ga0247727, IMG submission 202498) | Biofilm microbial communities from Wishing Well Cave, Virginia, United States - WW16-25 | ecosystem: Environmental > Aquatic > Deep subsurface > Groundwater > Cave microbial mat | place...
CGCGGATCGACGGCACCACCGACGATCCCTCTTCGAGGCGGCCGGTGTTCGGGAGATTCTCGAGGATGTCGGCCAGCCGCTGCGGCCGGCGCTGCGCCAGGTCCTCGCGCGCCACGAGCGTGCGTGCGGCCGCGGGCGGCGCCTCGATGTGCGGCGCCGCGCCGGCGGCCACGGTGACCGACTCGCTCAGCCCCGGCTCGATGCGCACGGCGAGCGGCTCGCCCGCCGGCAGCGCGGCGATTGACACTGGCGGCGCCACCCGCCCGTCGGCCAGCACCACCAGAATCATGAAGGGCGGCGCCGGATCGGGCTGCCAGACGAAGCGCCCGTCGGCGTCGGTGCGGCTGGTGCCCGGCTGCCCTACGACGACGACGGTGGCGTCGGCGGCCGGGGCGCCGTCGGGGAGCGTGACCCGCCCTTCGAACGCCAGCGCCGGACCGGCGGCGCCGGCGAGCAGCACCTGACCGACGACGGCAGGCATGGCGTGCCCGGCGAGGGCGATGAGGCGCGGGGCGACGCGGCGAAGAGGGGCGATCATGCGGGCGGCGGTGCGGCGCATGCCGCGGACTCTGCGGCAACTCGCGGGTTCAGGTCAAGCGGCGCGGCGCGGGGGGTTCGCGCGCCCCGGCGGGCGGCGGTGCCCCGAAACGACAACGGGCGCCGCCGGCCGATGCACCGGGGCGCCCGCATCGTCCGCCGCCCGGGGCGGGCCCGGGCGGGCGGCTACAGGAGAACGACGACGATCACGAGGAAAGTCACGGCGAGGATCAGTCGGCAGTTCATCGTCTCACCTCCATGGCGGGGCTCCAGGTCCCCGCCTGAATACGGGACCTCAGATGGCCGCCGTGGCGACGGGCGGCGGCGGAGACATCGGGGGCACCGGTCCTCCCGCTGCGGTACCACGGCGGGCCTGCCGCGCGGCCCAGAGGCTGATGACGATGGCCCCGAAGCCGACGAAGAGCGTCGCGAAAATGGCCAGATTGCCGATGAACGGGATGGCAAAGACCAGGTAAAGCAGCGGCACGCCGACGAGGAGCGCCGCGAACGGCGAATGCCCCTGGCGGCCGAGTCGGGTCAGGGCGTAGTCGCCGAGGAACACCGCCACCGGCACCTGCGACAGGTACATCAGCAGCAGCATGGCGAGGATCACGAGGATCGCCGCGGGGATGGTGATGATCAGGATGCAGGACAGCACCGCGCTGACAAAGACCACGGGGATCGTGATGAACCCGATGCCGGCGCTCCTGAGCGCGTCGCCGCGCACCGCCGCCACGATCGCCGGGGCGCTGCGGCGGAACAGGGCCAGCACGCCCAACCCGGTCAAAAGCGCCGTCGCCATGAACACGAACCACTTCACGAAGGCGCCCGCGCTTACGGCGGGCTTGTCTTCCTCGGGGCTGTAGGTCACGTCGCCGATGACGATCCTTCCGGGCTCGATGTCGATGCGGTCGCGCGAGGTGTAGTCGAGATCGCCGGCGACGCGGGCCTCGTCGTCCACGTCGACGACATCGCCCTTGAGAGTGGCGCTCCCCCCGACCTCGCCGCTCAGCGCGACCTGGCCGCCGGTCGCGCACAGGTCGCCGTCCACCTTGCCGTGCATCTCGATGTCGGCGCCCTTGAGGTCGGCGTCGCCGGTGATCTCGGCGCCCTTCTCGACCACGACCGAGCCGCACACGGCGATCAGGTCGCCGTCGATCCTGCCGTGCACCGTGAGGTCGGCGCAGAACACCCGCACGGTGTCGCCCATCGTGCCGGCGAGGTCGGCCGACTGCACCCAGGCGTTGATGTCGCCGGTGACGGTGCCGCCGTCGAGGATCTCGACCTCACGCCCGAAGACGTGCAGGTCGCCCTGCTGCTCGCCGGCGATTTTCACCGACTCGGTCATGAAGTAGAGATCGCCCTTGTGGGTCTCCCCCGCCTTGAGGCTGTAGCGCGGCGTGCCGGCCACCGTCGGCGAGCCCTTCGGGGTCCTGGGAACCGCGTGGACGCCTGGAGCCGGGGGAACCTCGGGCACGCCGGCCTTGCCGGAGGCCGGCGGCTTCGGGGGCGCCGGCGGGACGGTCTCGCCGCCGGCCGCCCGGAGGGGCGTGGTCGCCGGCAGGACGAGCATCGCGAGGAGCGCCATCGCCATCGCCGTGAGCCGCATCGGGTTCATAGCCTGCCTCCCGTGGGCATGAATACGGTGTTCCCGGGGCGCGATCCAGCGGTTTCCGGCCGGCGGCCGGAAGGGCCGATGAACGGTCGCCACGGGGGAATGAACGGCGGCTTCCGCGGCGGGCCTACCAGGGGATGATGGCGCGCAGCAGCCGCGCCTGGCGGCGCGAGAGCGGCAGCACCGTGCGCGCGGCATCCTTCATGACGATGCGGCCGGCGCCACCCTCGCCCGGGAGGATCTCGGCGATGTGCGCGACGTTCACCAGGCACGAGCGGTGCGCCCGGAAGAAGCCGCGCCCGAGCTGCTCCTCGAGCTCGTTGAGCGTGCGCTCGACGAGGAGCCGCGCGTCGGCGGTGCGGGCGAAGACGACGGTCTCCTCGGCCTCGAACCAGACGATGTCGGCGGGGTCGAGCAGGACGATCTTGTTGGCCCGCCGCACGGGGATGCGCGAGGGCGCGCCGGCGCCGGCGCCGAACTCGGAATGCGGAGTCGCCGGGCCGGCGGGCGTACCGCCGGGCGCGACCATCGGACCGCCAGGCGGGCCGCCCGGCGCGCCGGCCGGGGCCGCGATGCCGGCGCGGATCTCCTCGAGCAGCCGGAGGATCTCGGACGGCGCCGGGGCCGCCCCCGCCGCGAGGGCGGCGCGCGCCCGGCCGAGGGCGGCGGCGAAGCGCTCGCGGCTGAACGGCTTCAACAGATAGTCGAGCGAGTTCACCTCGAACGCCGGGACGGCGTAGCGGTCGTAGGCGGTGGTGAAGACGATCCGCGGCCGGTGGCGGATGCGCCGCAGGACCTCGAAGCCGTCCCCTTCCGGCATCTGCACATCGAGGAAGCACAGGTCCGGGCGCACGCGGTCGATGAGGGCGACGGCCGCGGCGGCGTCGGCCGCTTCGCCCTCGAGCGCGACGTCGGCGTGATCGGCGAGCAGCCGTCGCAGCCGGTCGCGGGCCGGCTTCTCGTCCTCGACGATCACGACGCGGATCATGACGCCCCCGCCGCGGGCGCGGTCACGCCCCGCGCCGCGGGTGTCTCCGCCGCCGCAGCCGCCGCGACCGCCCCGGCCGCCGCGCCCGGGGCCGGGATGCGGATAAGCGCCGTCGTCCCGCGCCCGCCCCGGCCGGGGCCGAGGTCGAGCCCGCCGCCGTCCCCGTACAGGGTCAGCAGGCGCTGGCGGACGTTGTCGAGCCCGTGTCCCTCGCGCACCGGGTCGCCGCCGGGCGGCAGCCCGCGGCCGTCGTCCGCGACCTCCACCACCAGCATGCCGTCGCCGCAGCGCGCCGCGATGCGCACCGTGCCGCCGTGCCGCAGCGGCGCAATGCCGTGGCCGACGGCGTTCTCGACCAGCGGCTGCAGGATGAGCCCCGGCACCGGTACCGGCAGCGCCGCCGCCTCGACGTCGCGCACCACCCGCAGGCGATCGCCGAAGCGGGCCTGCTCGATGGTCAGGTAGCGGCCGACGAAGTCGAGCTCCTCGGCGAGCGGCACCGGCCCCGACTCGGCCACCTTGAAGGTGTAGCGGAACAGCTCGGCGAGGGTCTGCACGATCTCGGCGGCGCGGCGCGGGTCGTCCTCGGCCAGCGCCGAGATGGTGTTGAGCGTGTTGAAGAAGAAGTGCGGGTTGATGCGCGCCTGCAGCGCCTGGAGCTCGGCGCGCGTCGCCTGCTCCCTCAGATGGGCCGCGCGCAACCGGACCTCCTCGACCTCGCGCAGCGACTCGGCCAGGCGCCAGCGCAGCGCTTCGTAGACGTGCACGACGAACCCGACGACCAGCGCCAGCACCGCGTTGATCGCGCCGATGGTGAGCGCCTGGCGCAGATCGCGCAGGACGAACAGCGGGAACAGGTAGAAGACCAGGGCGGTGCCGGCGACCGCGCCCGAGAACAGCGCCAGCGCGACCAGCGCGGCGCGCGCCGCCGGCCCGACCGCGCGCAGCCGGGGCGGCAGCAGGGTCGACGTCAGGAGGACGGTGAAGCCGACGACGTTGCCGAACAGGATGCCGATCAGGACGACCGTCGTCTCGGGCCCGCCCTGGCGCAACACCCCGACGGCGAGCGCCACGGCGGCGCCGGCGATCGAGTTGCCGCACGCCCACAACAGGACCTGGAGTCCGAACGGCATGCTGCGGGGTCCCGGCACGGGTCCCTCTCAGGTGGCGCGGACGAGGACGATGGTGGCGTCGTCGTGCGCCATGCCGCCCCCGGTCCAGCGCTCGACGTCGCTCATGACGTGCAGGATGATGTCCTCGAGGTCGCGCCCGCGGTGGCCCTCGAGGATCCCGATCAGCCGATCCTCGCCGTACTCCGTTCCGGCGCGGTCCGGGGCCTCGACGATGCCGTCGGTGTAGAGCACCAGCAGGTCGCCGGTGGCGAGGCGGCGCTCCCCCTGCCCGTAGCACGCCTCCTCCATCAGGCCGAGCGGGATGCCGTCGGCTGTAAGGCGGCCGACGCCGCCGGCGTGCAGATGCAGCGGCGGGAAATGCCCCGCATTGCTGTAGGTGAGCGTGCGGCGGCGGGCGTCGTAGATGGCGAAGACCAGGGTGGCGTAGCGCGAGGTCGCGGTCGAACGGTACAGCATGCCGTTCAGCCGGCGATTGACCTCCCCCGGCTCGACGCCGGGCGCCGCGATGCTGCGCACCGAGGCCTGCAGGCCCGCCATCAGGAGCGCTGCCGGGATCCCCTTCCCCGCGACGTCGGCGATCACGAGACCGAGCCGGTCCTCCGAGAAGGTCAGGTAGTCGTAGTAGTCGCCGCCGACGCCGATGGCGGGCCGGCAGGCGCCGGCGATCGAGAGACCCGGGATCAGGGGGCTCGCCCGCGGCAGCAGCTCGCGCTGCACCTCGCGCGCGATCGACAGCTCGCGCTCCATCGCCTCCTTCTCCCTGAGCGCCTGGTATTGCGCCTCGATCTGGCGGCGCATCGAGTCGTAGGTCCGGAGCCCGATGCCGACCACGATCGCGAGGGCGGCGTTGACCAGCACCACCATCGCCACGGTGCGTATCCGCGCCAGGGCGAAGTAGGGATGCGACATCAGGATCATCACCGAGCCGAACAGCGTCCCGGCCAGCAGGGTCAGTACCTGCAAGCCCAGGTTGACCGTGTTCGGGAGCCCCTCGAAGAGCGGGAAGACCAGGCGCACCGCCAGCAGGGCCGTGAATCCGACCACCTCGGCGAACAGGATGCTGGTCAGGAAGACCGGGCCGAGATCCATCCCCTCGCGGGTGAAGGCGATTCCGGCGGCGACCGCCGAACCGACGAAGAGCGACCCGAGGGCCCAGGCCAGGAGGAGCCCGATGGACGGCATCGCCACCGCGCTCGCGGCCGGCATGATCGGCCGGCGGGTCCCGGCGTCACCTCGGCCCGGCGCCGCGACGCGCAGGTCGGCGGCGGGGACGGCGGCGGTCTCGGTGGTCACGGGTGCTCTCCGATCCGGGCTCGGCGCGCCCTGCGGATGGCCCGGATTATATCCCGATGGCGCGACGCCGCCGGCAGCGGGCGCCGCGCCGGTCCGGCGGCCGGCGGGCGATGTCGGTGAAATGACGCTGGCCCCGTTCATCTTCTTTGAGTACTATTCGGGCGTCCCATGAAACGCAGCCCACACCTTCGCATCGCCGGGGTCCTTGCCGCGCTCGCGCTCGCCGCCGGCGACGGCGTCGCGCGGGCCGACCTCCCGGTCGGACCTCTCCCCGGCCGGCGGCCGGCCCTCCAGAGACCACCTACGCGGGACGAGCGGCAAAGGGTCCGCCAATCGAAGGCGCCGGCGCTCGAACGGCAGCGCGCGGTGATGGAGGCGGCCCTCCTGCTGCCGCCGTCGCCGGTCGACGTCGAGCGCTACACCATCGCGATCAGGGTGATCCCGCCGCCGACGAAGCGCGTCGAGGGGACGGTCCGGATCCAGGCGCGGGTCGCGGCGGCGCCGATCGGCACGCTCGCCGTCGGCCTTTACGACGTGATGGCGATCACCTCCATCGTGACCGCCGGCGGCACGCCGCTGTCGTCGTCGCGCGCCAATGACCAGGTGACCATCACGCTCGACCGGATCTACAACCCCGGCGAGCTGGTCGACCTCACCATCGCCTACGGCGGCACGCCGGCGACGGCGAATTTCGGCGGCTACGCCTTCTCGTTCCGCACCCACGGCGCGTCCGCGGCGCCGATCATCTCGTCGCTCTCCGAGCCCGACTTCGCCCCGGTCTGGTGGCCGTGCATCGATCGCCCCGACGACAAGGCGATCGTCGACATGGACCTGACCGTCCCGAGCACCCTGATCGGCGTGTCGAACGGCGTCCTCGTCGCCAACATCCTGAACGGCGACGGCACCCGCACCTTCCGCTGGCGGTCGTCCTACCCGATCAGCACCTACCTGGTGTCGGCGGCGATCTCCAACTACTTCACCTGGACCGACTACTACACGCCGGTCACGGGCGGACCGGTCATGCCGGTGCAGCACTGGGTCTACCTCGAGCACGCGGCGATCGCCCAGGAGGATCTCAACGTCACGGTGCCGCAACTGACCTTCTTCTCGACCCTGTTCGGCGAGTACCCGTTCGTGGCCGAGAAGTACGGCCACGCCATCTTCCCGTTCGGCGGCGGCATGGAGCACCAGACGGTCACCTCGTACGGCGCCGCCCTCATCCGCGGCGACCACCGCTACGACTGGATCGTCGCCCACGAGCTGGCGCACCAGTGGTGGGGCGACGCCGTCGGCCCGGCCGAATGGCCCGAGATCTGGCTGAACGAGGGCTTCGCCACCTACTCCGAGGCGCTCTGGCAGGAGTACCTGGGGGGAGCGCCCGCTCTGCTCGACTACATGGCGGGCCTCGACTCGCGGCCCTTCTGCGGCACGGTCTACGACCCGCCGGTCGCCTGCGACCTCTTCGGCCACACGGTGTACGACAAGGGCGCCTGGGTGCTGCACATGCTGCGGCACGTCGTCGGCGACACGGCGTTCTTCCAGGGCCTGCGCGATTACTACGCGGCCTACAACGGCGGGAGCGCCACGACGCCCCTGTTCAGGGGGGTTATGGAGGCGGTCTCCGGCATCGACCTCGACCCCTTCTTCGACCGCTGGGTCTACGTGGAAGGCGAGCCGTCGTACCGCTTCGGCTGGACCGCGGCGGCGACACCATCGGGGTACGTCACCCACGTGCGGGTCGAGCAGGCGCAGGGCGGCAGCCCGTTCACGATGCCGATCGACGTCCGGGTGACCTACCCGGGCGGCGTGCAGACCTTCGTCATGCAGAACGACGCGCTCGCCCAGGACGTCGCCCTGCCGCCGGTCCCGGCCGCCCCGACCGCGGTCGCCTTCGACCCCGATACCTGGATCCTGAAGACCTCCGGGATCATGACGCTGCCCGATGCCGATCTCGACGGCGTGCCGGACACGGCCGACAACTGCGTCCTGGCCGCCAACCCGGTGCAGGACGACCTCGACGGCGACGGCGCGGGCGACGCCTGCGACCCGGATCTCGACGGCGACGGCCGCGACAACGCCCTCGACTGCGCCCCGGCCGACCCGACCGCCGCCGATCCGCCGGGGGCGGAGGCGACCGACCTCCTGATCGCGGGCGGCACCGCCGCCGACCTCACCTGGACCGCCGCCCCGGACTCGAACCCCGCCTGGACCTCGGACATCGTGCGCGGCGCCCTGCTGCAGATGCGCGCCGACGGCGGGATGGGCGCGGCCATCTGCCTTGCCACCGCCTACCCGGCGCCGCCCTACGCCGACGCCGCCCTGCCGCCTCCGGGCGACGGCTGGTACTACCACGTGCGCGGCCGCAACGCCTGCGGGCCGGGGCCGCTCGGCTCCGGATCGGACGGCATCCCGCGCCCCGCCCCCGCCTGTCCCTGACGCCGGCGCGCAAAGAGGCGTCCCCGCGACACCCGGCTCGGGGTACGATTGAGTCGCCCGTCTGATGAAGGAGGGCGCCATGCCGCGACGTGCGCTGTCCCTGATCGCCGCGCTCCTGATCGCGCTCTCTTCGTTCGCCTGCGAGGAGGTCGAATCGCGCGAGGATCGCCGCGCCCTGATGGCGGTCGACAGGGACTTCGCCGAAAAGGTCGAGCAGCAGGGCTTCAGGGTCATGGAGGACTTCTACGACGAGGACGCGGTCTACATGCCCTCGTTCGCGCCGACCATCGAGGGACGCGAGAAGATCCTCGACTCCTACCGGCCGTACTACGACAACCGCGACATGAAGCTCACCTGGACGCCGATGCGCGCCGAGGTGTCGCGCTCGCGCGATATCGGCTGGACCATCGGCACGTACGAGTTCACCCGCCACGACGACAAGGGGAACACGATCGTCCGGCGCGGCCGCTACGTCACCATCTGGAAGAAGCAGCGCGACGGGACCTGGAAGGCCGTGCTCGACGGCGGCAGCCCGGACGAGCGCACGCCCGCCCCCGACCGCGCGGAACAGGGCGGGTCCTGAGGGGCGGACCCGGCGGCGGGCCGGTGCCCTCAGGCCCGGCCGTAGCGGAACTGCACGTCGACCTTGATGTCGGGGTGGAGGCTGCGCTCGACCGGGCAGGTGTGCGCCGCGCTCTCGAGCGCCGGGCGGTGCGCCGGCTCGACGTGTTCCGGCAGGTCGATAACCACCGTCAGGCGGCCGATCCGGCGCAGCGGATCGCTCACCATCTCCTTGGTCACCTGGACGCTGCTGCCGCGCAGGTCGATCTCCTTGCGTCGGGCGTAGATCCCCATGACGGTCATGATGCAGGAGCCGAGCGAGGCCGCCAGCAGGTCGGTCGGGGAGAACGCCTCGCCCTTCCCTTGATTGTCGGGCGGGGCGTCGGTGACGATCTGCGCCCCCGAGGGACCATGCACCAGCCGGCAGTGGAGGTCCCCTTCGTATGCGACCTTGATCAGGCTCATGCGCCTCGCGCCTCCCGCGCCGCCGGTCCTTCCCCGCGCCGCCCGCCGCAGCGGGCCCCCGAACAGCATCCGGGGCCTCTAACGGCGCCTCATGATACCCCGGAACCGGGCGACGGCCGCGGCGAACCCGGCGCCCCCGAGGGCCGCCCCGGCGCCGAACATCCACCAGCGATAAGGCGGCGCGGCGCCCCCCGCCACGACGGTCTTCCAGTCGATAGTGAACGACAGCACGACGAGAAGGCCGCCCGCGACCGCCGCGCCCCACTCCCGCGGTCGCAGGCGCGGGCCAGCCGCATCCGCCGCCGGCCGCACGCGCAGCAGCGCCACGGACGCGGCGATGAGGAGCACGCTGACGATGACCGGCGCCAGGACCGGTCCGACCCAGGGGACCGGGATCAGAAACAGGATGTCCGGCGTCGTGAGCGACGGCGGCCAGCCGAGCGCCAGCCGCAGCCCGGCGTAGTAGGCGAGGTCCCAGACCCCGAAGACGAAGGCGAAGTTCAGGAAGGCCTCCCAGGTGCCGGCCGCGGCGACCGCCGCCACCGCGAGGATCATCACGACGGTCGCCGCCTCGCGCGCCGTCTCGATGAGCGCCATCGCGGGCGGCAGCGGCACGAGCGGAAACCCGAAGCCGTCGGGATAGAAGATCGTCCTGAGATAGACCACCACCGCCGCCTCGAGCCAGCCCATCGCCAGGGCGTAGATGGCAAGCCAGGCGAGACGCCGTCGCAGCGCTCGGCGCATGTACCGGGCAGGCGGAAGAGCGGCACGAGGACTCATCCCAGGCGTTCTCCTGACTGGATCATGACTGCCGGGAGCGCCTGCCCCCCTCGGCCACCCACGGGCAGGGTGGACCTGGCGCTGCCCTCCGGCCGAAGATGTCACCGACGGCATCGCCAGAAACCCGCGTCAGTTGGACCTTCTGCATGTCTTGCGCCGACTTGTCAATGCGACATAAAATGCGCGCTGGTTTTATCCGTGAGGGAAGGCCCATGAATGCGATTCCAGGCCGTCGTTCAGGGGTTCTGTCACGCTGGCTGGTCTACCTGGCAGCGCTCATCGTGGCGCTCGGAGCCACCGCCTTGCTCTTGACCGCCGCCGAATCCGATGCTCTGATGACGGTCACGGCGTCGAGCCACACATCCGCGAACTAGACAACGGGCTGGAATCCCTCCGCCAGCGCAATGCCCGCCTCAGCGGCGCGCTTCGAGCACCAGGTTGAACGGCGTCTCGGCGGCGCGGCGCACCTTCCTGAACCCGCCGGCCTGCACCACCTCGCGCAGGCGCTTCTCGCCCGCCTGCGCCCCCAGCGCCGTCCCGACTTCCTGCGCCTTCGAGGCCGGCGTGCAGATCATCGTCGAGGCGCAGTAGAAGACCCGGCCGACCGGGTTGAGGTTGGCCGCGACCGAATCGCCCGCCATCGGCTCGACCAGCATCCAGGCGCCGTCGTCCGACAGCGACTCGTAGACGTGCTTCGCGGCGCCCGCCGGGTCGCCCATGTCGTGCAGGCAGTCGAAGAAGGTGACCAGGTCGTAGTTCTTCCCCGGATAGGTCTTGGCGGGCGCGACCTCGAAGCGGACGCGGCCGTCGAGCCCGGCGTTCTTCGCGCGCTGCCGCGCCACCTCTATCGACGCGGGGTGGTAGTCGAACCCGACGACCTCCGATTTCGGATAGGCCTGCGCCATGAGGACGGTCGAGGCGCCGTGGCCGCAGCCGATGTCGGCGACCCTGGCGCCGCCCTTCAGGCGCCCCTCGACACCGTCGAGTGCCGGGATCCAGTTGCTGACCAGGTTGGCGACGTAGTTGGGACGGAAGAAGCGCTCGGTCCCGATGAACAGGTCGGTATGGTGCTCGTGCCACCCGACCCCCTTGCCGGTGCGGAACGCGGCGGTGATCTTCTCCTCGTCCTTCATGACCGACGAGATGATCTGGAAGGCCCCCGGGACGTAGACCGGGCTGTTCTCGTCGGCCAGCGCGAACGCCTGCTCGTCGTTCAGGTAGTAGGCGTCGCGGCCGGAGTCGTACGACACGTAACCCCCCGCCGCCATGGCGTTGAGCCATTCGCGCACGTAGCGCTCGTCGCACGAGGTGCGCCGGGCCAGCTCGGCGGGGCCGATCGGTCCGGCACCGGCCATCGCCTTGTACAGGCCGAGCTTGTCGCCGAGAATGACCAGGGCGGCGTGGAGCCCGGCGCCGAGGTCGCCGACGAACTTGCCCATGAACGCGTTGAGACGCTCCGGATCGATGGCCATGCGGGTCCTCCCGGGAGTTGAGATTATGTCGCGGAGTCTACCATGAAGGCCATTGACCGGATCGGCGGCGGCGTTCTGGTCTACGATCGCGACCGTCCCGGGACGTCCGGGGGGAGGACGGAATGATCCTGAAGATCCTGGGGGTGCTGTGCCTCGTCGCCGGCGTGCTGATCCTCGTCTATCACGGCTTCAGCATCCCGCGCCAGCGCGAGGGGAAGCTCGGCCCGATCGAGGTGCGCATGAACCAGAGCGAGCGGGTCGACATACCGAACTGGGTCGGCGTGGCGGCCGTGACCGTCGGCGGCGGGCTGCTCCTCTGGTCCGGCCGCCGCAAGTAGCCGGCGGCCGCGGCGGCGCCGGCCGCGCGGGAGGTGGCGTGGCGATTCGCCGGCCACGGGTCCGGGACGCTTCGCGTCCCTCCCCTCGACCTCGCTACGCGCCGCCCACCGCGTCGGAGAACGACGCGGCGGGGCCCCGGCGCTCCGTCTCGGACGGTCCTGCGAATCGCCACGCCACCCCCCGCGCGACCACCACCATCAGAGAAGCCAGTCGAACAGCATACCCATCGGTACAATCGCCCTGCCCGCGTTGATGCCGGGGGCAGTTTCTTCGCAGGCCGCGGCGCGCGGAGGGCCGGGGACGCGCTGCGCTTGCCGGGTCGTCCGAGACCAGGCGCCGGGGCCCCGCCGCGCCGTTCTGCGGCGCGGTGGGCGGCGCCTGGCGAGGTCGAGGGGAGGGACGCGCAGCGTCCCGGACCCGTGCCCGGCGGGCGCAGCGCGTCCCCGGCCCTCCGCGCCCCCCCACGGTCCGCCTGAGGAGGAACCGCCCACCCCACGCCCGCGTATGATGAGCGGATTCACGACGACGAACCGGAGGAGAAATCGGCATGACCCCCGATCTGATCATCGAAGGCGTCTCCAAGACCTACCCCAACGGCGTGCGCGCGCTGCACGACGTGTCGCTCACGATTCCCGCCGGCATGTTCGGGCTGCTGGGGCCGAACGGCGCCGGCAAGTCGACCCTGATGCGCACCATCGCCACACTGCAGGAGCCGGATGCCGGCCGCATCGTCTTCGGCGAGGTCGACGTCCTGCGCGACAAGGAAGCCGTCCGGCGGATGCTCGGCTACCTGCCGCAGGAGTTCGGGGTCTACCCCAAGGTCACGGCGCTCGAGATGCTCAACCACTTCGCCGTCCTCAAGGGGATCATCGACGCCCGCGCGCGCGCCGAGGTCGTCGACGCGCTGCTCAAGCGGACGAACCTCTGGGACCTCCGCAAGCGCCGGCTCGGCACCTTCTCCGGCGGCATGAAGCAGCGCTTCGGCATCGCCCAGGCGCTCCTCGGAAACCCGCGCCTCATCATCGTCGACGAGCCGACCGCCGGGCTCGATCCGGCCGAGCGCCTGCGCTTCAACAACATGCTGAGCGAGATCGGCGAGAACGTCGTCGTCATCCTGTCGACCCACATCGTCGATGACATCAGCGACCTGTGCAGCCGCATGGCGATCATCGGCGGCGGCCGGGTGCAGCTCACCGGCGATCCGCAGACGACGATCGACGGCCTGCGCGGCAAGGTCTGGAAGAAGCAGGTCGAGCGCGACCGGCTGGCGGAGTACGAGCGCGACCTGTCGGTCATCTCGACCCGTCTGGTATCCGGCCGCACCGTGATCCACGTGATCGCGCCGGCCCGGCCCGACCCGTCGTTCGAGGAGGTCGCCCCGGACCTCGAGGACGTCTACTTCAGCGCCCTCGACGCCGCCAGCCGGAAGGCGGCCTGACCGCGATGCTCGCGCGCATCCTCGCGTTCGAGGTCCGCTACCAGCTCCGCCAGCCGGTGTTCTGGATCGTCGGCGCCGCCTTCTTCCTCCTGAGCTTCTTCGCCATCACCACCGACGCCGTCGTGATCGGCGGGTCGATCGGCAACGTCCACCGCAACGCCCCGTACGTCATCATGCAGACGCTCCTGGTGCTGACCGCCATCGGCACCTTCGCGACCACGGCCTTCGTCGCCGGCAGCGTGCACCGCGACTTCGAGACCCAGTCCGACGCGCTGTTCTTCTCGCTGCCGCTGCGCAAGTCCGACTACCTGCTCGGCCGCTTCCTCGGCTCGCTCGTGATCGCCGTCCTGATCTTCGTCGCCGTGGCGCTCGCCATCGTCATCGGCAGCGCCATGCCGTGGCTCGAGCCCGAGCGCATCGGCGTCTTCCGCCTGGCGCCGTACCTGTTCTCCTTCGCGGTCTTCGTGATCCCGAACCTGTTCCTGACCGGGGCGATCTTCTTCTCCCTGGCGACCCTGACACGCAGCCTGCTGTACACCTACGTCGGTGTCGTTGTTTTCTTCGTCGCCTGGGGGATCGCCGGGGTCATGCTGCGGGATCTCGAGAGCAACGAGATCGGCGCGCTCGTCGACCCCTACGGCTTCGCGGCCTTCGGTCTCGCGACCCGCTACTGGACCACCATCGAGCGCAACAGCGGCGGCCTGCCCCTGGCCGGGTCGATCCTGTACAACCGCCTCATCTGGGTCGGCCTCGGCGCCGCGATTCTGGCCTTCACCGTGGCGCGATTCCGGTTCTCGACGGTCGAGACCAGCCGATCCCGCCGGCGGCGCCGGGAGGTGGCCGGGCTCGAGGGCGCCGCCGCGGCGCTCGACCGGGTCGCCATGTCCGCGCCGTTGCCGCGGGTCGAGCCGGCGGCCCCGGGCGCCGGCGCCGCCTGGCGTCAGTTCCTGCACCAGACCCGCCACGAGGTGCGCGGCGGCCTGCGCGGCCTCCCGTTCCTCATCATGCTGTTCTTCGGGATGTTCAACCTCGCCGCCTCGTCGTCGCTCCTCGACCGGAGGTTCGGGACCTCGGTCTATCCCGTGACCGACCTCATGCTGAGGAGCATCGAGGGCGCGTTCGGGCTGTTCGTCTTCCTGATCCTCATGGTCTACAGCGGCGAGATGGTATGGCGGGATCGCACCGTGCGCGTGCACGAGATGGTCGACGCCATGCCCGTGCCGACCTGGGTGATGTGGGCCTCGCGGCTGATCGCGCTCGGCGCGCTGCTGGCCGTGCTTCAACTGGCGGCGATGGCCACCAGCATCGGCGTGCAGATGTTCCGCGGCTACACCAGGTTCGAGTTCGGCCTCTATCTCAAGGGTCTGTACCTCGAGCTGGGGCCGGCCTTCCTGTTCGTGGCGGCGCTGTGCCTGTTCCTGCAGGTCGTCTGCAACCAGAAGTACATCGGCTGGCTCCTGGCGGTGGTGGTCTACATCGCCGGGGAGGTGCTGCCCTTCCTGCGTTTCGAGCACCACCTGTACCGCTTCGGCACCGCTCCGCGGTCGGTCTACTCGGACATGAACGGCTACGGCCACTTCGTGGCGCCGATGGCCTGGTTCTACCTGTACTGGGGGCTCGTGTGCGCCCTGATGGTGGTCGTCGCGCACCTCCTCTGGGTGCGCGGCACCGAGACCTCGCGCCCGCTGCGGCTGCGCGAGGCGCGGCGGCGGCTGCGCGGCCCGGCATCGGCGGCGCTCGCTCTCTCGCTCGCAGGGGTCGCGGCCACCGGCGGCTGGATCTTCTACAACACGAACATCCTGAATCGTTACCGGCCGACGAAGACGGCCCTCGACGCGCAGGCCACGTTCGAGAAGAAGTACAAGCAGCACGAGGCGACGAGCCTGCCGCGCATCGTCGATGTCCGCGCCGACGTGGACATCTTCCCGGAGCGCCGCGCCGCCGACATCCGCGGTCGCTACGTCCTGCGCAACAAGACCGCGGCGCCGATCGACATCCTGCACCTGTACCTGAACCCGGACGTGACCATCCGCCGTCTCGAGATACCCGGTGGCAGCGTCGAAATGGAGGACACGGAGCTCGGCTACCGCATCTGGCGGCTCGCGCCCCCGCTCCCCGCCGGGGCGGACATGACGGTGTCCTTCGACCTCGGCGTCGAGAACCCGGGCTTCGTCAACGAGGGTCTGCGCTCGGAGATCGTCGCCAACGGCACCTTCTTCAACAACTTCAACTTCTTCCCCCACGTCGGCTACTCGCGCTTCGGCGAGCTCGACGACCCCAACGAGCGCCGCCGCCGCGACCTGCCCGCCGTCCAGCGCTTCCCGAAGATCGACGACGAGCCGGCGCGCATGCACAACTACCTGTCGAGCGAGGCCGACTGGGTGCACTTCGAGACCACGGTGAGCACGAGTCCCGACCAGGTCGCCCTCGCCCCCGGCTATCTGCAGCGCGAGTGGACCGAGAACGGCCGGCGGTACTTCCAGTACTCGATGGATGCGCCGATCTTCAACTTCTTCGCCTACCTCTCGGCGCGCTACGCCGTCGAGCGCGATCGCTGGAACGACGTCGCCATCGAGGTTTACTACCACCCAGCGCACCGCTTCAACGTCGCGCGCATGATCGACGCCGTCAAGAAGTCGCTCGACTACTTCACGGCGAACTTCGGGCCGTACCAGCACCGCCAGGTGCGCATCGTCGAGTTCCCGCGCTACGCCACCTTCGCCCAGTCGTTCCCCAATACCATCCCGTTCTCCGAGGGCATCGGCTTCATCGCCCGCCTCGACGACAAGCCCGACGCGATCGACTACGTCTTCTACGTCACCGCCCACGAGGTCGCGCACCAGTGGTGGGCGCACCAGGTCATGGGCGGCAACGTCCAGGGCGCGACGCTCCTCTCCGAGACCATGTCGCAGTACTCCGCCCTCATGGTGATGGAGAAGGAGTACGGATCCGACAAGATGCGCAGGTTCCTGAAGTACGAGCTCGACTCGTACCTGCGTGGCCGCGGCGCCGAACGCATCGAGGAGATGCCGTTGTACCTGGTCGAGAACCAGCCGTACATCCACTACCGCAAGGGCAGCGTCGTCATGTACGCGCTCAAGGACCAGGTGGGTGAGGAGCCCCTCAACCGTGCCATCGCGGCCTTCGTCAAGGCGGTCGCCTTCCAGGAGCCGCCGTACACCACGAGCCTCGAGTTCCTCGACGCGATCAAGACGGCCGTGCCGCCGGAGAGAAAGGCGCTCCTCGACGATCTGTTCCGCAGCATCACGTTGTACGAGAACAAGGCGACCAAGGCGACCTGGACGAAGCGCGACGACGGCAGATACGTCGTCGCGCTCGAGATCGCGTCGGCCAAGTTCCGCGCCGACGGACAGGGGAAGGAGACGCCGGAGGCGCTCGACGACTGGATCGACGTCGGCGTTTTCGGCGAGAAGGAGAAGGACGGGCCGCCCGAGGGCAAGGTGCTGGCGCTCGAGAAGCGCCACATCGCCGAGACCGGCGGGACGATCGAGATCGTCGTCGACCAGGAGCCCCGCAAGGCCGGGATCGACCCGTTCAACAAGCTGATCGACCGGGTGCCCGACAACAACATCGTGGCGGTCTCCGCCCAGTGACACCGGCCCGGCCCGGTTCGGGCATAATGGCGGGCGTCATCGTCTCCGACGCTGGAGAGGCCGCCCGATGCGCCCGCGCCCGCTCATCGCCGTTCTCGTGCTCGCCGCCACGGCGTTCATCTCCGCCGCCGTCGCCCCGACGGCGAGCGCGGCGCCGGCCGAGCCCGGCCCCTTTCGCCCGCCGGACCTCGTCGAACTCACGTCGCTCGAACCGTCGATCCGGCTCGACATCCGCTACGCGCGCGCCGACAACTTCACCGGCCGCGCCGTCTACGCCGAGGCGCGCGCGTATCTGCAACGCCCCGCGGCCGAGGCGCTGGCGCGCGTCCACCGGGCGCTGCGCCGCGACGGTTACGGGCTCATGGTGTTCGACGGTTACCGCCCCTGGTCGGTCACGAAGATCTTCTGGGACATCACGCCCGCCGACAAGAAGGTCTATGTCGCCGACCCGGCGAAGGGATCGCGCCACAACCGCGGCTGCGCCGTCGACCTGACGCTGTTCGACCTGCGCACCGGGCGCGAGGTGCCGATGCCGAGCGCCTACGACGAGGCCACCGCGCGGGCGCACGCCACCTACGACGGCGGCACCGCCGACGAGCGCCGGGCGCGCGATCGGCTGATCGACGCCATGACGCAGGCGGGCTTCTTCGTCTACCCGTACGAGTGGTGGCACTTCGACTGGAAGGACTGGCGCGCCTACGCCATCCTCGACATCCCGTTCCCGGAGATCGTGCGGCGCGCGCCGGCGGCCTCCCCCGACCTCGCCACCGCCCGCGTCGTCGACCTCACCTGGCCGTTCGACGCGGCGACGCTCTACTGGCCGACGTCGCCGCGCGGCTTCACGCTCGACAGCCTGCACCACGGCCCGACGCCGGGCGGCTGGTTCTACGCCGCCAATACCTTCTGCGCCCCGGAGCACGGCGGCACCCATCTCGACGCGCCGATCCATTTCGCCGAGGGGCGGCGCGCCGCCGACCAGGTGCCGCTCGATCAACTGATCGCGCCGGCGGTCGTCATCGACGTCGCCGCCCGCGCCGCGGCCGACCGCGACTATCGCCTGACGCCCGACGACATGGCCGTCTGGGAGAAGGTCCACGGCCGCATCCCGAAGGGCGTCATCGTTCTGCTGCGCACCGGGTGGGGGGCGCGCTGGCCCGACCGGGCGCGCTACTTCGGAAGCGACCGTCCCGGCGACGCCACCGGTCTGCACTTCCCGGCCTACGGCGCCGAGGCCGCGCGCCTGCTCGTGAGCGACCGCGGCGTCGCCGCCCTCGGCGTCGACACCGCCAGCATCGACCACGGCCCGTCGAAGGACTTCATCGTCCACCAGGTGGTCATGGCGGCGGATGTTCCGGCGTTCGAGAACGTCGCCCACCTCGACCAGGTGCCGGAGACCGGCGCTTTCATCGCCGCCCTGCCGATGAAGATCGCCGGCGGCTCCGGCGGTCCGCTGCGCATCGTCGCATTCATCCCCGCCGCGGGGCGGGCTTCCGCCGGCCCGGCGGAGCCCGCCGGTCCCGGCGCGCCACCGAAGGAGCCGCCTTCCAAGGAGTCGCCATGAAACCCGTCGACCACGAGGCCATCCGCCGCGATCGGATCAACACCCTGCTGCCGCGCATCCTCGCCGAGCAGAAAACCGACGCCTGGCTCACCTTCACGCGCGAGAACACGCAGGACCCGATCCTCAAGGTCTTCGGCCTCGACCACATCGTGGCGCGCGGCGCCTTCCTGTTCGCCCGCCAGGGGGCGTCGTTCCGCAAGACGGCGATCGCGGCGTCCTATGACGTCGACCCGATCATCAAGACCGGCCTCTTCGACGAGGTGATCCCGTACAAGCAGGAGGGGGTGAAGCCGCATCTCAAGCAGGCCATCGAGGCGATGAACCCGAAGACCATCGCCGTCAACACGTCGCGCGACGTCACCATCGCCGACGGCCTCACCACCGGCCTGCGCGGGTATCTCGAAGAGACCCTCGGCGAGCGCGCCAGGTCCTTCGTTTCGGCCGAGCGGATCATCGTCTCGCTGCTGGCGCGCAAGCTGCCGGCCGAGATCGCGGCGCTCGAAACCGCCGTCAAGGCGTCGCAGCAGATCCTCGCCGCCGCGCTCACGCCGGCGAAGGTCCGTCCCGGCGTCACGACCGAGCGCTCGCTCGCCGACGGCCTGGCGGCGCACGCGAAGGAAACGCGCTGCGGCGTCGCCTTCGAGTCGGTGGTCGTCGGGCCGCAGCGCGGCCACTCCGAGCCGACCGATCGCGTCATCGGACACGGTGACATCATCCGCATCGACTGGGGCGCCACATACGAGGGGTATTGCGCCGACATCCAGCGCATGGCCTACGTGGCGAAGCCGGGCGAGAGCGCCGCGCCCGCGTGGCTGACGCGCCTCTTCGACGCCACGCTCAAGGCCAACCGCGCCGCGGTGGCCGCGCTCAAGCCGGGCAATCGCGGTCTCGACGTCGACACCGCCGCCCGCCGCTCGATCGTCGCCGACGGCTTCGCCGAGTACCCGCACGGCACCGGCCACGCCATCGGGCTTAAAGTGCATGATGTCGGCCCGCTGCTCGGCCCCGACTGGCGCGAGCGCTACGGCGACCAGGTCTTCTTCGCCATCGAGCCCGACCAGGTCTTCGCGGTCGAGCCGCTCATCTACGTCAAGCCCGACGCCCTCGACTACGAGCTCAACACCAGCCTCGAGGAGGACGTGGTCGTCGGACCCGACGGCGCGCGCTACATCGGCACGCCGCAGATCGAGCTCATCGTCATCCGCTGACGCTCCGGAGGGACGAACCGATGAAGCCCCGCATCCGAACCAGGCAGTCCGCGGCCGGCCATGCCGCCGCGCTCGCTTTCGCCGCCGCGCTCGTGTTCGCCGTGGCGCTCGCCGGCTGCGCCGGGAACCCCCTCGAACGGCTCTCCGACGACGCCGTGCGCAGGCAGGTGGTCGACGCGCTGCTCGCCAACCCGGCGGCGCGCCAGGAGGTCGCCGCCATCCTCCTGGCGGCGCCCGCCGACCGGGCGGCGATCCTCGATCGCCTGCTCGCCGACGACGCCGCGCGCACGGAAATGGTGCGCACGATCCTCGCCGAGGACCGCGGCAAGGCGCTCGTGGTCAACGAAGTCACCGCCGACGACAAGTCGGCGACGACCTTCATCCGCATGCTGATGACCACCGGGGTGATGGGCACTTCGCTGTCGCAGCGGCAGGCCGACGCGCTCGGCTACGGCGAGGCGTACGCCTTCGGCAACCGCCGCCGCACCATGTCCGACCTGAAGCGCCTCGGCGGCGCCGTCGACGCCTGGGCCCGCGACCACGAAGGACGCTACCCGGCCTGCGCCAGCCTCGACGACGTGCAGGGATGCCTGGCGCGCACGCTGCCGCCCGGGACCCTCGCGCCGCTGCGCACCGGCGACGCGTGGGGCGCGCCGTTCCAGTACCGCGCCGATGTCGAGGCGGGCGAGTACATCCTCCTGTCGCTGGCGACCGACGGGATATCGGACGGCCTCGGGAGGGTCGGCCCGACCGAGGCCCTCGACTGCGACATCGTCTTCTCGAACGGCCACTTCGTGCAGTGGCCCGGCTCGCTGCGGCTGGAAGATATCCCGTAGGGGCGCGGCGCCCTATGCGGAGCGCGAACCGCCGATGGCCGGCGGCGCGCCGCCGGGCATGCCGCCCGACAGCCGGCCCGGCCCGCCGGCCGGACCCGCGCCGCCCGCCGGCCCAGTGCCCGGTCCGCCGTCGCCCGGCCGGCGCCCGATGACGTTCATCGCCACCGCCAGCATCGAGGCGACGTCGGCGACGTTGGCCGGCAGGATGATGGTGTTCCCCGCCTTCGCCAGCTCGCCGAAGCGGCCGATGTACTGCTCGGCGACCCGCAGCTGCACCGCCTCGTAGCCGCCCGCCATCTGGATCGACTCGGCCACCTTGCGGATCCCCTCCGAGGTCGCCTGGGCGATCGCCAGGATCGCCGACGCCGCGCCCTCGGCCTCGTTGATCTGCTGCTGCTTCTTGGCCTCCGACGCCTTGATGACCTGCTGCTTCTGACCTTCGGCGTTGTTGATCGCGGCGTCGCGCTGCCCCTCGGAGGTCAGGATGACGGCGCGCTTCTCGCGCTCGGCGCGCATCTGCTTCTCCATCGCGGCGAGCACGTCCTTGGGCGGCGTGATGTTCTTTATCTCGTAGCGCAGCACCTTGATGCCCCACGGTTCGGAGGCCTTGTCGAGCTCGTTCACGACCGCGACGTTGATGTGGGTGCGCTCCTCGAACGTGCGGTCGAGATCGATCTTGCCCATCTCGCTGCGCAGCGTCGTCTGCGCCAACTGGATGATGGCGAACAGGTAGTCGGCCGCGCCGTACGACGCGCGCTCGGGGTTCAGCACCTTGAGGTAGAGAACGCCGTCGACGTGCACCTGGACGTTGTCGCGGGTGATGCAGATCTGCTCCGGGATGTCGACGGCGTTCTCCTTCAGCGAGTGCCGGTAGCGGATGACGTCGAAGAACGGCACCAGCAGATGGAACCCCGCCTGCAGCGTTCCGGCGTACTTGCCCAGCCGCTCGACGACGTAGGCGCTCTGCTGCGGCACGACGACCGCCGTCCGGGCGATGATGATCAGCACCAGAACGGCCAGCACCACGACGACGATCAGCATCGGACTCATGCGTCACCCCCGCGGCCGCACCCGGCCGCCCGCGGCTTCACTCGGCCCGCACCCAGAGAGTCAGGCCGTCCACCTGCTCCACCCGGCAGCGCCGCCCGCGGGCGAGCGCCGAATCCCCGCGACTGCGGACGCTCCACGATGTCCCGCGCAGCTCCGCCTTGCCGACGCCCCCTGCCGGCAGGTCTTCCGTGAGGATGGCCTCCTGCCCGACCAGCGAGTCGACCGCCGGACGCACCGGCTCGCGCCGCTTCATCCACTCGAGCAGCGGCTTGCGGAAGAGCAGGAGCGAGATCACCGACAGGATGGAGAACAGCAGCCACTGCAGCCAGACCGGCTCGATCAGCCCGGCGCCGACGAGCGCGCCGATCACCAGCGCCGCCACGCCGAAGAAGGCGATGAAGAACCCCCCCGGCGTCGCCAGCTCGAGCCCCAGCAGCGCCAGCCCCGCGAGAACCCACACCCACCACGCCATCGCCGCTCCCCTCCCCATGCAGCCGACACCCGACCAGACGCAGAGCCTAGACGTGGGGGCAGGGGGCGTCAAGAGCGGGAGGCAGAGCGGGTGGCAGGCGCCCGGTGACGGGGTGGCGCACGATGCGGGAGGGTGTCGTCCCCGTGGCACAGGTCGGGACACCGTGCGCGGGTTCGCCGGGCCGTCTGAGACCGAGCGCCGGGGCCCCGCCGCGCCGCAGTCCGGCGCGGTGGGCGGCGCGAGGCGAAGCGAGGGGAGGCTCGCGCAGCGAGCCGGACCCGTGCCCGGCGGGCCCGCGCACGGTGTCCCGACCTGACGCTATGGGGCCGCCGCCCGCGCGCACTCGAAGTGGAAATGAACTTCGACCGACGCCCGCCGATACGACTTCGGCAGCGGATCGAACGGCGCCGCGGTCCTGACCGCCAGCACCGCGGCGGCGTCCCAGGCGTCGGAGCCGCTCTTCATGTGCAGCATCGTCGGCGCCGACGATCCGTCGCGCGCGATGGTGGTGATCACCACCGCCTTGGCGCCCGCCTTCGGAAGCACCGGCGGCCGCTTCCACGCCGCCGCGACCTTGGCATACGCCTTCTGCTGGTATGCCTGATCGGTGAAGTCCGACGCGAAGAACGCCTGCAGCCGCGGCTGGCAGGCGGCCGGCGGACCCTCGGTGCCGTCCTCCGACGCCACGACCGGCGCGAACGGAGCCAGCGCCGCCAGCGCGCAGGTGGCGGCCATGAGCCACGAGGCCGCGGCCCCGTCGTAGCGGCGCGCGCCGGCCTTCACGCCTTCCTTCTCATGTGGATCTCGGTGCCGCCCCTCGCGAAGCGCACCTCGTCCATCAACCGGTTGATCAGGTCCCACCCTCGACCTCGCGCCCCGGCCTTCCGGACCCGAATCGACTCTAGGGACCGCCGCCCCGGCTGTCAACCTTGGCGTGGCCGCCAACCTCCGCGCGGCTGCCGACACCGGCGGGACGGAGGTATCATGGCTTCCGCCGACGATGAAGCCGACGATGACTCGACGCCTTCCGTCCCGCACGCCCGGCATCGCGCCGGCCGCTTTCGCCATCGCCGCCGCCGTCGCGCTGGCCGCTTTCGTCTCCGCCGCCGCTCCCGCCGTCCCGCCGGCCGCCGCCGCGTCGAAACGCCCGGAGGTCCGCCTCGACGGCTACCTCGAGTACCGCAAGGCCGGCGCGCTCATCATCGACGCCCAGCGCGTCCGCGCCGACGCGAAGACCCGCTTCAAAGGCTCGGGCAAGGTCAGGTCGATCGCCGCCGTCCCACTCGGGTACGAGATGCAGGTGAGGGGGAAGCGCCAGGCCGACGGCACCATCCTGGCGCGCGAGATCATCGCGCGGCCCAACGGCAGGGCGTTCCTGGAGGACGAGATCCTCCGGGGGACGAACCAGGCCGAGCAGGCCTACGTCAAGGCGCAGAGAATCTACGACACGATGCCCGACGGCAGGGAGAAGCCGATCGGCGCGCTCGTGACAACCGGACCACCGGTGGATCGCGCCCGCCGGATCGTCGACCGCCTGCTGCCCGCCTACGTCGATCCGAAGTCGGTGCGCGTCTACGTCGTCGACAACAAGGAATGGAACGCCATGGCGATGGCGAACTACTCCATCTATGTCTTCAGCGGCCTGATGGCCGACATGGACGACGACGAGCTGGCGATCGTCCTCGGGCACGAGATCGCCCACGCCACCTGCGAGCACAGCCGCCGCCAGGCGAAGAAGGGGCTCGTCGGCGGCCTCGCCGGCGCCGTCGCCGCGCTCGGCGCCGAGATGATCGACAACGACGTGGCGCGCCAGGCCGCGCAGGGCGCCACCGCCCTCGGCGTCACCACCGCAGGCAACGTGTACAGCCGCGAGGACGAAGACCAGGCCGACCGCGTCGGCCTGCGCTACGTCTACGAAGCCGGCTACGACGTCACCAGGGCGCCCGCCCTCTGGAAGCGCTTCGCCGTCAAGTACGGCGACGGCAGCAGGGTCGAGAACTTCTTCTTCGGCAGCCACTCGCTGTCGTCCGAGCGCGCCGCCGACCTCCAGCGCGAGATCCGGGCCAATTACGCCGACCCCGCGAAGGACCCGCCGAGCCGCGCGCACCGGGGTGGCGAGGCCCCCTGAGGCACCAGGAATTCAGGCTGCGAACCGGGGTCGAGATGGCATCCGAAATCGCTTTTCTCCGCGCGGTCAACGTCGGTGGTCGCGCGACGCTCGCGATGAGCGCCATCAGGCGGATCTTCGAATCCGCCGGCTGCCCGGACGTCCGCACCTACATCCAGAGCGGGAATGTCATCTACCGGGCTCCCCGGTCGGCGGGCGCCGCCCTCCGCCGGCGGATCGGCAGGGACCTCGCCGGGCACATCGGCCACGAGGTCGGGGTCGCCTATCGAGCCGTGCGCGACCTGCAGCGGGCGTCGGATGCGGCCCCCTTTCACTCCATGGAAGACGATCCCGACGTCAAGCTCTGTGTAGGTTTCCTCATCGCCACGCCGAAGCGAATGCCGCGGCTCCCGCTGTCCTCGCCCCGGGATGGCCTGGAGGTCACCCGCATGACGAAGCGCGAGGTCTTCGTCGTGAGCCGCAGCATCAAGGGCCGGTACGGATTCCCGAACAACCTCATCGAGAAGGGGTTGGGTGTGCCGGCGACGACCCGGAACTGGAACACGGTCAGGAAGATCCTGGCGCTCGCCACCGGCGGCCCCGATCGCCGGCCCGGGTCCTGAGCGGTCGCGCCGCGGCAGCGGTTCGGCGGTTGGCGTTATGATCGGACCCGGCGCCGCCCGGGAGTGGCCCGGGGGCCGCAACGGGGCGCGAGGTGCCCATGCCCTCCTCTTACCGCACTCCATCGGACATCCACCCCAGCCTGGTGTACGACGATGCCCCCGCCGCCATCGAATGGCTCTGTCGCGCGTTCGGTTTCGCCATGCGGCTGGTCATCCCAGGCGGGACCGGGACGATTCGCCATTCCGAGCTGAGCCTGGGCACCGGCGTCATCATGGTCTGCTCGTCCCGGCCCGACGAGGGGCGGGTGAGCCCGCGCCGACTCCAGGGCGGCGCCGCGCACGGGCTCAGCGTCTGCGTGAGCGACCCGGACGCCCACTTCCGGCAAGCCGTCGCGGCCGGGGCGCGCATCGTCCGGCCGCTCAGGGACGAGGAGCACGGCGCGCGCGGGTACATGGCGGAGGACCTCGAGGGCCATCTCTGGTACTTCGGCGACTACCGGCCGGGCGCGCACTGGGGGGAGGCGCCCGGGGACACGTAGCGGCGCGACCGAAGTCTCCGGAGGCCCGCGTTGAAGCGATCCCGGGACGTGAGCAACCGTCGCAAGCGGCTCCTCCTGATCTGCGGCGCCCTGCCCGAGGTGACCGCGGTCGTGGAGGGCCGCGCCGACGAGCACCTGGCGTTCCGGGTCCGGAAGAAGACGCTCGCCTACTACCTCTACGACCATCACGGTGACGGGCGCATCGCGCTCTGGTGCAAGGCCGCCCCGGGAGAGCAGGGCGTGCTCGTCGAGAAGGACCCGCGCCGGTACTTCGTCCCTCCGTACCTCGGTCCGAGGGGCTGGGTTGGAGTACGCCTCGACCTGCCCCGCGTCGACTGGGGCGCGATCGCGTATCTCGTCGGGATGGCCTACCGGATGAGCGCGCCGCGAACCCTGGTCGCCAGCCTGGAGCAGCCTGACCGGTGAGATTCCCCCTGTGGCTGCGGCTCGCGGCGACGCTCTTCGTCGCGGTCTTCATCGTCGTCCACTGGCAGCACGACAACCTGATCAACTTTCTCTGGTTGTCGGACCTCGGGATGTTCGGCGCCGTCGCGGCCCTGTGGCTCCGAAGCCGGCTCCTGGCGAGCATGATGCTGCTGGCGACCGCCCTCCCCGACGGTGTCGGCTGGTGCCTCGATTTTATCCTCGGGCTCCTGAGCGGCTGGCACCCGCTGAACGCGACGACGTACATGTTCGACGCGCGCGTCCCGGTCATCGTCCGCGGCCTGTCGCTGTTCCATTTCCTCGTGCCGGCGCTGCTCGTCTGGATGGTCCACCGGCTCGGCTATGACCGGCGCGCGCTCGGCGCGATGACCGCCTTCACCGTCGTCCTGTTCTGCGTCAGCCGCGCGGCGACCGATCCGGCGCGCAACATCAACTGGGTGTTCGGCCCCGGCCAGCCGCAGTCAATGGTGCCGGGCTGGGTCTACCTGGTCGCGATGATGACGGCCTTCCCCGTCATGTGCTACCTTCCGGCGCATCTGATCCTCATCCGGCTGCGATGGGATCGCCGTGGAGCGGCCCCGCCCGGGAGCGCGCGGCCGTAGGAACCGTCCACCGGGTCCGTGAGCTCGAGGAGCCTGGCGCACCATGAAGACCGTCGGCATCATCGGCGGCATCGGCCCCGAGTCGACCATCGAGTACTATCGGTATCTCGTCGCCGAGTACCGATCCCGCGCCGGCAGCGACCACTACCCGCCGATCCTCATCAACAGCATCGACCTGACGAGGCTGGTCGACCTTTTCGGATCGGGCGACCATGACGCCGTCGCCGACTACCTCACCCGCGAGATCGACCGGCTGGCGCGCGCCGGCGCCGACTTCGCGGTGCTGTCCGCCAACACGCCCCACATCGTCTTCGACCGGGTCCTCGCCCATTCGCCGATCCCGATGATCAGCATCGTCGAGGCGACCTGCGACGGCGCCCACGCCCTCGGCCTGAAGCGGGTCGGCCTGTTCGGGACGCGGTTCACGATGCAGGGGCGGTTCTACCCGGACGTGTTTTCGAGGCGCGGCATCGCCGTCGTGGCGCCGGAGCCCGGGGACCAGGAGTACCTCCACGACAAGTACATGGGCGAGCTGGTGAACGGCGTCTTCCTGCCCGGGACACGAGCGCGGCTGCTGGCCATCGCCGGTCGCCTCCACGAATGCCATCAGGTGGAGGCGATCGTCCTGGGCGGGACCGAGCTGCCGCTGATCCTCCGCGAGGTCGCGGATCCCGTCGTCCCCTTCCTCGACACCACGATGATCCACGTCAGGAGCATCGTCACGGAGATGCTGAAGCCGTGAACGACGGTCGCGTTCGTTCCGCGGACGGGGTCGAGATCGCCTGGTCGGCGGGAGGCGCCGGCGACCCCGCTCTGGTCTTCATCCATGGCGGGCTCGCCGACCGCACCTTCTGGGCCGCGCAGCTCGACGGGCTCGCCGGCGCGTACCGGGTCGTGGCGCTCGACCTGGCGGGGCACGGGGCGTCGGGCTCCGGCCGCAGGGCGTGGACGATCCCGGCGTTCGGCGCGGACGCGCGCGCCGTGGTCGAAGCGCTCGGCCTGCGGCGCGCGGTGCTGATCGGCAACTCGCTCGGCGGCCCCGTGGCGCTCGAGGCGGCCCGCCTCCTGCCCGGGCGCGCCATCGGGGTCGTCGGCGTCGACACGCTCCATGATGCGACGGTGACGATCGACCCCGGGCAGGCGCGCGCCCGGGCGGCGGGCTTCCGCGACGACTTCGCGGGCGCCTGCCGGGCGATGGCCGGCGCGCTGTTCCACCCCGGCGCGCATCCCGGGTTGCGGGCCTGGGCCGAACAGCGCATGCGCGCGATGTCCCCCGAGGTCGTCGTCGGCGTCATGGAGGGCTTCGCCGGCTACGACGTCGCCGCCGCGGTCCGGAGCGCCGGCGTGCCGATCCGCGCCATCAACGGCGACCTGTGGCCCGTCGACGTGGCGCGCAATCGCACCATCGTTGCCGACTTCGAGGCCGTCGTCATGAAGGGCTGCGGCCACTACCCGATGCTCGAGCGTCCCGAGGAGTTCAACCGCCTGCTGGACGGGACGGTGCGCGGCCTGGGCCGATGCTGAACGGCGAGGTACGAGACACGGTCCCATGCCTGCCACCCTTCGCGCGCTTCGAGCCGACATCACGACCCTCGCCGTGGACGCCATCGTCAATGCCGCGAACTCGTCGCTTCTCGGCGGCGGCGGCGTGGACGGCGCGATCCACCGGGCGGCCGGCCCGGAGTTGTTGCAGGAGTGCCGCCTCCTGGGTGGATGCGCCACCGGCGACGCGAAGGTCACCAGGGGGTATCGCCTTCCAGCCAGGCACGTCATTCACACGGTGGGCCCGGTGTGGCGTGGCGGAGCGCATGGCGAGCCCGGGCTCCTGGCGTCCTGCTATCGGCGCTCACTCGAGGTCGCTGCCGCGAGCGGCGCGCTCAGTATCGCATTCCCGGGCATCAGCACGGGCATCTACGGATACCCGATCGAGCTCGCGGCCGGCGTCGCGGTGGCCACGGTGCGGTTATCCGTGCGCGCACCGACCGCCATCCGGGAGGTCGTCTTCTGCTGCTTCTCCGTCCAGGACCTTGCGGTCTACGAGGGAATACTCCGCGGAACGGGGACGTGAGATCGCGGTTCGATGCTACTCTTCGCGCAACTCCCGCCCACCGGGGGAGGTCCGGACGACCTGCACCGCCGGGCGTGAGATGGAGAGCCGGGGCCGGTTCGAGGCCGGTCGCGGCATCAACCCGCGCTTGCGTCCGAACTGCGGCGTGAGCCCGGGTGGCGAGGCCGTTCCGCGCCGTTGAGCCGGGGGCACGCGTGACGCTTCTTCCGCTGTTCATCGCGTACGCGCTGATTCTCACCGGCGCGCTCGCGCTCGCCGGGCACCGTTCGAGCGCGCCGCCCCCGGCCGCGCCGCCCCCGGCTGCGGCTCGCGGGGCACCGCCGGCCCGGGTCCTGATCGTCGGGGCGACCGGCGGCACCGGCCGGTTGCTCGTCGCGCAGGCCCTCGAGCGCGGCTGCGCGGTCACGGCGCTGGTGCGCGATCCGTCGCGCCTGCCGATCCACCATCCGCGCCTGACGGTCGTGAAGGGTAACGTGCTCGACGCCGCCTCCGTCCAGGCGGCGATGCGCGGCCAGGACGCGGTGCTCTCCGCCCTCGGCCACCGGCGCTACCTCTACCCGACCCGCATCCTCTCGGACGGGACGCGCAACATCCTGCGCGCCATGGAGACGCACGGCGTCCGGCGCTTCGTCTGCGAGACCTCGCTCGGCATCGGCGACAGCGCCGGGCGTCTGGGCCTCCCCTTCACGCTCTTCGTCATCCCGGCAGTCCTGCCGTTCTACTTCCGGGACAAGGCGCGGCAGGAACGGATCATCGCGGCCAGTGCCGTGGAGTGGGTGATCGTCCGGCCCGGAGTGCTGACCAACGGCGCGCGGCGCGGTCAGCGGCGGCACGGCCTCCGTGTCGGCGGTTTCATCCTGCCGGTGCGCATCGCCCGCGCCGACGTGGCGGAGTTCATGCTGGACCAGTTGACGTCCGACACCTATCTCCGGGCCGCGCCCGGAGTGTGCTGGTAGCCGGCGCGCGGCGCCGAGGGGCACACCGTGAACGCGTATGCCTCCGGCATGTGGGGCGGCCTGGCCGCGGCCGTGCTGTCGGTGATGGAATGACGGTGAATGCCATGAGCCTCGCGGATGAGCACCGGCGGCAGCTCGCGTGGCGCCCCTGGTCCGGGATCCTCGCCGCGCTGCCGCCTCTCGCGGGAGCGACGGTCCTCGACCTCGGGTGCGCCGTGGGCGATCAGACGGCGCGGCGCGCGGGGCCAGGGTGATCGGCTTCGACATCAACGAAGAGCTCCTGCATGACGCCCGCTTGCAGCAGATCGCCAACGCCGAGTTCCGCGTGGGCGACCTGCGCGACCTGCCCGATCCAGGCGTTGCCGCCGACGGCCTGTGGTGTTCCTTCGTCGCCGCCTACATCATCGACCTCCCGGCGGCGCTCACCGCGTGGGCCGGGCGCCTGCGCCCGGGAGGCTGGATCGCGCTGACCGAGATCGACGACCTTTTCGGACACGAGCCGCTCGGCGCGCGCACACGATCGCTGCTCGAGGCCTACGCCCGCGACGCGCTCGCCGCGGGCCGGTACGACTTCCGCATGGGTCGCAATCTCGCCGCCCATCTCGAGCAGGCGGGGTTCGGAGTCACGGAGACGCTGGTGGCTGGCGACCAGGAGTTGTCGTTCGACGGTCCCGCCCGGCCCGACGTGCTCGACGCCTGGCGCACGCGCCTCGACCGCATGACGCTGCTCCGCGACTTCTGCGGTTCCGGGTTCGGGCAGGTCAGGGACGAGTTCCTCGGCTGCCTGGCCGCGGCGCCGGCCACAGCCACGACCCTCGACGGGGGCGCCCGCGGCCCCGGGCGGAGCGCGTCATGAGCCTCGCCGTGATCCTGAAACGCTTCGAGCGCCCCGACGAGGTTCGCGTCTTCGACCGGGGCCGTTTCGAGATCGTCCGGCTCGGCGGCGCGACCATCGGCAGGGCCACCTACCAGCCGGGCTGGAAATGGTCGGTCGACGTCGGCCCGGTCGTCGGCGCGGCGCGCTGCACCGTCGAGCATGTCGGCGTCGTGCTGAGCGGCATGGCGACGGTCGCGATCGACGACGGCCGCGTCATCACGCTCAGGGTCGGCGACCTGTTCCACGTCGGCGCCGTCCCGCACGACAGCTGGGTGGTCGGCGATGTACCCTATGTGTCGCTGCATCTCATGGGAGCCGAGCACTACGCCTCACGCTGACGGTCCGGAGATCGGGGACGGACGGACATGATCGTCGCGCTGGTCGTCACGCTGGCGGCGCTGGCCGCGCTCCCGGGTCCGGGCACGCCCACGCCGCCCGCCCCGCCGGCGGTCTCCGGGCCGCGCGCGGTCCTCCGGCAGGACGGCGTCAAGAACGCCTACCCGCGCTGGTCGAGGGACGGGACGCGCATCCTGTTCCAGTCGAACCGCTACGGCGCCTGGCAGATATTCGTGATGGGCAGCGACGGCTCCCACGCGACGCAACTGACGCGCGGCGCCGCGAACAACAGCCTCCCCGACTGGTCGCCCGACAACCGCTCCATCGTCTTCGTCTCCGACCGCGACGGCAACGAGGAGATCTACGTCATGGCGGCCGACGGCGGCGGCGCGCGCAACCTGTCGCGCGATCCGGGCCAGGACATCCACCCGTACTGGTCGCCCGACGGGGCCACCATCCTCTTCAACTCGACCCGCGCCGGCGGCCTGCTGCAGATCTACCAGATGAACCGCGACGGCACGGGCGCGCGGCGGCTGGTCACGAGCGGCGACGACGACACCTGCGCGCGCGTCGCGCCGGACGGCAGCCGCATCGTCTACCTTGCGAACCTCGCCGCCGGCCGCGACGACGTCATGGTGCGCCGCCGCGACGGCTCCGGGCCGGTCAACGTCACCGACGACGCGGCCCCCGACGGCTGGCCGACCTGGACCCCCGACGGCGGGCACATCGTCTTCGCGTCGCGCCGCGGGCCGGCCTTCGCGCTTTTTGCGATGCGCCCGGACGGTTCGGAGGTCCGCCGGCTGACTTCACCGCCGGAGGGGTACGCCGACGTGCGCCCGGGCGTGTCGGCCGACGGCGGGCGCATCGTCTTCAACCGCGAGCGCGGCGACACCATCGACATCTATGTGGTCGATGTCGCGCCCGACTGGTGGCGGGCGCCGCCCGCGAAAGGCTGACCATATGCGAGCACCCGCCGCCGCGGAGAAGAGAGCGCCATGAAGGTCAAGGTTCATCACAACGGCGACGATGTGTTCGTTGCCTGGAAAGCCGCTGCCTTCATACCCCACTGCCGCGGGTTCGCGCTGCTCCGGCGGCGCAACGGCGTCGAAGAGCCGGTGAGCACGTGGGTCGGCTTCGAGGACGACAGGTACCGGGATGGCGAGCGGCGGGCGTCGACCAACTGGCCCATCCAGAAGTACCAGTGGACCGACTACATGGCCAACCCCGGCGACACGCTGCAATACCGGGTGCTGCCGATGGTCGGCCCGGACAAGAACAGCCTCCGGCCCGCGACCGGGACCGCCAGCGGGTGGACGCCGAGGATCGTTCTCCGTCACGAGGTCTCCCCGAAGATCGAGGCGTACTTCAATCGCGGCATCGTCGCGGCGCAGTGGGTGTCGCGCCGGCTGGGCGCCACCGGGCACGATCTCAGGACCGCGAAGCTCCGCGCCATCATCGGCACCGCGGGCGACCCGTTCCGCAACTACCTGGCCGGGCCGCTCGGAGCGCGGCTGTTCGACCTGCTGGCCGCGGCGGCGAAGGAGAAGCGCGCGATCTACGCCGCCCTCTACGAGCTCGACGACGCGCAGCTCGAGGCCGCCCTGGCGAAGTTCGGCAGGCGCGCGCACCTGGTGCTGGGCAACGGCAGCGTGAAGAAGAAGGGGCAGGACCAGAACGGCGATGCGCGCAACAGGCTCCGCGCCACCATCGATCTGCACGATCGGATGACGGCGCCGCGCGCCCTGGCGCACAACAAGTTCCTCGTCGTCTGCGGCCGGAACGGGAAGCCGCGGTGGGTGTGGACCGGCAGCCAGAACTGGACGAAAACCGGCCTGTGCACGCAGGCCAACAACTCGGTGCTGATCGACGACGCCGGGACGGCGGCGGAGTACCGCGCCCAATGGGACCTCCTCCGGGGCGCCGGCGACGCGACACCGGCCGCCCTGAAGCGGCTCAACAGCAGGCCGCGCAACCCGAGGTTCGGATCATCGAAGGCGCGCCTCTGGTTCACGCCGACGGTGGGGCAGGTCGATCTGAAGGAGGCGCGCGCGATCGTCCAGGGCGCGAAGCGGGCGATCCTGTTCCTCATGTTCAACCCCGGGCCCCGGGAGACGCTGCTGAACGCCATCATCGCGACCGCACGGGCCGGCGTCGCGGGCCGGCGACTCTATGTCCACGGAGTGATCAACCAGGATCCCGGCACGACGAAGAACCCCGTGGCGCTGTTCGACCGCGGCAACCGGCAGAATGCCGACTTCGACGTGGTGCTGCCGGCGGCGATCGACAAGCCGACGAACTTCTTCCGCAGGGAGATGAAGAAGCTGCCGGGGACGTTCGCCATGGTCCACAGCAAGGTCGTGCTGATCGATCCCTTCGGGGATCACCCCGTGCTGATGACCGGCTCGCACAACCTCGGTCCGAAGGCGAGCGGCACGAACGACGAGAATCTGCTCATCGTCCGCGACGCGCCGGGGCTGGCCTCGGCCTACGCCGCCAACATCATGGCCATCTACAACCAGTACCGCTGGCGCTTCCGCCGGCAGACCCAGCCGAAGAAGAAGCAGTGGAAAGGGCTCCAGGACGGCGATTCCTGGCAGAAGGGGTATCTCAAGCCCGGAAGCGCCGCGTTGCGCGAGATCAGGTTCTGGGTCGGCGAATGATCCCGCGCGTCCGCCGCCGCGTCATCCCCGTCGGGAAGTTCGCCGGCAGGATCATGGAGCGGCACCCGGCCGGCAACCGGGCCTTCGCCATGATGTTCGCGGGCGTCGCCGCCGCGGTCTATGCCGCCGCCTTCGCGATCGCCCGCCTGCTGCCGATCCTGCAACGCCCGGACGCGGTCGCCGCCGGCATGACGATTGACATGGTCGTCGTGGTGCCGCTGGCGTTCTACCTCCTGGTCGTGCGGCGGCGCGGCTGGCCCGTCGTGACGATCGCGCCGGTGGTCGTCCTCGGCGCCGTCGCCGCGGCCCGGGTCCTCCCCGTCGATCACCAGCGGCCGCTGCGGCTCCTCGAGCTCCTGGCCGTGCCGCTCGAGATCGGCGCGATCGGCTGGATCGCCTGGCGCGCCGCCGGAGCCCTGCGCGCGGCGCGCCGCGACCGGGCGGCCGATCCGCTCGAACTGTTGCGCCGCGCGGCGCTCGACGTCGTGGGACAGGAGTGGGCCGCGGGGATCCTCGCCACGGAGTCCGCGGTCGTCTACTACGGGCTCGGCTCCTGGCGGGCCCGCCCGCATGCGCCCGCCGAGGCGTCCGCCTTCCCGCACCATCGCCGCGCCGGGCACGTCGCGATCGTCGGCGCCTTCCTCCTGGTCATGCTGGTGGAGGGGCTCGCCGTGCACCTGCTCGTGTCGATGTGGAGCGCGCTCGCGGCCTGGGCCCTCACGATCGGCACCGCTTACGGGGCGTTCTGGCTCATCGCCGACGGCCGCGCCACCGTCCTGCGCCCGATCCTCGTCGACGGCGAGTGCGTCGTCCTGCGGGCGGGGCTGCGCTGGAGCCTGCGCGTGCCGCGCGGGCAGATCGCCGGCGTGGCGCGCCGGAAACCGTCCCTCGGAAAGGAGTGCCTGAATCTCACCCTGCTCGGCGCGCCGACGCACTGGGTCACATTCACCCGGCCGGTGCCGGCCGAGGGCCCCTACGGGCTGCGCCGGAACGTGCGCGCCGTGGGGATCCAGCCCGACGACGCCGGCCGGTTCGATCGCGTCCTCGGCGCCGGGCCGGGGTGTCCCGTCGATCACACGCCGGGGTAGCGGTCGAAGCAGATCGGCCCCGGCAGCATCCACCACCCCGGAAGAGCGGCCGGCGGCCGGGCGGGGGCGGGGCCCCGTTGCTATGATGGCGACCGTGCGGCGCGGGCGCGGGGAGGAACGCATGGCCAATGGTCCGGGTACGCTCCGCGGCGTCTTCGATCGCCGCTTCTACTTGACGGCCGCCGTTGCCGCCACCCTCGTCGTCTTCGCGGGGTTCGCGCGGACCTACTACCTGCGCCACGCGTTCGACGCCCCGGCGCTGTCGGGGCTCGTGCACATCCACGGTCTCGTGATGACCCTCTGGTTCGCCCTGTTCGTCACCCAGACCGTTCTCGTCGCCGCGCGGCGCACCGATCTGCACCGCCGCCTGGGCGCCGCCGGCGCGGGGCTCGCCATCCTGGTGATGGTGATCGGCGTCGCGACCGCCATCACCGCGGCGCGGCTCGGCGTCTCCCCCGGCCCGCCGCCGCTCGTGTTCCTGGCCATCCCGCTGGGCGACATCCTGGTCTTCGCCGTCCTCGTCGCCGCCGGCCTCTCCTTGCGGCGCCGCGTCGATGCGCACCGGCGGCTGATGCTGCTCTCCTGCGTGGGCATCCTGACGCCGGCGATCGCCCGCATCCCGCTCGAGTTCATCCGCGCCGGAGGCCCGTTCGTCTATTTCGGGCTGACCGACCTCTGCGTGCTCGCCTGCGTCGCCGTCGACACGGCGAGGAACCGTCGCCTGCATCCGGCCTTCGGATGGGGCGCGCTCGTCATCGTCGCGTCGCAGCCGCTGCGCCTCGCGCTCGCGGGCACGCCGGCGTGGATGCGCATCGCCACCTGGCTGGCGGGCTGAGCGGCAGGAGCAGGCAGGGCGACCCCGGCGCCGCAATGAACGCCGCGTCGCCGGGTGACGGCCGGCCCCGAGCCGACGCCATCGCCGCCGCGGCGCGCGTCAGAACCCCACCGACACCCCCGCGCTGACGAGCCACGGACTGTCGTACGGCGTCAGCTCGTCCGCCGACCAGTTGACGTCGTACAGCACCGACGCGATGAACGCGCTCCGGCCGCCCATCGGCTGCACGAAACCGCCACCCAGCAACACGCCGGAATAGTCCTCGCGGGCGGTCGAGCCGTTGGCGAGCGGATACTCGAAACCGGTCCACGAATACTCGGCGTCCAGGAAGAACTGCGGCGCCGGCCGGCAGCGCACGAACAGGCTCGAGCCCCAGTCGGTCGTCGACAGGTCGGGGTCGTAGCGATTGTCCTCGCGATGACGGTAGAAGATCCCGATGCCTCCCGAAACGTCGTGGCCGAAGTTGACCCCCAGGTACGGCGAGACGTCCACGTAGACGACGTCACCGAACGAGAAGCCGATGTTGCCGCCGTAGTAGAGCCGGTCGCGGAAGCCCTTCTTCGGCGGAGGCGATGCCGGCTTGCCGCTCCCCGCCGGCGGCGGCGCGGGCGGATCCTGGGCCGCCGCCGCGGCGATCGCCGCGCCGATCACCGCCACGACCGTCGCCACGATCAGGAACCGTCGCTGCATGGCCACCTCCACGGCCGGAGATGGTAGCGCCGAAGGCTCCGGTGGCGCCGCCCCGCGAAGCGCCGGGACTCTCCGCGACGCTCGCGCCAACCCATTTTCAACCCGGCGCCCGGGATCCGCCAACCAGGACGCGTCCCTCGCCGTCGACGATCTCGAACGTGAAGCGCAGGTCGTAGTAGACCTCGACCGCGCGCGACTCGGTCGCGTCCTGCCAGTCGGGGATGCCGTCCCCGTCGAGGTCGCCGCCGGGGCGCAGGCGGCGATACATCGCGGGCACGAAGCGCCACTGCCGCAGCGCGTTCTCGACGGCGGCGCTGAATTCGGCGGCGAACGGTCCCGCGCTCGATGGCTCGACGGGGCTGTCGGAGATCTTCTCCACCCGCCCGTCGCGGCCGATCACGATGCGCACCGCGATCCGCGCCGGCGCGGCCCGCTCCATGAGGGCGCCGATCGGGTAGGACGGCAGCGGCGTGTCGACCGGCTGCGGCGCGTGGAAGGTCTCGCCCGCGTCCGGCCGGGGCTTCCTGCCGCCGGCGTCGGGCAGCACAACGACCCCGACCTGCCCGGCGGGCGGCGTGACCGCCGCGGCGGGTGGCGCGGTCCGCAGCGGCGCGACGGCGCACGCCGCGTCCCCCAGGAGTGCCGCCAGGAGAACCGCCGGAACAGGGCTCGTGAAGCGCATGTCGGCTTCAGGGTGCCACGACCGCAGGCGGCGCGGGTTCGGCCTCCGGCGGCTGCGCGGAGCGCGCGCCGCGGCCAGCCGGGCCCCGGGCAGGATCCCCATCCCGTAATCGACCGTTCGTGCGACCCGGCCGGCTTGATGCGACCGGTCCGCTACCTATATTGGGACCATTGCGGAGGAGTGCTGCCTTATGGACACGCGAGCTGCATCGGCGATTCCCGCGGCGGCCATTCTGGCCTGTGCCCTGGCCGCCGCCATAGTGCCGGACGGCCCCGGTGCGGCCGACCCCGAATCTCGACCGACCACGACCGGGCCGGCTGTCGCCGCCTCGGTCGTTTCCGACCCGGCCGTCCCGGCCCCGGCCTCCCGCGGGGTCGCCACGGGCCGGCTCGAGGGCCGGGTCGTCCTCGGACCGCGACTCAGCTCGCGGCGCATGCGCTTCTCGGCCTACCCCGACGCGCGAACCGCGGCCGCGTCGCGCCAGGCGGCGGGGTCGCGACCGGCGGCTGCGTCGCGTCCGGCGCATGCCGCCGGTGGCCCGGCCGGCGAATTCGCCAACGTCGTCGTCTACCTGGATGCGGCCCCCGGGCTCGAGAGGCGCGGCCGCTCCGCCGGCGGCGAGCTGGCGATCCGCCAGGAAGGGCTGGCCTTCGGTCCGCACGTCCTGCCTGTCCTGAAGGGCTCGATCGTCTCCTTCCCCAACACCGACCCCGTGTTCCACAACGTCTTCTCGCTGTCCCGGGCCGCGTCGTTCGATCTCGGTCGCTACCCGCGCGGCGAGGCGAAGAGCGTGCGCTTCGACGCCCCCGGCGTCGTCAAGGTCTTCTGCCACATCCATTCCGACATGAGCGCCGTCGTGCTGGTGCTCGACAACCCCTACTTCGCGGTGCCCGGCGCGGCGGGCGGTTTCCGCATCGACGGCATCCCCGCCGGCGAATACCGCGCCGTGGCCTGGCACGAGCGCGCCCGGCCGGTGGCGCTGTCGGTGCGCATCGCGCCCGGCGCCGCCACCCCGGCCGAGTTCGCGATCCCGCTCGAGGAGACCGTTGACTGAGAGGGCCTCCGGGACGACGGCCGCGGTGGCGGCGGCCCCGCCGCCGCACCCGCGTCCCGCCGCCCTCAGCCTGCGCGTCAAGCTGATCCTCCTGAGCGGCGCCCTCACGGTCGGCATCGTCGCCCTGATGTTCGCGTTGCTCGGAGTGACCGTCCGCACCCAGACGCGGCGCCTCCTGGCGACCACGCTCGCCGGCCAGCAGCACCGCATCGCCGAGGTGCAGGGCGAAGAGACCCGCGAGCTGTTGCGCCTCTCGTCCCTGATGACCGAGAGCCCGACCCTGCGGGCGGCGCTCGAGACCTACCAGACCGAGTGGGGATCGGCCGGGCCGGCGCGCACCGATCTGCTGACCACCATCCAGCGCGAGGTGGAGCGCCTCGCCGCCGGGCTCGATCGCGATCTCGTGGTGGTGGCGGGCCTGGGCGGGACGATCCTGGCGGCCCGCGAGGCGGGCGCTCCGGGGCCGGCGCCGCGCCCGATGCTGCAGCGCATCCCGGCGGCGTCCTGGCCGTGCGAGACGGGTGACGGGCCGGCACCGCCGGCGGCGACGGGACGCTCGGGAATCCTCGTCGCGGAGGGGCAGCACTATCTCGCCGGCTGCGTCCCGATAGTTCTCGGCGGCGACGTGATCGGCTCGCTCCTGGTCGGCGACCGGCTCGACGAGGATTTCGCGCGGCGCATCCAGGCGCTGTTCGGCGCCGAGGCGGTGATCGTCGCCGGTGACGCCGTCCTCGCGGCGAGCCGCCCGGGGCTGGCCGCGGCCTGGCCGGCGACGGCCGGCGCGGCGGCGGCGGGCGCGGCGGACGCGCGCGCCGCGGGGGCGGCGGGCGCCGCCGGCGACCCCGACGACAGCCGCCTGATGCGCATCGGCGGCGAGGAGTTCGTCGCGCTCGCGGTGCCGCTCGCCCCCGCCGGCGAAGCGGCGCAGGTCACCCTGCACCTGATGCGCTCCCTGACCGGCGCGATCGGCCCGGCGGATCGAGATCTGAAGCGCGCCCTGCTGGCATACGGCGCCCTGGCTCTCATCCTGTCGGCGGCCGCCGCCTCGATGGCCGCGCGCTCCATCCTGCGGCCGCTCGACCGCTTCGTGGCCTTCCTGCGCGAGGTCGCCGCGACCGGCGATCGCGCCCGACGCGTCCCCGATCCCGGCGACAGCCCCGAGATGACGACGCTGGCGCGCACCTACGACGATCTCATGTCGTCGGTGCTCGAGCACGAACAGCGCCTGATCCGCAGCGCCCGTGAGGACATCGAGCGCATCGAGCGCTTGCAGGAGTCGGAGAAGCTGGCGGCCCTCGGACGGATGCTGTCGGGGGCGGCGCACGAGATCAACAACCCGCTCGCCGGGGTGCTCGGCAACATCGATCTGCTGTTGGGCGACGCCGCGCTGCCCGACGCGGCGCGCCGCCGCCTCGAGACGATGAGCCGCGAGGGACGGCGGATCGTCGGCCTGGTGCGCAACCTGCTCAAGACGGTGCACCGCGACGACGGCCGCCGCGCGCCGGTCGACGTGAACCAGGTGGTGCGCGAATGCTGCGACCTGCGGCGCCATGATTTCAACGGCGCCGGCGTCGCCCTCGAGCAGCAGCTCGGCGACGATGCCTGCACCGTGCTCGGCGGCGAGATCGAGCTGCAGCAAGTTGTATTGAACGTCGTCAACAACGCTCTCGACGCCCTCCAGGAAGCCGGCGGCCCGGACCGCCGCCTGACCGTGCGCACCGGCACCGACGACGGCGCGGTCGTCGTCACGTTCCTCGACAACGGTCCGGGGATGAAGGACCCGGCGCGCGTCTTCGACCATTTCTACACCACCAAGCCGGTGGGCAAGGGGACGGGGCTCGGCCTGAGCATCAGCGGCGCGATCATCCGCGGTCACGGCGGGACAATCGCAGCCGCCAACCGGCCCGAGGGGGGCGCCTGCTTCACCATCCGGCTGCCGCGCGCCGCGGGCGGCGATGGCGAGGCGCCGGCCGCGGCGGCGGGTGCGACCGCGGCCATCGCGGCCCGCGCGCCCGGCTCTCCTGACCCCGGCGGCGCGCGCCGCCCGCCCCGTTCGCTGCCGGCGACCATTCTCGTGGTCGACGACGAGCCCAGCGTCCTCGAGCTTCAAGTGACCATCCTCGAGCTGCACGGCGCCGTCGCCATCGGCGCCCGGAACGGCCGCGAGGCGGTCGAGGCGCTGCGGAAGCGGACCTTCGATCTCGTGGTCTCGGATCTCAAGATGCCGGGTGAAATCACCGGCCGCGACCTGTACCGGTGGGCCGAGTCGCACAATCCGGACGCCGCCCGCCGCTTCGTCTTCGTCACCGGCGACACATTGTCGGACGACGCCGCCGAATTCATCAGCGCCACCGGCCGGCGTTGCGTCCAGAAGCCGTTCTCGGTGGAGGGGTACCTCGATGCTCTCGGAGAAACGCTGCACGACCTTCCCCGGGCGGCCTGAGCCCGGCGGGCGCCCCGCCCGCCCCGCCGGCCCGCCCGTGACACATGCGGTTCGGACCCTTGCCCGGCTGATCGCGGTTCTCATCGCCGGCGCCGCCGCGATAGCACCGGCGCCCGCCCAGGAGCGCTGGCTCTTCCAGGGGCTGCTCGATGCCGAGTACTGGAACACCGACGACGGCTCGCGTCTCCTGAGCCTCGACGACGGCGACCGCGCCGGCGCCGGCCGTCTGCGGCTGTGGGCCGCGGGCGACCTCGCCCCGGGCCTGCAGGGGTTCGCGCTCGGGACCGCCTCCGGCGGCGACGCCTGCACCGAGGACCCGTGCGAGACCGACACCGCGCTCGAGCAGGCCTGGCTGCGCTGGACCGCCCCCGGCCGGGCGCGGCTCATGATCGAGGCGGGTCGCATCGTGACGCCGATCGGCGACTTCCCGCGGCGCTACCTATCGACCGACAACCCGCTCATCGGCATCCCCTCCGATTACAGCGTCGCCTACCCCGAGGGGATGACGATCGCCGGTTGGGCCGGGCGCGCCGACTTCAAGGTCGCGATGGTCGACCAGCCGCTGTACGCCGACTGGTACGCCCCGGAGCCGGGGAAGGCGTTCCGGCCGATGCTCGGCGCCGGCGTGACGCCGGTCGTCGGGCTGCGCTTCGGCGGTTTCGCCACGCAGGGACCGTACCTCGGACCGGAGGCCGATGCCGCGCTCGCTCCGGGCGCCGCCTGGCAGGACTACGACCAGTCGGTCTACGGGGCCGAGGTGCAGTTCAGCCGCGGGCATTTCGAGCTGCACGGCCAGTTCGCGCGATCGGCCTACGACGTCCCCGGGTTCGCCGAGCGCGCCCACGGCAAGACCTACTGGATCGAGCCGCGCTACACCTTCACGCCGCGCCTGTTCGCCGCCGCCCGCATCGGACAGAACGACTACCCCTACATCGCGCCGATCTACGGCACCACCTGGATCGCCAGCTCGGCGCGCGTGGCCGACATCGAGGTCGGGATCGGCTATCGCGTCGTCTCCGACCTGCTGGTGAAGGCGTCGTACCGGCGCGACCGCTGGTGGGTCCCGGCGGGGCTCGAGTCGTTGCTCCCCGCCGGCCACGCCTTCGCGCTCGCCGCCGCGTGGCGTTTCGACATCGGCGAGGCGCTCTCCCGGCCGCACTGAGACGCGGACCGCGGCGGGACTGACAGCCGGCGCCCGCGCCGCCGGGGACCGCGCCGCCGGCGCCCGCGCCGCTTACGCCCGCGCCGCTTACCCCCGCGCCGCGAAACCGCCATAATCGGCGCCGATGGTCGACGGCTTTCAACTCGTGCTGCTCGGACTCGCCGGCGCGGCGGGCGGCGCCGTCAACGCGCTCGCCGGCGGCGGCACGCTCATCACCTTCCCGGCGCTGCTCGCGGCGGGCGTCCCGCCGATGACCGCGAACGTCACCAACACCGTGGCCCTCTGCCCGGGGTATCTCGGGGCGGCGCTGGCGCAGCGCGCCGACCTCGCCACCCGGCGGGCGTGGATGCGGCGGACGCTGCCGGCGGCGCTCGTCGGCGGATTCGCCGGCGGCGTGCTTCTGTTGCTGACCGGCGAGCGCCTCTTCGATGCGCTGGTGCCCTACCTGATCCTGTTCGCGGCCGGGCTTGTGGCCGCGCAACCGTCGTTGAGCGCCTGGCTGCGGCGGCGGGCCGCGGCGGCGGTCTCCGCCCGCTGGGCCGTGCCGATGGTCGGGGCGACGGCGGTTTACAGCGGCTACTTCGGCGCCGGCGCGAGCGTGATCGTCCTGGCCGGTCTCGGGCTGACCCTCGGCGGTCCCTTGCCGCGGCTCAACGCGCTGAAACAGACGCTCGCCCTGTCGTCGAACGTCGCCGCCGCCCTCCTGTTCGTGTTCACCGGCCCCGTCGCCTGGCGGCCGGCGCTGGTGATGGGGGTCGCGACCTTCGCCGGCGGAATGCTGGGCGGCCGGCTGGCGGGGCGGTTGTCGCCGGTCTGGCTGCGCCGCGTCGTCGTCGTGATCGGGGTCGCCGCCGGCTTCTCCTACCTCGCGCGTTGATCGCCGCCAGCCCGGCGGCGCCGACCGGCCGGCGCGGCGGCCGGAAGCCTCGGGTATCATGCCGGCGTGCGACGCGCGCCGACCCATCCCCGAATGCGCCGGCCCGGGACCGCCGTCGTCATCACGACCCGGACGGTCCTCGCCTGCGCTCTCTTCGTCGCGCCGCTCCTGGCCGCGCCGCTGTTCGCCGCGGTCCCGGCCGCCGCGGCGGAAGGCCACGACGGCGCCGTCGGCGCCCCCTTCCCGCCGCCGCTCGAGAGCTACGGCGACGCGCACATCGCCAGTCTGTGGGACGTGCTCGCCCACCGGGTGGCGGCGCAACCGTTCAATCTCTGGGCGACCGTCCTGTTCCTCGGCGCGATCCTGCACACCTTCTTCACGCATCGCTTCCGCCATGTCGCGCACGTGCTCCAGGAAAAGCAGGACGAACGCGCGCGGCTGGCCGCCGGGGCGGCGCCGGCCGTCGCGGTGCGCCGGGTTTCGGCGGCGGCGCGGCTGTTCCATTTTCTCGGCGAGGTCGAAGCGGTGTTCGGCATCTGGATCCTGCCGCTGCTCCTGGTGATGGCCGCCTTCGTGGGCCGCGACGCCGCCCTCGGGTACATCAGCCACCGCGTGAACTTCACCGAGGCCATCTTCGTCGTCGTGATCATGGCGATCGCCTCGACCCGACCGGTGCTGAGCCTGGCCGAGCGGGCGATGGGGCTCCTAGCCGGTCTCGGACGGCACACCCCGGCGGCCTGGTGGATCTCGATCCTCACGGTCGGGCCGCTCCTCGGGTCGTTCATCACCGAGCCCGCGGCGATGACCATCTGCGCCTCGCTGCTGTCGCGGAAGATCTACGCCCGCCGTCCCGGGAAGGGGCTGGCCTACGGGACGCTCGGCCTGCTTTTCGTCGCGGTGTCGGCCGGGGGGACCCTGACCCATTTCGCCGCGCCACCCGTGCTGATGGTCGCGCGCCAGTGGGGCTGGGGCCTGACGCACATGCTCGGGCACTTCGGCTGGAAGGCGGCGCTCGGGATCGCCCTCTCGGTCGCGGTCTATTACGTGTGTTTCCGCCGCGATCTGGCCCGGCTGCGCGAGGCGCGCGAGGATGCCGCCGGCGAGACGCAGGAGATGCCGATCCCGGCGTGGGTCACCATCGGGCACGTGCTGTTCCTCGTGCTCGCGGTGGCCCTGGCGCACTTCCCCGCCCTGCTCGTCTTCACGCTGCTGCTCTTTCTGGCGTTCGTGCAGATGACGGAGGATTTTCAGCGCGACTTCCGGCTGATCTCGCCGGTCCTGGTCGGCTTCTTCCTCGGCGGCCTGGTGGTCCACGGCGGGCTGCAGCAGTGGTGGATCGCCCCGGTGCTCGGGCGGCTCGGCGAGGTGCCGCTCATGATCGGCGCGACGATCCTGACGGCGTTCAACGACAACGCCGCCATCACCTACCTGTGCACCCTCGTCCCCACTTTCACCGCGGGAATGAAGTACGCCGCCGTCGCCGGCGCCGTCACCGGCGGCGGGCTGACGGTCATCGCCAACGCCCCGAACCCGGCCGGCCAGTCGATCCTCAACAGGCACTTCGAGGACGGCATCGGCGCCTCGGGGCTCTTCCTCGGCGCCCTGATCCCGACGCTCATCATCGGGGCCTGCTTTCTCCTCTTCCGCTGATTCCGCATGATCCCCCGGCAGGCCGGCCGATTCACGGCTGCTCCGGCTTCAGGATCAGCCCCCGGCCGCTGCGTCCGTCCATGGTCACGCGCAGCGGCGCCTCCAGGCGGAGGTGGCGCACGAAGCCGGTGTCCTCTGAGGCAGGGCGGGCGGCGAGCCAGTCCCAGTCGATGAAGCCGTCCCCTTCCTGCGGATTGATGGTGAAGTAGCCGACGTTCAGCGACGTCAGGTTCTGGAAGAAGTGCGTCCCCTGCGACGGGGTGACGTGCAGGTCCTTCAAGCCGGCCTCGACGATGACGCGCGCCCCGGCGATCTGGTTCCAGGTCACGGGGATGCCGAGGTGCCGGTCCATCGAGCCCCAGCGGCCGACGCCGATCAGGAGGTACGGGATCCCCCGGGACAGCAGCGCCGCGTTGAGGCGCGCCACCTGCTCGGCCACCTCGACGCCACGCAGGCGGTCGTAGCGGTGGTAGTCGACGACGACGAGATCGCGCAGGTCGCTGACGCGCCCGTGGCCGAGGACCGCGGCGCTGCGGCACAGGACCTCTCCGGCGGGCGGCTCGTTCAGATCGATCGCCTCCATGCCGCCGCCGATCGCGAGCGGCCGCATCTGCAGGAAGGCGAACTCGGGCAGCCGGCGTTCGGGCACCGACAGGTTCACCGCGAATTCGATCTCGACCTCTCCTCCGGTGCCGCGCCGGCCCATCTCGAGCATGGTGTCGAGCACCTCCGCCAGCGGGAAGACGCCGTGCTTCAGGATCGGCGCGAAGCTGACGAGCCGGACGCCGGGGCGGCCGATGCCGTCGGTGATCGCCTGGTTCTCCGGCGACCAGGTCGATCCGACCGCCGCCAGCGTGCCGTCCTGCTCGGCGTCCTCGAGCGTGAAGCGGGTCAGCTCGGCGCCCTCGGGGCCGGAGAGCGGCTTCCGGTGCGGCAGGTCGAGCGCGTAGAACTCGCGCTGCGCGTTGTGCAGCAGGTCGTCGGCCGACGGGCCGCCGAGAAGGTGGCGCGGGTAGCGCGGCGAGAAGCGCAGGCAGGTGTCCCCCTCGACGACGGCGCGCCCGAGTCCGAGGGCGACGGCCGCCACGCCGTCCTCGCTTTTCATGGGCGGCGACGGGTAGACGTTGTACGAGCGCGCCACGCCGGAGAAGTCGGGGTAGAAGCGGTCGCCGTGCCGCGCGCCGATCATCCGCTGGACGATGACCGCCATCTTCTCCTGCTCGAGGCGGAACGGGGTCATGTCGAGGAACGCCTTCGCCTGCTCGGAGAAGGTCGAGGCGTACACCGCCTTCACCGCCGTCACCAGCTCCTCGAGCCGGCGCTCGAGGGGGCCCCGGTTCGGCACCATGACCGTCCGGTAGACGCCGGCGAGCGGCTGGCTCGGCGAATCCTCGAGCAGGCCCGACGAGCGCACCGACAGCGGGTAGTCGGTCTGGCGCAGCAGGCGTCTGAGGTCTTTGAGCGCCTGCCGCGGGAAGCGCGCCGGCGCGAAGCGCTCGCGGATCGCCTCCTCGGAGGCGGCGCCGATGGCGAAGTCGTACAGCCGGTTCTCCTCGAGGAACTGGTCGAACACATCGGTCGCCAGGACGACCGACAGCGGCACCTGGATGCGGATCCCCGGGAAGGCCGAGACGGCGTCGGCCTCGAGCAGGAGACGGTTGACGAAAGCCAGCCCCCGGGCCTTGCCGCCGATCGAGCCGGCGCCGATGCGCGCCATGCTGATCGAGCGCTCGTCGAGGTTGCCGGTGAAGTCGGCCACCACGGCGCGGTCGCGCGCTTCGCGGTAGGCGGTGATCGCCCGGGTGACGTCGTCGCGCAGCGCCTGGAGCGTCGGGTAGTCGGAGATGGTGCGCGGCCGCAGCCTCTCGGCCAGGGTGTACTCGGTGCGCGCCTTGAGCCACATCGAGAAATGGTTGCGCTCGGCGTGGTAGACCAGGCTGGCGTCGGGCACGGTCCGCATCTTGTCGACCAGGCCTCCGAGGTCGGCGGCCTGGTCGATCACCGACCCGTCCGGCATCCTGAAGATGAAGGCGCCGAAGCCGAACTGCTTCAGCAGGACCTCGCGCAGGCCGTGCAGCAGCAGCGGCGATCCCTTGAGCAGGAACGACGCCCCGAGGCGCGCCGCCACGGCCTCGTTCTCGGGGTTGCTCGACTGCATGACGATCGGGATGTCGGGACGCACCGCGTGCACGCGCGACACCAGCTCGGCGCCGGACCCGCGGTCGAAGCGCCCCTCGCGCGGGAACTCGAAGTCCGACAGGATGCCGAGGATGTTCTCCTCGAAGCGCACGAACCGGTCCCACGCCGCCTCGAAGTTCTCGCACAGGACGATCTTCGGACGCGCGCGCATGCGCAGCAGGCGCTGCGACAGGTTCAGCCCCTCGGAGATGAGCTGCTGCGAGTGCCGCATCAGCTCGGAGTAGATCACCGGCAGGAACGAGGAGTAGTAGCGGATGCTGTCCTCGACGACCAGGATCGCCGGGACGCCCATGCGGCCCGTGTCACGCTCGAGGTTCCGCCGGTCCTCCTGGTCCTTGACCATCGCCAGCAGGAGGCGCACGTCGCCCTGCCACAGGAAAATCCGATCCAGGGCGCCGCGCGTGTGCCGGCCGAGAAACTCGACCAGCTCGCGGTGGTTGAACGCCAGCAGCACCACCGGGATCGCGAGCCCCGCCTCCTTCACCCGGCGGGCCAGCTCGGCGGCGTTCATGTCGCCGGCCTGGATCGTCGTGATGATCATGTCGAAGGTGCGCTCCTCCAGCGCCATGGCCAGCGCCTCGGCGCCGCTGCTCACCCGGATGAGGTCGGGGTTCTCGGTGAGGCGCAGGTCGGTGAACTGGCGCATGAGGGCGTCGTTCAGATGCCCGTCCTCGCTCAGGATGAAGGAGTCGTACAGGCTCGAGACCAGGAGGATGTGGCGCACCCGGTGCCGCATCAGGTCCTGGAAGATGCGGACCCGGCGGCTCGGGTCGGCGGCGGGCGCTGGTCGTCTCGGGTCGGTCACGGCGCGGGGTCCCCGGTACGCGGCGCAGGGCGCGGCGCACCGCCCCGAAGGCGGTGCGCCGGCTCATTCTAGATCGCCCGCACCGACCGGGGGCGCCGGGTCAGACGACTCCCTGGTCCATCATCGCGTCGGCGACCTTGAGGAAGCCGGCGATGTTGGCGCCGTTGACGTAGTTGCCCGGCGTGCCGAAGCGGTCGGCCGCGTCGAGGCAGGACTTGTGGATGTTCTTCATGATCATCTGCAGGCGGTTGTCGACCTCCTCGCGCGTCCAGGAGTAGCGCATGCTGTTCTGCGCCATCTCGAGGCCGGACACCGCCACGCCGCCGGCGTTGGCGGCCTTGCCGGGGCCGTACAGGATGCGCGACTCGAGGAACACCGAGACCCCGTCCGGCGTGGTCGGCATGTTGGCGCCCTCGGAGACGACGAAGACGCCGTTGCGCACCAGGTTCTGGGCGTCCCTGCCGTTGATCTCGTTCTGGGTCGCGCTCGGGAAGGCGCAGTCGGCCTTGTGCGTCCAGAGCGGATTGTGGTCGGCCGACGGGGGGATCGGCGTGAAAACGGCGCTCTTGTACTTGTCGGTGTACTCCTTGATGCGGCCGCGCCGGACGTTCTTGAGGCTCATGACGAACTCGAGCTTGTCGCGGTCGATCCCCTTCTCGTCGAAGATGTAGCCGCTCGAGTCGGACAGGGTCATCGGCCGCGCCCCCATCGCCAGGAGCTTCTCGACGGTGTACTGGGCGACGTTGCCGCTGCCGGAAACCAGGCAGGCCTTGCCCTGCAGCGTCTGCTTGCGCGTGGCGAGCATCTCGGCGGCGAAGTAGACCGAGCCGTAGCCGGTCGCCTCGGGGCGGATGAGCGAGCCGCCCCAGTTGATCCCCTTGCCGGTCAGGACACCGGTGAACTCGTTCGCCAGGCGCTTGTACTGGCCGAAGAGGAAGCCGATCTCGCGGCCGCCGACGCCGATGTCACCCGCCGGCACGTCGGTGTTCGGGCCGATGTGGCGCCGCAGCTCGATCATGAAGGACTGGCAGAAGCGCATCACCTCGTCATCGCTCCTGCCCTTGGGGTCGAAGTCGGAGCCGCCCTTGCCGCCACCCATCGGCAGCGAGGTGAGGGAGTTCTTGAACACCTGCTCGAACGCCAGGAATTTGAGGATGCCGAGCGTGACCGACGGATGGAAGCGCAGCCCACCCTTGTAGGGGCCGATGGCGCTGTTCATCTCGATGCGAAAGCCGCGGTTGACCTGGATCTCGCCGCGGTCGTTGACCCACGGCACGCGGAACAGGAGCACCCGCTCGGGTTCGACGATTCTCTCGAGGATCCTGGCGGTGCGGTACTCCGGGTGCTTGTCGAGAACCGGAGCCAGCGACTCGGCGACCTCGTGCACGGCCTGATGGAACTCGGGCTCGGCCGGGTTCTTCGCCTTGACGTCCTTCATGAGGGAAGCCACGTACGGATGCATGAACCAACCCTCCCAGAATGGGCGCGAACGCCCCGGAAAACCTGCGCAAAGGCGCTGACCAAACGCAAGGGCTGTGCCACGCGCGACGTGCGCGATCCGGCCTTCAGGACCCCACGGTCGGCAAGGACGGCGTATCAGGAGGCCGCCTCGGGGTCGCGGTCCGGACCGCCGACTCGCCCATCATTGCACGGCCCGGGCCCGCCAGGCGCAATTCCTGCGCGATGGTCGCTTCACGCGGGGCCTGCCCTCAGCCCTTCTTCGGCTCTTCGATCTTCGAGGCCTCGATCCACTTCTTGCCGTCTCTATCGATCACCGTGCCGGTGACCACGGCGCTCTTCTCGCTCTTGCACGCGTGGCCGTACTTCCCGGTCACCGCGTTCTTCACGAGGTAGTACTCGGTCTTGTCCGCCGCGACCAGCACGTCCTGGCAGGCCGTCGCGTCGGCCTTGTTCAGGACGCACTTGGCGCACATGATCGTGCCGGTGACGGTCACCTCCTCGTCGGCCGCCGGGACCGGCGCCACGATGGCGGCGACGGCGGCAAGCGCGATCGCCAGTGTCTTGAGCGTGTTCATGTGGGTCCTCCTCCTCCTTACTTTGACGGGGCCTCAAGCCTAGAACAACCCCCGGGGCCGAGCAAGATGAGTGCCGGACCGGACCCGGCCAGATCGGGGGGTTGCATCTTCCGCCGACATCTGCTACATTCCCCGGGTCAATCCTATCGGCCGAAGTCCTTCGGCCCACGGCGCACAACAGGATCCCCTGCCAGGATCGCGCCGTTGAATCACCTCTCGTCCCTGCTGCTGTTGTAAGGGTCGTCGAGCAGGTCGTGCTCCGTCCCGCGTGGACGGCCCCGGCCTGCCAGGAGTCAACCGAAGCATGTCCAGTCCCACCACCAGTACCGAATCATCCACCGCTTTCGCCCGTTTCAACCTGGGCCCCGCCGTGCAGCGCGGCATCACCGCCGCCGGCTTCGTCCATCCGCGGCCCATCCAGGAGCAGGCCATCCCGGCGGCCCTCGAGGGCCGCGACATCCTGGGGCTGGCGCAGACGGGTACGGGCAAGACCGCCGCCTTCGTCCTGCCGGTCCTGGCGCGGCTGCTGGCCTCGCGCAAGGAGGGCCCGCGCGTCCTGATCGTGGCGCCCACCCGCGAGCTGGCGACCCAGATCGGCGAAGACATCCGATCGCTCGCGCGCTTCACGCCCATCAGGATGGCGCTCGTATTCGGCGGGGTCTCGATGGGGGCGCAGATCTCCGCCCTGCGGTCGAACCCCGAGATCATCGTCGGCTGCCCGGGCCGCCTCCTCGATCTGCACCAGCAGCGCGCCCTGCGTCTCGACAGGATCGAGACCCTGGTGCTCGACGAGGCCGACCACATGTTCGACATGGGGTTCCTGCCCGACATCCGCCGCATCGTGCAGGCGCTGCCGCGCGGCCGCCAGAACCTGATGTTCGCCGCCACGATGCCGCGCGAGATCCGCGTCCTGGCCGACCAGATGCTGCGCAACCCGCATGTGGTCGAGTTGGCGCATTCGCGTCCGGTGTCGACCATCGATCACGCGGTGTATCCCGTTGGCGGCGACGACAAGCTGCCGCTGCTGCAGAGCGTCCTCGCCGACGAGGCGTTCGTGTCGGCCATCGTCTTCACGCGCACCAAGCACCGCGCCCGCCGGCTGGCGAAGCAGCTGGCCGCGTCGGGCCACCGCGCCGTGGCGCTGCAGGGGAACATGTCGCAGGGCCAGCGTGACCGCGCCATGGCCGGCTTCCGCAAACGCGAGTTCGATGTGCTGGTCGCGACCGACATCGCCGCGCGCGGCCTCGACGTCGAGCAGGTGTCGCACGTGGTCAACTTCGACATGCCGGGCACGCCCGATGCCTACACGCACCGCATCGGCCGCACCGGGCGCTCCGAGCGGACCGGCAAGGCCTACACCTTCGTCACCGCCGAGGACGCGCAACTGGTGCGCGATGTCGAGCGCCGCATCGGCGCCCCGATCCCGCGGCGGAGCCTGGCGCCCGCGGCCTCCGGGCCGGCGCGCCGGCCATCCGCCGATCCGCGGGTCATGAACCTGGCGCGGATCGCCACCCTGCGCTCGACGCACGACACCGGCGCCGCGTCGGCGTCGATGGCGTCGTCGCCGGTCGCGCCGGCGCCCGCGGCGGCGTCCGCCGGCATGGGGGCCTCCAGCCACGACGAGCGTCGCCCCGGCTCCACCGGCCCGCGCGGGCCGATGTGGCGCCGGGCGCACCGCCGCCGCGGCCGCTGAGGCCGCCACGGCAGCCGCGGTCGCCGGCGGTGCTGCTGCCGCCGGCGCCCGGCGAGGGCCTACCTCGCCAGCACGCCGCCGACGATGAGCAGCGCCACCGCGACCCCCATCAGGCTCTCGCCGGCAATGAAGCCGGAGGCGACCGGGACGACGTATCGTCCCGCCGTCCGCGGCCGCCGGCGCTGCAGCCAGAAAGCCGCGAACGCCCCGAGGAACATGGCGATCGCGTTGCTCCCCGGGATCACCATGGCGACCCCGAGGCCCGAGGGGGACGGGACCCACGGCTTGAGCGCCCGCGGCGCCAGGCGCTCCATGACGGCCAGCGCCACGCCGAGCAGCAGGCCGGCGGCGATGCCGGCGCGCGCCGGACCGCCGAGCGAGCCGATACCGCCGGCGAACGCCTTCGACACCCCGGCCCAGACCAGGCATGACGGCGCCGGCCAGGCGTCGGTGCCCAGGAGCGACGGGTCCGGGATCAATAGGTTAAAGGCCGGGACCACCACGGCCGCTCCCGCAACCACACCGAAGAGCTGGGCGTAAAACTGCGCCCGCGGGCTGGCGCCGAGCAGCCAGCCGGTCTTGAGCGTCGTCAGGAGATCGGCGGCGTGCAGGCCGATCCCGCCCGTGACATTGGCGCTCATGATGTTGCCCGACAGATTGCCCGGCGTGATCACACCATAGACCATCTGGGTGACCGGTCCGAGCGCCTTGGTCGGCGTGACGTCGGTCTCGCCGGTGACGCGCGCCGCGACGAAGCCCATGACGATGGCGAGCGGCACCGCGATGACACCCGCCCACAGCGGGATGCGGAAGAGCCAGCCCATCAGCACGACGACGATCGGCCCGAGCGCCACGAACCCGGCCGGGAACCACCAGCCGGGGCACTCGACGGCGTCGATGGGCTCCAGCGCAGCGCCACGCCCGCCGAACAGGCGCCCGAGGCCCGCGAACGATCGCGCCACGCTCCTCCAGTCGAGGGCGAACGAGGTCAGAGCCGACGCCACGAGGATCGCCGCCCCGGGCCACACCGTCCAGCCGGCGATCTCCTTGTAGGAGACAGCCGCGATGACGCCGCTCTCGACGAGCGCCGGCGCCAGCACGCCGTAGGTCAGCACGCCGCCGAGGAGCATCGACCAGCCGGTGCGGAAACTCATCAGCGCGCCCGCTCCGACCAGGACCACCTCTGTCTTCAATGCGAGCGTCCACTCGGCGGCGGATCGTCCGGCGATCTGCAGCGGCAGCGGAATCGACGCCGGGATGTTGAACGGCATCCAGTCGGCCTTCGCGTCGCGGAACCAGGTGAGGGCCGCGGCGGACAGCGCCCCCAGCCCCAGGACGCGCGCCTGGCGCGACCCCTCGGAGACGCTCCCGCCGGCGACTCCGTGGATGGCGCGCAAGGTCTCGGCGGTGGCGGTGCCGGTCGGGAAGGCGAGCGCTTCCTTATTGATGAGCTGCCGCTTGATCGGGATCGCCGTGAACACGCCGAGCGCCGCGATCGCCGCGAACCAGATGACCATGCCCGTGGTGTCCGGGCGCAGCGTGGTCACCATCATGAGCGCCCCGAACGCGGCCATGTTGCCGCCGCCGGTCATGTAGCCGGCCCCGGAGGCGACCGTCGTCAGGGCGTTGTTCTCGAGGGCGCCGAGCGGCCGGCGCGCGAGGCGCGCCGCGCCCAGGAGACGGAACAGCGCGAACGCCAGGATGGCGGCGGTGATCGTCACCCCCATCGACCAGCCGGTCTTGAAGAAGACGTACAGGTTCGAGAGGCACATCACGGTTCCGAGCGCCATGCCGGCGGCGACGGCCCGCGCCGTCAGTTGCGCCTCCCCCGGGCGATGCACGCTCGCGAGCCAGTGGTTCTCGTCGTCGACGTGGGTGGCGGCGGGGTCGGTCATCCGGCCTCGTGCCCGCGGTGGGCGTCGGGGCGGGATTCTAGCATCCGCGGCCGGCCCGGGGCGTGCCGGGAGGGGCCCCGGGCCGGCGCGGGAGCCGCGACGGGGCGGCGCGGAGCCCATGCCGCAGCCGCTCCTGTCCGCGGAGAGAATCGATTGACAGCCGGGCCCCGCGGGCGTACGAAGCATGCAGGTCTCTCGCTCGCTCAGGTACCGGTTGCCAGCGCCACCCCCGTCGATGGCCCGGCGCCATGGAGGGTGTCATGCCACGACCAGGACGCGTCGTTTGTTCGACAGTCATCACGCTGTTCCTGATGCTCGCCCTCGCCGGTCCGGGGCCCGCCCCGGGCGACGACCTGTCGCGGCTCGAAGGTGTGGTCGCCGACGCTCTCGGCCACCCCCTCGAGGCCGCGAGTGTCACGCTGCGCGGTGAGGGGATGCAGCCGGCGACGGTCGTCACCGCGGCCGACGGCTCGTTCCGGTTCTGGGGGGTGAAGGCGGTCTCCGGTTATCGCATCGCCGCCGCGAAGCCGGGCTATCGCACTGTCGAATACGACGGGATGCGCCTCGAATCGGGCCGCAAGCGGACCGTCCGCTTCCGCCTCAAACAGCCGGACGAGCGCGACGCGGTCGTGCTGGTGTCGCGCGATCCGTTCCCCTACGCCGATCTTGTAAGCGGGTTTCTCGACGGCCTGCCCGTTCCGGCGCGGGTGATCGATCTCGACGCGGAACCGGACCCGGCCGAGGCGGTGCGCCACGTGGCGGCCGAGAAGCCCAACGTGATCCTGGCGGCGGGACTGCTGGCCGGCCAACTGGTGCGGAGCGAGGTGCGCGACATCCCGTCGATACTGACGCTCATCGACGATCCGCGGCGCTACGACCTCGCGGCCGCCAACATCTGCTTCCTCGCGAACAACGCCGACCCGGCGGAGGTCGTCGTCCGGCTCGTGACGCTCCTGCCCCACGTCCGCCGGATCGGCCTGCTCTATGATGCCGGTCGATCGACGCTCCTCGCGCGCGACCTCATGGCCGCGGCCGAGGCGCGCGCGCTCGAGGTGCAGCTGCGGCCGTGCTACGACCCGGCGCATGTCCGCGCGGCGCTCGCCGACCTCGTCGACCGGATCGACGTCCTCCTGGTCTTCTACGATCCCCTGACCGTCGACCCCGTGGCCATGAACGAGATCACCGGCTGGGGCCTGCGGCATCGCGTGGCCGTGATGGCGGCGCAGGCCGATTGGGTGCGGCACGGGGCGCTGCTCTCCTACGGCGTGCCGCTCGCGCGGCTCGGCGCACAGGTGCGGGGAATGGCCGCGGAGCTCTTTTCCGGTTCGCGCCACCCGGAGGAGATCGGCCTGAGGCTCCCCCTGGAGCCGGCCCTCGAGATCAACCGGACGACCGCCACGCTCATCGGAGTGAGCCTGCCCGGGCCGGAGTAAGATCGCGGGAAGCGGCCGCACGTTGCGCGACGCGCGCCGGGCGTGCATAGTATGCGTGCATGATCGATCCGCGGGCGTGGACCGGCAGGCTCACCGGGGACGAGCGGCGCCTGTTCCGCGATCTCGATCGGCCGGCGAGAATCCAGGACTTCCTCGAGACGATTCCGAACAACTTCGAGCGCGGCGGCGACACCTGCAAGTCGCCGCGCATGGTCCTCCGGACGCGCACCGCGCACTGCATCGAGGGCGCGATGCTCGCGGCCACGGCTCTCTGGTTCCACGGCCAGCGGCCGCTGCTGCTCGATCTGAAGGCGACGGCGCGCGACGTCGATCACGTCGTCGCCCCGTTCCGCGCCCATGGCTGCTGGGGCGCCATCAGCAAGACGAACCACGCCGTGCTGCGCTACCGCGATCCGGTCTACCGCAGCGTCCGCGAGCTCGCCATGTCGTATTTCCACGAGTACACCATCGACAACGGTCTCAAGACCCTGGCCAGCTACTCGGCGATATTCGATCTGCGCCGCCTCGGCAGCGACTGGATCGTCGGCGGCGAGCACCTGTGGGACCTGTCGGACGCCCTCGATCGCTCCCGGCACTACTCCATCCTGAACGGCCGCCCGCGCCGCTCGCTGCGCCGCGCCGATGTCATCGAGCGCCGCGCCGGGACGCTGGTGCAGTGGGACCGCGACGCGCGGACGCGCGAACGCGACCGGGTCTAGCGGAGCGCATAGAGGTTGCCGTCCATGCTGCCGACGTAGACCGTGCCGCGGTCGACCGCCGGCGACGACACGATGGCGCCGATCGACACGAACCGGTAGAAGGCGACGTACATGTCCTGGAAGTCGCCGAACACCGGCGCGAAGATCGCCTCGTTCAGCGTGCCGTCCGCGTTCAGCACCTTCATCGGGTCGCTCTTGGACGCCTCGGTCTGGAACTCCCACGCCAGGGCGCCCGTCTTCGCGTCGACGGCGTACAGGCGGCCGTTGTGGCTCCCGAAATACGCCAGGTCGACGGCGAGGGCCGCCGACGAGAAGACGTACGCCCCGGCTTTGAAGTTGAAGCGCAGCCGCCCGGTTTTCGCGTCGAGAGCCATGAACCGGGAACTGTCGGAGGTGCCGACATAGACCACGCCGTCGCGCACCGCGGGCGTGCCGATCGCCCATGACTTGCTGGTCGGATAGTCCCACCTCCTGCGGCCGGTCGCGGCGTCGACCGCGTACACGTGGGCGTCCCGGCAGCCGACGTAAACCACGCCGTCGACCACCGCCGGCGACGACGTGAACACATCCCACGCGTCGGGGATCGTCTGCGCCGCCGACGGCAGGCCGTGCAGGTTCTTCGCCTCGAACTTGCGCTCGTACTCGGCGGCGAACACCCACTTCGGCCTGCCGGTCTCGATGTCGAGCGCGGCGAGCGAGCCGGCCGATGTCAACGGCGGGTAGACGGACACGGCCTGCCCCGGGTGTTGGAACCGGGTCCGCGGATCGTTTTGAACCATGGAGGGCCGTGTCCGCCGGGACAGCCGCCCGCGGGCGCGGACTCGTTCCGGGGCGCGGGCAGAATGGCCGGCCGCAGGGCGGGCCGCGGAGGCCGGCCACGGCGCGGGCGCCGGGGCCGGGCACGGGCCGGCGCGCTTCCGGCGGGAGGCAGGGATGCCGCATAATCGAGCGGGCCGGCGGCGATCGCGATCGCCGCGGCCGTCATCATGGCCGACGACAAGCCGATGTCCCCCGACCCCGAGTCGACCGGGGAGCTCCTGGCCCGCGCCCGGCAGGGGGACGACCGCGCGCTCAACCATCTCATGGCGCGCTACATCGGCCCGCTGCGCCGCTGGGCCAGCGGCCGCCTGCCGGGCTCGGCGCGCGATCTCCTCAGCACCGACGATCTCGTGCAGGAGACCCTCATGAAGACCCTGGCCCGCGTCGCCGATTTCGAGCCGCGCGGCCCGGGCGCCTTCCAGGCCTATCTGCGGACCGCGCTGGTCAACCGGCTGCGCGACGAGATGCGCCGCCAGCAGCGGCGCCCGGCGGCGGTGTCGCTCGGCACCGATGCGCCGGATCCCGGCCCGACCCCCCTCGAGGAGGCGGTCGGCAGCGAAGCCTTCGCGCGCTACGAAGTGGCGCTCGATCGCCTGCGCGTTGAGGATCGCGGCGCCATTGTCGCCCGCGTCGAGATGGGCCTGCCCTGGCGCGAGGTGATGGAGGCCCTGGGGAAGCCGTCGGTCGAGGCGGCGCAGATGGCGGTGAGCCGGGCCCTCGTCCGGCTCGCGAAGGAGCTCGGTCATGAACGCTGATCGCCCGGACGATCGGACGCCCGGGGCGCCCGCCGCCGATCCGATCGAGGAGAGCCCGCGCGTCCTCGAGGTCGCGCGCCGGCTCGCCGAGGGCCGGCCGGTCGACTGGAGCGCCGCCGGGCAGGACGCATCGCCCGGCGAGACCACGCTCATCCGCTGGCTGCGCGACGTCGCCCGCATCGTCGATGCGCACCGCTCCGTGCACGACGCGGCCGGCGGCGATGAGGCCGGCGGCAACGCGGCCCACCGCGACGCCGCCGACGCGCCCGCCATACCGGATCTGCTCGCGGCGCTCGACCCGCGCGCGCCCGCCGCCGCGCCGGCCTGGCGCTGGGGTCCGCTCGAGGTCCTCGACAAGGTCGGAGAAGGGGGGTACGGCGAGGTCTACCGCGCCCGCGACACGCGTCTCGATCGAATCGTCGCGCTGAAGATCGCGCGCCGCGGCGCCGTCCCGGAAGCGCGGGCGGCGCTCCTGCTCGACGAGGGCCGCCTGCTGGCGCGCCTCGCCCACCCGCACATCGTCTCCGTCTTCGGCGCCGAGCGGCATGACGGCCGGGTCGGCATCTGGATGGAGTTCCTGCGCGGCCGGACCCTGTCGCAGCGGCTGCGCGAACAGGGGACGTTCGGCGCGCGCGAGGCCGGCCTCATCGGCCTCGATCTCTGCCGTGCCCTGGCCGCCGTGCACGCCGCCGGTCTCGTGCATCGCGACGTCAAGGCGCAGAACGTCCTGCGCGAGGAGGGGGGCCGCATCGTCCTCACCGACTTCAGCGCCGGCGTCGAGAGCCAGCGGACGACCGGAGACGGACGGCAGGTTTCGGGCACGCCGCTCTACATGGCGCCCGAGCTGTTCGCCGGCCATCCGGCCGCGGCGGCTTCCGACCTCTACGCGCTCGGCGTCCTGTTGTTCCATCTCACGACGCGCGCCTTCCCGGTCGACGGCGCGGATCTCGAGGAGGTCGGCCGGCGCCACGCGCGCGGCGAGGCGCGGCGGCTCGCCGACCTGCGCCCCGACCTGCCGCCGGCCTTCGTGCGCGCCATCGAGCGGGCGATCGAGCACGACCCGGCGGCGCGCTTCGCCAGCGCCGCGGCGATGGAGCAGGCCCTGGCGGCGGCCCTCGGCCTCGACGCGGACGCCCGTCCCACTGCCGCCGCTGCCGGCGCGGCGTCCGCGTGGCGGCGCCCCGGAACAGGCGCCGGCCGCCGCCGCGCCTTCGCGGCGCTCGCGGCGGCGGCGATCGTGCTGGCCGTCGCGGCCGCGGTCCTGCTGTCGCGCCGGCCTGCCGGCGGCGGGCCGGCGGACGCGCCGGCGGTCGTCGCCGTCCATGCGCCTGCCACCGGAGCGCCATCGATCGGCGCCGTCTACACGGTGGAGGCCGCGTTCCATCGCGGATCGCACGTCCGCGAGAGGCTTGCGCCGGACGATCGCCTGCGGGTCGGCGAGGCGCTGTCGCTCGATTTCCGCGCCTCGCGCGATCTGTTCCTGTACGTGATCGACGAGGACGACGACGGCCAGGCGGTGCTCCTCTACCCGCTCCCCGGCACGTCGCCGGCCGCGCTCGCGGGCGGCGCCACCCACGTCCTGCCGGGCGCGCTCGACGGCCGGCAGCGGTACTGGCAGGTCACGAGCGCCGGCGGGCGCGAGCATTTCCTGCTGATCGCCTCGCCGGATCGCCTTCCCGATCTCGAGACCGCCACCGCCGCCATGCTCCGCCCCGAAGCGGACCGGCCGCTGCAGTATGCGCGCCTGTCCGAGCAGACGAAGCTGCAGCTGCGCGGCGTGGCGGGACTGGTGGAGGGTCCGCACCCGCGCACGGCGCCGGGGCGGTTGTACGAAGGGGTGCCCCGCCTCGCGGCCGGCCCCGAGTCGGCGCGCGGCGCGTGGATGCGCCGCCTCGACATCGACAACCCCTGATCCGGGCGGCCGCGCGCCGGCGCGCTCTTCCTACCGCCAGTCGCCGGCGGCGATGAAGGCGCCCCATTCGAACGGGTGCGTACCTGCGCCGGCGCGCCGGCGCGCCTCGAGCACCTGCACGCTCGCGGCGCGGACCGCGGCGGCCGTATCGAGCCGGTCGCGCAGGCGCGCCCGGTAGAGACCGCGCATCCACTCGCGCGTCGCGGCGTCGTCGACGGACCACAGGCTCATGATGAGGGTGCGCGCCCCGGCGATCCGGAACGCGCGCCGCAGGCCGAAGACCCCTTCGCCGGCGCGCACGTCGCCCAGGCCGGTGTCGCACGCCGACAGCACCGCCCACTCGAGGCCGGAGAGATCGAGCGCGGCGACCTCCTCGGCGGTGAGGATGCCGTCGTCCTCGTCCGGCGCGGCGGCGGCCCGCCGATTGGCGCCCGCCAGCGCGAGACCGGCGAGGCGCAGCGGGTTCTCGCCGCGCGCCGCGGGCGGCGCGGTCACCGCCTCGCCGGGATCCCCGCCCCCGGTCAGCCCGGCCACCGCCCGCGTGCCGGCGGTGGCGGCCGGGCATTCGCCGCCCAGGAAGAAGCCGTGGGTGGCGATGTGCAGGGCGCGATGACCGGCGGCCGTCGCCTTGAGCGCCGTCTCGGTCGCGCCGGCGGCGGTGAGGAGCGTGGCCGCGCCGGCGGCGGAGGTCCGCCAGGCGGCTTCGACCTCCGCCGCTTCGCGTGCGGTGCCGGGGAGCGGCTGGAATCGCAGCGCCCGGAGCCCGGCGCAGGAGGCCGGCCTGCCGCGAAACGCCGCCGGCGGCGCGCGCCGCGCCAGCGCCCCCGCATCGTCGAACGCCGCGCCGCCGATCGCCAGGAGGCCGGCGCCCGCCGGCGCCGACCCTCCCTCGGCCAGCAGGTCGCGCTCGGCCGAGAGGTGGTGGAGGAGCGGCCCGGCCTCCACCAGGTAGCGCCGGTCGCCGTCGGGCAGGGTGGCGAAGTTCACCAGCGCCAGCGTCCCATCGGGCACGATGATCACCAGGCGCGCGCCCGCGAGCGGCGCCGCGAGCGGGTCCCAGACGAGCCGGCGGAGCGCCCGACCCGCCTCACGGTACGTTCGCTCCAGGGCACGCGCGTCCCGCCCCGGCGCGGGAGCGCCATCGGCGGCGGCGCGCCGCCAACGTGCCACGGCCGCGTCGACGTCGGCGCCATCTCCGAGCGGCGTGAAGGTCACGGCATCACCCTTCAATACGAAGGCGGCGTAGCGCGGCGCCGGTCGCCGTGACATCGGATCGCGGCCGGCGAACGACACGTAGGACACGAGCGCCGCATCGGCCGGCAACCCGGCGGCGACGTCGACGAGACCCGCGTTCTGCCGTTCGAAGCCGCGCCCGAAGACCGGGCTCGCGGCCGCCAGCGCCCGCTCCGCGTCGTCGCTTTCGCGGCGGGCGGCGTCCACGAGGGCGCGATAGCCGGCGACCCCTCCCGCCCCCGGCCCCCGGACCAGCAGATTGGCGAGACGCGTGCGGGCGCGCGCGGCGTCCCGGGCCCGTTCGGCGATCGCCGGATCGGCCGCGCCGATCGCCGACCGGTGCCGCGCCGCCATCTCGTCGAGGACCACGGCGCGCGAGCGGATGACGGCATCGAGGCCGGCGCGCCTGTCGGGCGGCGCCGCGCCGCTTTCGCCGGCGAGGATCGCCAGCGCCCCGTCGAGGCCCGAGACGCGCGCCGAGGCGTAGCGCAGCGCCTCCTCCTCGGGGAGGGCCCGGGTGGTCAACCTCAGGTGGGCGCGGGCGATCGCCTCGGCGCGCAGCGACGCCGCCAGCGCCTCGTCGCGGCGCCCGGCGCGCGCCAGCGCCCCGGCTTCGTCCAGCAGGGCCCGGGCGATGAGCGGGTGATCGGGGCCGAGGTCGCTCTCGAGGAGGACTACGGCGCGATCCGCCATCGCGGCCGCCTCCGCCGGCGCGCCGCGCGCCAGCGCCAGCTCCGACATCGTCTCGAGGACCCGCGCCCGCTGCGTCGCCGTGCCGGAGTCCGGTTCGAGAAGGGTGGCGGCGGCGCGCCGGCAGGCGTCCCCGGCGGCCTCGAGATCGCCGGTCTCGGTCAGCATGCGGCAGAGGTTGGCGAGGAGGACGGCGACACTGGGATGCCCGGGTCCGAGGCTGTTCTCGAGGATCGCCAGGGCGCGCTCGTAGAGCGGGCGCGCCTCGGCGGTCCGGCCGAGCCGGCGCAGGACCACCGCGAGGTTGTTCAGGTCGCGGGCGGTATCGGCGTGGTCGGTGCCCGCCTGGCGCTCGTCGATCGCCAGGGCCCGCGCGTACAGGGCGCGCGCCTGCGCCAGATCGCCGGTGTTCTCCTCGAGCTCCCCCAGGTTGTTCAGGACCAGCGCCACGCGCGGGTGATCGGGGCCGCGCGTCGCCTCGAGCACGGCGAGGGCGCGCTCGAGGATCGGCCGCGCGGCCGAGTACTCGCCCATCGTCTGGAGCAGGTTCCCGAGGTTGTTGAGGAAGGTGCCGACGCTGCGGCCCCCGGGGCCCTGGACCTTCTCGTAGATGGCCAGGACGCGCTCGCGCTGCCGGCGCGCCGTGGCGTAATCGCCGATCCGCTCGTTCAGGCCGGCGAGGTTGTTGATCGCCTGTGCCACGCCGAGCCCGTCGGGGCCTTCGATCGTCTCGAAGATGGCGCGCGCCCGCTCGTAGCAGTCGCGCGCGCCGTCGTTGAGGTTCAAGTCGTCGCGCGCCATGCCGAGGACCATGAGGCAGGTCGCCACCCGCTCGCCCGCGGGGCCGAAGCGCCGCTCGTGACGGGCAAGGGCGTCCTCGAGGACCGGGACGGCGTCGGCCGGCCGCCCCAGGTCCTTGAGCGCCCACCCCTTCGCGAGAACCAGCGCCGCCACGCGGTCGTCGTCCCGCGCCGGGCCGGCACGCGCCAGGGCGGCCTCGAAGTAGGCCAGGTCGGCCTCGGTCCCGGCCCGCATGCCGGGCGCCACCGGCCGGCCCGGGCTGACGGCGACTTCGAAGGCGCCGCCGCCATCCGCCGACGGCCGCACCTCGATCACGTAGGAGGTCTCCGCCCCGGCCTCGAGGACGAGCAGGGCGTTGTTGCCGGCGCCGCCGTCGTCGTCGGCGCCGGCCTCGGCCAGCGTCCCGTCCGGCGCCAGGCGCAGCACCCTGAGGGCCGCGTCGAAATCGAGCGAGCGCGCCTCGATGGTCACGGGGCCCGCGCCGTCGATGCGCAGGGCGAATGCCGCGACGGTCGTCGCCGCGGGCCCCGGCGCGAGATCGCCGCGCGTCGTCGCTCCCACCTCGATGACGGGGCGCGCCGCGTCATCGACCGCGGCGCCCGCCGTCGCCGCGGCGGCGATCACGAGAGCGGCGAGGCCGGCGATCACGATCGGGGCGACGCGGGCGACGCGACCCTCGCGTTGACGTACTCGTTGTGGAAGGCGACCCAGCGCGGCAGGGCCTCCTCGAGCACCTGGCGCGGCGGCAGGAAGGCGACGCGCAGGTGGCTCGTGCCCGCCTTCTGGCCGAACCCGGCGCCGTTCACCGTGCAGAACCCCGTGCTCTCCAGGAGGCTCATGCAGTAGTCGAAGTCGGAGCCGCCGGCCGGCAGCTTCCCGAGGCGCGGGAACAGGTACATCGCCCCCGTCCGCCCGAAGCAGCGCACCCCGTCCATGCGTCCGAAGGCGGCGCGGATCATGCCGGCCTTGTCGTACAGGTCGCGCAGGATGGTCCGCCGCTGCCCCGCGAAGGTCTCGTGCGGCGGGCTCCCGGCCGGCGGCGGCGAGACCATCAGGTAGGTCAGCAGCTGGCCCGCGGTGTTGGCGCACAGGCTGACCGATGCCTGCTTCAGAAGAACATCGAGCAGGCCCGCGTCGGTCCCCTGCACCCGGGGCGGGTTCCGCACCTCGAGATAGCCGCCGCGATGACCGCACTCGCCGTAGAAGCCCTTCGAGATGCTGTGCAGGCTGCACAGCGGCACGTCGCGCTTCCCGACGACGCTGGCGAAGGAGACGAACCGGTCGCCGTAGACGTTCTCCTGGTACACCTCGTCGGCGATGATCACCAGACCGTGCTTCTCCGCGAACCGGACGACCCCCTCGATGCCCGGCTCGTCGAGGACCGCCCCCGTCGGGTTGGCCGGATTGATGACGACGATCGCCTTGACGCGGACGCCCGCCGCGCCCGCCCGGCGCATCGCCTCGTCGAGCATCGGCGCGCCCAGGCTCCAGCCGTCGTCCTCGTCCGGGTAGTAGCTGACCTGCGCGCCGCCGTTCTTCCTGATGGTCGCCGAGTAGAGGGGGTACTGCGGCGTCGGGATCATGATGCCGTCGTTCCGGCCGGCGATCAGCATCTCGATGAGGAACCGCGCCGCCTCGCTCGCGCCGTTGGTCAGGAAGATGTTGTCGGGGTTCGCGCGCACGGCCGCCCGGCCGTCGGCAGAGTCGCGCGCGTCGATGTAACGCGCGATCGCTTCGCGGACGAACAGGGGGCCCTTGCTCTCGGTGTAGGCGCCCATGCCGGTCTCGAGGCGGGAGAGGATCGACTCGCCCAGGTCGAGGACGTACTCGGAGATACGCTGGTCGGCCGCGAAGTCCGCCGAGCCCGCGAGCATCTGGTTGAGCCGCCGCTCGCGCGCGATCCTCGCGGGCTCCTCCACGAGGCCCAGGACCTGGCGGTAGAACGAGACCGGCTGCTGGCCGAGCGCCTGGGGGTTGCCGATGTGGCACGGGATGACGGATCGTCCCTGCTTTTTCAGCGCCGCCGCCCGCTGCGCGATCGGGCCGCGGACCGCGTACTCCATCTCGATGATGTCCTGGTTGATGACGATCGGCTGCGACATCGGCGCATCTCCGTGGCCGATTCTCGCACCCGGTGGGGGTGTGATGCAACGCTCACGGGGCGCGGCGTCGGGCGCCCGGCGCCCGCCTGCCCTGTTCCGCAGCGGCCTGCACCCGGGTATCATTGGCGCCGCGTCATGAGCGTTCCCTCCGGTTGCGCCAGACCATGACCCTGTCGCCGGGCACCCGACTCGGTCCGTACGAGATCCTCGCGCCGCTCGGCGCCGGCGGCATGGGCGAGGTCTATCGCGCGCGCGACACCCGGCTCGAACGCACGGTCGCGGTCAAGATCCTCCCCGCCCATCTCTCCGAAAGGCACGCGGCGAAGGAGCGCTTCGAGCGCGAAGCGCGGGCCATCTCCGCGCTGAACCATCCGAACGTCTGCCACCTCTACGACGTCGGCTCACAGGACACGGGCCGGGGCCCCATCGGCTACCTCGTCATGGAGCATCTCGAGGGCGAAACACTGGCCGACCGCCTGGGCAGGGGTCCCCTGCCGCTGGATCAGGCGCTGCGGCAGGGGATCGAGATCTGCCGCGGACTGGAGGCGGCGCATCGCGCCGGGGTGGTGCACCGCGATCTCAAGCCGGGCAACATCATGCTGACGAAGGCGGGCGCGAAGCTGCTGGACTTCGGCCTGGCGAAGCCGGCGGTCGAGCCGATCGGGGCGGGATCGTCGTCGCTCAAGACGCGTTCCCAGCCGCTGACCGCGGAAGGCACGCTCGTGGGCACCTTCCAGTACATGTCCCCGGAGCAGGTCGAAGGGAAAGAGGCCGACTGGCGCAGCGACATCTTCGCGCTGGGGGCGGTGCTCTACGAGATGGTGACCGGCCGGCGGGCGTTCCAGGGGAAGAGTCAGTTGAGCGTGGCGTCGGCGATTCTCGAAAAGGAGCCCGAGCCGATCGGCGCGCTGAAGCCGGCGACGCCGCCGGCGCTCGACCACGCGATTCGCACCTGCCTGGCGAAGGATCCGGAGGGACGGTGGCAGAACTGCCGCGACCTCGCGCATGAGTTGGAGTGGATCGCGGCGGGCGGCGCGCACGCGGGGGCGGATGCGGCGCGCGCCGGACGGGGCCGGGTCCGGGAGCGGGCGCTGGCGGCGGCGCTGGCCGTGACGGTCATGGGCGCCCTCGCCCTGGGATACCTCCACCTGAGCCGCGCCCCGGCGAAGGAGCGCGTCACGCGGACGTACATCAAGCCGATGGCCGGCTCGAGCCTCATCCTGTCCGACGCGGCGGGCTTCGCACTCTCGCCCGATGGCCGGCGGCTGGCTTTCGTGGCGTCCACCGCCGACGGCAAGTCGGCTCTCTGGGTCCGTGCCATCGATGCGCTGCGCGCGGAGCCCCTGACGGGCACCAACGGCGCCACCTATCCGTTCTGGTCGCCGGACGGCCGGTTCCTCGGATTCTTCGCGGGCGCGAAGCTCAGGAGGGTCGACATCTCGGGCGGGCTGCCGCTGGCGCTGTGCGATGCCTCCGACGGCCGCGGCGGCGCCTGGAATCGCGACGGGGATATCGTGTTCACCCCGTCGGTCAATGCGGCCCTCTTCCGGGTTTCCGCCGCCGGCGGCCCCGCGACTCCCGTGACCACCCTGGACGCGTCGCAGAGCGAGTTCTCCCACCGCTGGCCCCATTTCCTGCCGGACGGGCGCCATTTCCTGTTTCTTGCCGGGAGCGTGTTCACTCCGAGGGATAACCCGACCAACACGATCCGGCTGGGGTCACTCGATGCGCGGGAAAGCGACGTCCTGTTTCATGCGCACGCCGGCGCCACCTACGCCTCGGGGCACATCCTCTTTCTGCGCCAGGACACCCTGATGGCCCAGCCTTTCGATCTCGAGCGCCTGAAACCGGTCGGCGGAGCCGTTCCGATCGCCGATCCGGTTCCGGACGTGTCGATCTTCGCCAGGGGTCTGTTTTCCGCGTCGGACAACGGCCTGCTCGCGTACGTCGAAGGCGCGAGCAGCGCCGACCGGCAACTCGTGTGGCATGACCGGAGCGGCAGGCAGGTCGGCGCGGTGCCGGGGGCGGACGCGTATGCCAGCCCGCGCATTTCGCCGGACGGCAAGCGGCTCGCGTTCTATCTCGATGCCACCGGCTATGACATCTGGACCTACGACATCGCACGCGGCGTGAAATCGCCACAGACGTTCGGCTCCTCCTCGGCGTTCGGGAACATCTATCCCGTCTGGTCGCCCGACGGCCGTCGGTTCGCCTACGGCTCCTATCGCAACGGGAAGCACGTACTCACCATGAAGCCCTCGGATGGCACCAGCAACGAGGAGGTCCTCGTCGAGGGCTCCGACCGGTACAAGTTCCCGACCGACTGGTCCACCGACGGGAAGGTCCTCGCATACCAGGAAGGGAAGCAGGGCGGCTGGGCGATTTGGATGTTGCCGTTCGACGGCGAACGCAGGCCCTACTTGTTCCATGACACCGAGTTCAGCGAACGCGAGGCGGCCTTCTCGCCGGACGGCAGGTGGCTGGCCTACACCTCGAACGAGTCGGGCGAATACAAGGTCTATGTCGCGCCCTTTCCCGGACCCGGGGGAAAGTGGCAGGTCTCGCCCGGGGGAGGGTCTTCTCCGCGCTGGCGGCGCGACGGCCGGGAAATCTACTTTTTCTCCTCGGACAACAAGCTGACGGCCGCAGAGGTGACGGCGAACGCGTCCAGGTTCGAGGTGGGCACCGTCCGCACGCTGTTCGAGACCCGTCCGTACGGGGTCTTCGCGCGCTTCGACGTCACCGCCGACGGCCAGCGGTTCATCGTTCCGTTCGAAGCAGGGACAGCCACCACGGCGATCACCCTGGTCGTGAACTGGCCCGCCGACCTGGAGCCGTAAACGGGATCATGCCGGGTTCCGCCGGCGGATCGCGCGTATGGTCTCGTCGAGGCGATGGAGGAACCGCGAGCGATCCCGCGCGCCGAACGGCGGCGGGCCTCCGGTAATGTTGCCGAGATCGCGCAGGTGGGACATCAGCTCCCGGTTGGCGAGGGCCGGGCCGATATTGTCCTCGTCGAACGTCCCGCCCCTCTGGTCGAGGACCAGAGCGCCCTTCCTCAGGCACCGTGAGGCGAGCGGGATGTCCGCCGCGATCACGATGTCGTCCGTGCCGGCGTGCTCGACGATCCAGTCGTCGGCGGCGTCGAAGCGATCCCCCACGACGACCAGCGTGAACCGATCGTCCCCGGGGATCCGCATGCGCGCGTTCGACACCACGGTCACTTCAAGCCCGTGCCGCCGCGCCACGCGATAGACCTCGTCCTTCACCGGGCAGCCGTCCGCGTCGACGAAGATATGCAGCACCCGCCACGCCCTCCCGTTCGGGGGCCATTCTCCCCCACATCTCCATCCCGTTGCCGGCGGGTCGGGTGGCGGAAATGCCCCGACCGGGCCTAGAATCCCGGGATACGGAGGTGGACGATGGGCGCAAGGACGGCTCGGGTGTCATGGGCGCTGCTGGTTTTGATGGGGCTCGCATCGGGTTGGTCGCTGGCCGAACCGGCGAAATCGGCGCCCGTGAAGACGCCGCTGGAGGTGACCTACTACTATCTCCCCGGCTGAATGGTGTGCGCGAAGCTGAAGCCCGCCGTGAGCGGGCTCGAGCAGGATTTCCCGGGCCAAGTGAAGGCCGCCAACCTGGATGCGACGACCCCGGAAGCGAAGAAGGCGATCGCGGAGCTGGGCTTCAAGAACCACGGCCTGGTGGTCCGCTCCGCCGACGGCAAGGTCGTTCACAAGCAACCCGACCATTCGGTCGACCTCGATGCCGCCCGCAAGGCGATCGCGGAGGTTCTCAAAGCCGCCAACTGAGGCCGGCGGTCCCCGGCGGCGGGCAACAACCGTCACGGAACGATCGAGAAGCCGGCGTTCAACAGCGGGACCCCGTCGGGTCCCTCGCCGCTGAGAATCCTCAGCTCGTAGTCGCCCGGCGGCAGGCTCGTCGCCGGGACCGGGAGAGTGACCACGTCGAAGGCCGTCAGGTCCTCCCGGACCTGAGCAATCGTCAGATCCGACCACCACGACACATCGCCGTTTTCGCTTCGGATCTCGACGCGGCAGGAATCGGCATTCTTGGCGGATCCTGGAAGTCTGGGTTGAACGGCAATGAGGACAAAGGGTTGGTCCTCTCTGAGCCTGATCGGCTCGGCGGGACGATCTCCGCGCCGCTGTTCCTTCAAGAAGATCCACTGCGCCGGACCGGCCCAGCGGATCGCCCGCCCCAGGCGTTGTCGAGTCTGATCCAGCTCCGAATTCAGGACTCGAACCTGTCCCTCAGCCAGGTCCTTCGCCTGGCGCAGGCCCTCGGTCTCGGCGGCGATGCGCGGCAGGCGATGAAGTCCCAGGTAGGCCGGGTACCCAAGCACCAGGATGACCACCGCGGCGGCGAGGGCTGCCGCGAACCGCTGCTGCGGGACCATCAGGAAGCGACCGAGACTACTCTTCGCGAGGCGGACCAGGCGCGGCTGGATCGACTCTTCAGCCTTCCGGACAGTCTCGATCTCTCCGGAGCAGGCGACACAGCGACCCGCGTGGGTCGCGACGCGCGTGAACGTCTCCGCCGCGACACTCTCGGCACGGAGTGCAAAGGAGACGATCTCCTCGCTCGATGGGTGGGCGTCGGTCCGCCCCCCGGCTTCGTCCCCCAGCGCGGAGGAGAAGAGCACGTAGGCCCCCGTTAGAGCCCTGCATTCATCGCAGCCAGCCTCGTGAGCCTGGAGTTCCGACCGCGTCTTTTCGTCCAGCCGGCCGCGCGGAAGCTCCGCGAGAAGGAGTCGTGCTTCATCATGATTCATCGAGAACTCCGTTCCTCGCCTGCCCCGCGCCGCTGCTCGCGGTGGATGCGACCGAGGATTCTCCTCGCCTCCCGGAGACACTCGTACATCTGGACCCTCAATGCCCCTTCGCTGCGTCCTTGAAGCCGGGCGATCTGGGGATAGGTCATGCTCTCCCCGGCATGCAGGCGGATGAGATCGCGGCACGGTTCCGCCATTTCCTGGAGGACCCGCAGGGCCAGATCGCTCCGTTCGCGCTCGAGGAAAGCCCCATCAGGCCGGACAGCGGCATCGGCCATGACCTCCGGCAGCTCCTCGGTGACCCGGCGCTGCCGCATCCAGTCCACGCACCGCCGGTGGGCCACCGAACGGACAAACGCGTCCATGTTCCGGGTGAACGAGAAACCGGGCCGGGAGAAGGCCTGACAGAGCTGGAGCATGACCTCCTGGATGACATCCCCTTGGTCCTGGGTGGGGATGTAATAGCCACGGAAGCGGACCACGCGAGCGATCATGGCCTGGACATGCGCTACGGCGTGCTCGTTTCCTGCCACGAACTGGCGGGCGAGCGCTTCCTCGGGATTCGAAGCCGGGTCGCCCGGCGGGCGCCGCCATCCCTCCATGGAGCCTATCTTCCCCCATCCGTGCTCCAGCAATCCAGAGTCCATCCTCGACTGCAACCTTCCGAGGCCGCGCGGACTGAAGCCACGACAGCGGTCGCCCACCAGCTACAGTCGCCATCATCCGGAACCTGTTAGTGGGTTTCCGGGCGCGGGCGCGCCCGCACGCGGGGCTGGTGCCGGCCCGCAGGTGCCGACCGGCGCTTGCACCCTTCTCTTATGCCGGCGTAGCATGACCTTACCCTACCGTACAGCCGCGAGGCCTCATGGGCGTTCCTACCGGAGCCGGGCGCGTCATCATCACGGTCATGGCTGGCCTGGTCTGCATCCCTGCCACGGGCGCCGCCCGGAGACTCCCGGGAGTGCTCTCATCCGCGGGGCCTGAAACCGGCAACACACAGCCTGACTCCAAAAGTCCACACAGAGAGGACGGCAGCGAGATCTCGCCACGGGAAGGCTCCAGCGACCGCCTGGCGTCGCTTCGGGCACTTCTTGAAGGCGGCCGTTTCGCCGATGCCGAGAGTGTGGCGCGGGCGCTTCTCGCCGAGGAGGAGGCAGCCCACGGGCCGGATTCGCTCGCGGTCGTGGACGTGCTGGATTTGCTGGTGGAAGCCCTCCTGAAAGGGGAAAAGGCCAGGGACCCGGAGTCACGCCTCCTCGCAGAGCGGGCCGTGACGATCCGCGAGACCGTCTCCGGACCGGACGCCCCCCAACTGGCGTCGAGTCTCAGCAGTCTTGCCAACCTATTCAATGAAGTGGGGGACTTCGCCGGCGCTCGGGCGCTGTACGAACGCGCCCTGGCCATTCGTGAGAAAGCGCTCGGGCCACGAGACCCCCTGGTCGCCACCAGTCTGGGGACCCTCGGATCGGTGGTCTCACGAATGGGTGACTACGCAGGGGCCGCGGCACTCCACTCACGAGCCCTGTCGATCCGGGAGCATGCGCTCGGGCCCGATCACCCCGACGTCGCCAAGAGCCTGATCAGGCTCGCGCAGGCGCTGTCCAGCGCGGGAGATGACGTGGCAGCCAGGCCGCTTCTGGAGCGGGCCTTGGCCCTCAGGGAGAAGGCTCTCGGTCCCGAGAGCCCGGATGTGGCCGGGAGCCAGATCGCCCTGGCGGACGTTCTTCGCAGGACACGCGATTACGCCGGAGCGCGGTCGCTTTACGATCGCGCGCTCCTGGTCCTCGAGAAGACGCAGGGTCCCGACCATCCCAACGTCGCCGTCGCCCTGAACAACTTCGCGAACCTGGTCGACGAGACCGGCGATCATGCCGGCGCCAGGCCCCTCTACCAGCGGGCCCTGTCGATCTGGGAGAAGGCGCGCGGTCCTGACCATCCCAGTGTGGCTGACGCACTCAACAACCTCGCGAACGTGCTCCATGAGACCGATGACTATGCCGGGGCCAGGCCGCTCTACGAACGGGCACTGGCGATCCGTGAAAAGACGCTTGGCCCGAGCCACCCCAATGTGGCCCTGAGCCTCAACAACCTGGGGAACCTGATCTCGGACATGGGTGACTACGCCACGGCCAGGCAGCTCTTCACGCGCGCACTCGCGATCCGCGAGGTGAGCCTTCCCCCGGGCCATCCTGATGTGGCACAGAGCCTCAACAATCTCGCTGTCCTCGCCGTGCGGACCGGTGACTACGAAGCGGCAGAGTCGTTGTTCGGGCGTTCCCTGGCGATTTGGGAACAGGCGGTCGGGCCGGACCATCCTCGCGTGGCGGAGACCCTCAGCAACCTGGGGCTGGTCCACTGGTACAGGGGCAATTACGATGCGGCCTTGCCGGTGCTGCGCCGCTCGCTCGCGATCTCGGAGGGGTCTTTCGGATCCGACTCGCCGAACCTCGCGCCCGGGCTGATCAACCTGGCCGGCCTGCTCCGCGACCAGGGAGACTTCGCCGCCGCGATACCGATCTATGAGCGGGCGCTCACCATCGCCGAAGGGTCTCTCGGCCCCGACCACACGATGGTGGGGACGACCCTCAGTGGGCTGGGAGGGGTGCGTGCGCTGATGGGGGATTACGCGGCCGCGAAGAGTTCCTTCGAGCGCGCCCTGGGAATCCAGGAGAAGAACTTCGGACGGGAGCATCGCGAGGTGGCGCGCACGCTCGACGACCTCGGAACCCTCCACAAGGACATGGGCGACCGCGCCGGAGCGTTCCGCTTCTTCGAAGAGGCGCTCGCCATACGGCGCAGGGCTCTTGGCCCGGACCATCCGGATGTGGCGCACAGCCTGAGCAACCTCGGGGCCCTTCGGACGGAGACTGGCGAGTACGCCGCGGCAGCACCTCTGCTCGATGAGGCGCTGGCGATCAGGGAAAGGGCGCTGCCTCCGAGGCATCCCGATGTGGCCACGACCCTCAACAACGTCGGCGTCCTGCGCCGCCTGGAGGGGGATTACGCCGGAGCACGGAAGGCCTTCGAGAGGGCCCTGGCGATCTATGAAGAATCCCTTGGGCCCGACCATCCCGAGATGGCGGAGTGTCTGAACCAGTACGCCCTGCTTGACTGGACCACCGGAGACCCTGCCAGGGCCCTGGAGAGGTCTTTGAGGACGGAATCCATCACCCGGGACCATCTCAGAGCCACGGGTGGCCGCCTGTCGGAGCGGGAGGCGCTGCGCTACGCGGCGGTTCGCCCCTCGGGCCTCGACCTGGCGCTGACGATTCTAGCCTCCTCGCAGGTGGAGAGCCGGCCGGCCGGGAGCGTCCGCAATGTGTGGACTGAGGTCGTGCGCTCCCGGGCGCTGGTCCTCGACGAGATGGCCGCGCGCCACCGCAGCATCGTGGAGGCCGGAGATCCAGAACTGGAAAAACTCGCCGAGACCGTGGCGGCTGCGCGCCGGAGACTGGCCAACCTCGTGATGCGCGGTCCCGATCCCGAGCATCCCGAGCCATACCGGGGGTTGGTGGACAGGGCTCGCGAGGACAAGGAAGTCGCCGAACGCATTCTGGCGGCCAGGAGCGCTCTATTCAGGCAGGCACGCGAGGAAGCCTCGGCCGCGTGGACGGATCTGGCGACCGCGCTTCCTTCGGGCAGCGCGCTGCTTGCCTACGCGCGCTACGACCGCTTCAGCCAAGTGACAGGGGAAACGGCGGGCGCCGCGCGCGGTTCGGATGCGATTCCCTCGTACATCGCCATGGTCCTGAGGGCCGGTGAAGCGGACCCGGCGATCGTCCCCCTGGGTCCATCCGATCGCATTGATGCGCTCGTCGCCAGCTGGCGGCAGGAGGCCGCCTCTGAGCCGGCGGGCTTGAAACCAGCGGCAGAGCGCGCGGTAAGGAGGTCCAGGGAGATCGGCGAGAAGCTTCGGATGGCGATCTGGGAGCCCGTGGCGGCCCATCTCAACGGCTGCAAACTGGTCCTTCTCGTACCCGATGGGGCGATCAACCTGTTGAATGTGTCGGCCCTGCCGGCGCCCGGCGGCCGGTACATCGTGGAGACCGGCCCGCTCGTGCACTACCTGTCCACGGAAAGAGACCTCGTCCGGTCCGGCCGGCGCCGAACGCCGGGGAAGGGGCTCTTCGCGATCGGCGACGTCGACTTCGACGCCCCGCTCGTCCCGAGAGCCTCCCGCCACTCGGAACAGGTGGCCGGTGCCGGTTCCGCTGCACGCCCTTATCGCGGCCCGCAATCAACCTGCGGCGATTTCCGGTCCATGACGTTCGAGCGGCTTCCCGCCTCCGGTCGGGAGGTCGAGGAAGTCGCTTCGCTCTGGCTGCGGGCGTTTCCCTTGGAAAACGGGAACATCCAGGAGCTGACAGGCGCACGCGCCAGAGAGGCCACCTTCAAGACGATTGCATATCAATTCCGCGTCCTGCACCTGGCGACACATGGTTTCTTCGTCCAGGACCGCTGCATGTCGGCGGCTGACAAGCAGCCGCCGGGACCCGCCAGGCTGGAGGCAGGAGAAAATCCCTTGCTCCTCTCCGGATTGGCCCTGGCCGGGGCGAACCGGCGCGAGGCTGACAGGCCGAAATCGGGCGTGGCCACGGCAGCGGTGGCTGCGGAGGACCAGGAAGATGGAGTGCTCACGGCGGAAGAGGTCGCTTCACTGGACTTTTCGGGCGCTGACTGGGTGGTCCTATCAGCCTGCGAAACGGGTCTCGGTGAGGTCCAGGTCGGAGAGGGCGTCCTGGGCCTCCGGAGAGCGTTCCGCGTGGCGGGGGCGGGAACCCTCTTCATGAGCCTGTGGTCGGTGGAGGACCTGGCGACTCGCCAGTGGATGCACACGCTCTACGAGCGCCGGCTGGCCGGGTCCTCGACGGCCGAGGCGGTCAGGGCGGCGAGCGTGAAGACGATTGAGGCCCGCCGCGCCGCCGGGAAGAGCGCGCATCCCTTCTACTGGGGGGCGTTCGTCGCCGCCGGGGACTGGCGGTGACAGCGACTACGGGCAATCCGATCCCGGCGCCGGCACTCGGGGTCTGCCGTCCGTTCCCGAGCCGTAGGTCGTCCGGCCGATGCCGTCGAAGTAGCGGCCGAGGTAGAAGAATGAAACCAGGTGAACGTCGACTTTCAAGGGAAGAGGGGACATTGCGTGCTTACCCTCTCCGTTCCGTCGCTCCCATGACCGTAGGTCCCGGCCCCGCAGTTGGCGACGCGCTCGCGAACTAGGTACCAAAATCCCTTGCCGACTTCTGGTGGACTGCCGGGGTCGGTCGTCATCGTGCCCGTGATGCTCGGTGCCAGGCAGAACTCGGACGGCCCTGTGCCCACGGGCAACTGGGCCAGATCGCCCCGAAGAACGTCATAGACCGTCCCGGGACTTATCGGGGCCGGATCCCACACCAGGGTCATCCCGTCTGCAAAAAACGCCAGACCCATGACCTCCACCGGCACGCCGACTACGGTAAGGAAAACCGAGGCGGCGCCATAGTTCACCTGCCAGCCGAGGCAGCCGGCGAGTGGCGGCAGGTTCTCGACAGCGAAGGTTCCGGATCGCGAAACGGACGTCAGGATGGTGAAGCTGTCGCCGGCCTGTGGACTGAATGGGGGGATGAGGCTGACGTTGAGCTCGCCGTCGAGGGTCGCGTTGCCAGTCCCGTTGAGATTGATCTGATCATGCTCGCTACCCGGAGTGAGTCCTCCGATCTCAACATCGAAGCTGGCCGTCGCATTCTGCGTGTAGTTACCGGCGATGTTCAGCATGCCTGTCGAGAAACCCGGGCTCACGTGGCCACCGTTCACGACGTCGCCGGTGATGTTGCCGAAACCTGAGAGACTGCCTCCGGAGATGTTGAGGGTCGTTGTGGTTGCCAGCGCTCCGCCATTGAGGATCGTGGCACCCGCTGTCTGGGTGTACCCACCGCTGAAGCTGAACGTCCCGCTCTGGGCTTCGACGGTGCTGCTGTTGTTGAAGGCGGCTTGAATGACGGTCGCTCCCGTCCCTCCCGCCTTGATGAACCGGGCCGTGTCCTTGTTGTTGAACGTCCCGGGGCCCCCGTAGAGGTACTGGTCGTTCTGCACCGTGAAGGTGGCCGAGCCCTGGTTGTTGATGGTGGCCCCGCCTGTGAATTGAAGATAGCCCGCTTCACTCCAGGTGGCCGTCCCGGAGTTGTTCAGCGTCCGGACGGACAGCGTCTTGGCGTCTGCCCCGTTGAGGGTGAGCATTGCCCCGGGGGCGATATCAGTCCTCCCCGC